>Ga0194125_10001346_pt1 | contig 41681 bp, 32 predicted proteins | sample TA2KigC250mmetaG_FD_148626 | JGI IMG/M metagenome (GOLD analysis project Ga0194125, IMG submission 148626) | Freshwater microbial communities from Lake Tanganyika, Tanzania - TA2015034 Kigoma Deep Cast 250m | ecosystem: Environmental > Aquatic > Freshwater > Lake | place: Tanzania: Lake...
GGCCGGACGTTTTCCCCACACGCGTGGGGGTGAACCGACATGGCTGAACTGAATGGCGCGTACAAGGTCGTTTTCCCCACACGCGTGGGGGTGAACCGACATGGCTGAACTGAATGGCGCGTACAAGGTCGTTTTCCCCACACGCGTGGGGGTGAACCGAACTGGCGAAGCTGCTGGGACTGAAATCGGCCGTTTTCCCCACACGCGTGGGGGTGAACCGATGTTGGGGCACGCGGGGATCACGACGACGCAGTTTTCCCCACACGCGTGGGGGTGAACCGGCGTGGGCCAGCGTGCCACAGCACCAGATCTCGTTTTCCCCACACGCGTGGGGGTGAACCGCTGTGGCGGTGAAAGTTGAGGCGAATGATGTTGTTTTCCCCACACGCGTGGGGGTGAACCGGCTTCGTGGTGGCTGGTTGGGACGGTGATCTGGTTTTCCCCACACGCGTGGGGGTGAATCGTCACGGCGAGCCACCATGGCGGGCGGACGCCCGTTTTCCCCACACGCGTGGGGGTGAACCGTTCGACGAGCAGTTGGTGGACCAGGGGGAGGCGTTTTCCCCACACGCGTGGGGGTGAACCGGTGTATGTAAATGCCGGTTATGCCTACTGCACGTTTTCCCCACACGCGTGGGGGTGAACCGCATTCGTTGACGACATCCTGAGATTGGATGCCGTTTTCCCCACACGCGTGGGGGTGAACCGTGCGGCACGATCTGGTCTGTCGGCCCATACATGTTTTCCCCACACGCGTGGGGGTGAACCGCCGAGGTCCTGCAGCGTTGCGATGTGCCAATCGTTTTCCCCACACGCGTGGGGGTGAACCGTACGACCTGATTCACGTCAGCCCGCCGTGTCAGTTTTCCCCACACGCGTGGGGGTGAACCGTACCAGCCTTTGCGGCAGCGTACTCAGCACGAGTTTTCCCCACACGCGTGGGGGTGAACCGGGCATCCTATTTTATCCGATCGGTGGGCTCCCGTTTTCCCCACACGCGTGGGGGTGAACCAACACAGCCTCTTCGACTCAGGCGGCAGAAGCCGTTTTCCCCACACGCGTGGGGGTGAACCGACCATGCAGATCCTGCTGTACAACGCGCTGGCGTTTTCCCCACACGCGTGGGGGTGAACCGGCCATCGAGCTATCCTCGCTCCCCGTCGCCAGGTTTTCCCCACACGCGTGGGGGTGAACCGTCTGCCACGCGCACGTTGAGACCGGTCGCCGGTTTTCCCCACACGCGTGGGGGTGAACCGCCGGCTTCGGCATAGCCTCGGCTGCATCCGCCGTTTTCCCCACACGCGTGGGGGTGAACCGTCGCCGACATCCTCTCTGGCATCGAAACTGCGGTTTTCCCCACACGCGTGGGGGTGAACCGCCCACGCCTCTGACACTAATCACGCTCTTGAAATAGTCTGAACGCAAATGACAAAAACGCACGTGCTCGCTGGTAGGACTGGTCGGAATCGCGTAGCGGATCTCGACCTCGCCATCTGTGACGACCACCCGGTCAATGAGTAGTTCCACCAGTTGGCGCTGCTGCTCGAAAGTGGCTGTGGCGAGGCCGGTCTGGACGCGTTGGCAGAAGTCCTCGACTCGCACGACCAAGCCCGTTAGTTCCTTTTGGCGATCAACCTGGTGGGCCAATTGCTGGGCCTGATTCTCCAAAGCCAGGCGGCGCTGTTCCAGATCCTGGCGACGGCGCTGATATTCGGCCAGCGGAATCACGCCGCTCAGATAAGCGTCAGTCAAGCGGTTGAGTTGTTGCTCCAGACTCGCACGGGCACGCCGCAAGTTCTCCTGGCGAGCTTGCAGTTCTTGCGGCAACCATTACCCCCCAAGGGCGCGTTCCATGGCGACCGCGATGGCCTGTGGATGAGTCAGCAGATCGCAGAGATCCTGCCATACCAAGTCATCCAGTTGCCGGGCAGGGATGAAGCGAGCTGGACATTTTTCTTCACGCCGGTTTTGGACCAGGCGATCCTTGCCCGTGCAGATGTAGTAGCTGTATCGGCCGTTGGGAGAGGTACGACCGCAGCAGGCCAGTTGGCAGATCCCACAACTGACCAAGGCGCGGAGCAAGTACTGGTGGGTGGTATTATGCCGCGTGGCAAAGGATTGGTTGCGGGCCAACTTGGCCTGGACGAGATCGAACTGTTCCTGACTGACGATGGCCGGGATGTCCGCCACCAGAATCCACTCCTCGCGGGGGACTGCCACTACTGAGTCATAGGGATGGCCCAGCGGGTGGGTAGCCAAACGCCGGATGCGCGCCGGCCGTGGATGCGTGCGGCCGGCATACACTCGGCCAGTATAGGTTGGGTTGGTCAGGACGCCGCGCAGCGTAGCCAGCCCCCACCGTTTCTGGGGCAAGGGGCAGACATGCACGACCACGACCGTGCCGGGAATGCCTCGCCCTACCTTGCGGCCTATCCCTGCTGATGTTACAATGGCGCACGATGCTGAGGTGGTGGAGATCATGGCGATGGCCGCTGGCCGCGATCCTGGTCGCGGCGGCGTTGACGACCGCGGCGGAGCTGGCGTTGCGCAGCCGCTATCGGCGTCATGTGCTGCCGCGCGGCGCGCCGGCGCCAGGGCCGACGACGCTGGTCGCGCTCGGCGATTCGATCACGGCCGGCGGCTGGCCCGCGCTGCTCGTTGAACGCTTGCGGGCCGTCCATCCGGCCGTGACCTGGCGCATGGTCAACGCGGGGCTGCCCGGCGACACCGCGCCGCGCGGCTATGCGCGCTTCGAGCGCGATGTTGCTGCGGCCGGCCCGCAGGCGGCGCTGATCGCCTTCGGCTTGAACGATTGCTATCCGGCCCGCCACGGGATGGATCGCGAGTGGGAGTTGTCGGCGCCGAACGGCCTCGAACGCAGCTACCTGTGGCGCGCAGTTCAGGCGCGCATCGCACGTCTGGCCCGGCCGCGCGACCTCTTGCCCGCGGCCGCGCCAGAAGATGTCCCGCAGCCCTTCCCGCGCACCTCGGCCGCCGGGTTTGCCGATGCGCTGGCGGCCCTGGTCGCACGCACACGCACGATCGGCGCGCGACCCGTGCTGTTGACCATGACGCCGCTGGCCGACGCCGAAACTGAGGCAACGCGCAGCCGCGCGGCGACCTACACAGCCTACAACCGCATCATTCGCACGGTCGCGGCGCAGGCCCGCGTCCCCCTGGTCGAGCTGGCGCAACACCCGGCCGATGGCATCCCTCTGGCATCTCTCTTGCTGCCCGATGGCGTTCACCTGACCGCGACTGGCCAGGACTGGGCCGCGGAACAGGTCTTCCGCCAGCTTGCGGCCGCGGGCTTTTGGCAGACGTTAGCCGAAGAGGCCGCACGATGAAGCAGCAGTCGCCGCCCAAGCATTGGCTGCCGCACTGGCCAGATGTGACCGATCCCCGCGTGCTGGCCGCGCTGGCGGCCGTGCCCCGCCACCTGTTCGTGCCGCCGCAGCATCGCGACGAAGCTTACTACGACGTTCCCCTGCCTATCGGTCAGGGACAGACCATCTCGCAACCCTATATCGTGGCGCTGATGACCCAGGCGTTGCGTCTTGGCCCGAACAGCCGCGTTTTGGAGATCGGCACCGGCTCAGGCTACCAGGCCGCGATCCTGGCGCAGATCACGCGCCACGTCTACAGCGTGGAGACGCTGCCAGAGCTGGCGCGTGCAGCCCAGGAACGATTCCGGGCGCTGAACTACCCGGTCGAGGTGAAGATCGGCGATGGTCGCCAGGGCTGGCCCGAACACGCGCCGTATGACGCGATCATCGTCACCGCGGCTGCTGCCGATGCGCCGCCCGCGCTCGTCGCGCAACTCGCTGACGGCGGCCGGCTGGTGATCCCGGTGGGCGAAAGCATCTGGGACCAGGTGCTATGGCTCATCGAGCACGCAGGTGGCCGGCTGACCGCGCAACGCCTGGCCGACGTGCGCTTCGTGCCGTTGGTGGCGACCGAGTCGGCCGGGTTAGAAGAAGATCCCGCGCTGGCCGACATCCGGCGGGAACTGGATGTATTGCTCAATCGTTGGTAGACTCAGCGGATCGCAGGAGGGATAAAGGATCATGCGTGTCGTCATCACTGGCGCGCTGGGGCAGCTTGGCCGCCAACTCGTGGCTGCGTTTGCAGGCCACGAGATCCTGGAAGTTGACCTGCCGGCCTTCGACATCGCCAGTTGGACTACCGCGGACGAGCTTGCCGCGTGGCAGCCCGACCTGGTGGTGCACGCCGCCGCGTACACCGACGTGGATGGCTGCGAGAAGGATCCTGAGCTGGCGTTTCGCGTCAACGCGGTCGGTGCGCAGAACGTGGCGCTGGCTGCGCAACGGTCCGGCGCGGCGCTGCTGCACGTCAGCACGAACGAAGTTTTCGACGGCGCGCGTCGCGATCTCTACCGCGAGTGGGATCAGCCGAACCCGCTCAGCGTCTATGCGCGCAGCAAGGCCGCGGCCGAGCAGATCATCCGAGACCTGCTCGATCGTTTCTACATCGTGCGCATCGCGTGGCTGTTCGGGCCGGCCGGCGCCAACTTCGTGACCAAGATCCTGGCGAGCGCCGAGAAACACGGCGCGCTGCGCGTAGCGGCTGACGAGTTCGGCAACCCAACCTATGCGACCGATACGGCGGTTGCTATGGCGGAACTGGCGGCGACCGGGCACTATGGCGTGTATCATCTCACCAATGCTGGTTTCTGCTCGCGTTACGAGTTCGCACGCGAGATCGGGCGGCTGGCGGGCCGGCCCGATCTGCCGATCATGCCGATTCTGAGCGCGGACTGGCCACGAGCTTCGCGGCCGCCGCTTCATTCGGTGCTGGCCAACACGAACGCCGCCGCGCTGGGGATCGTGTTGCGGCCGTGGCAAGAGGCTCTCGCTGACTATGTCGCCTTGCTGCGTTCGAGTTCGTGAGCGCCAGGTCGCGTAGTCATATCCAACTGGAATCCAATGGCATTTGGGGAGGGTTAAAATGCTTATAGTGGACGGTCATCTTGACCTGGCGTGGAACGCGCTGCAATGGAACCGCGATCTGCTGCTGTCGGTCTACACGATTCGCACCCAAGAGCGCTCGCTCAAAGTCGCCAACCCCGGCAGCGGGCTGGCAATGGGCACAGTGGCCCTGCCCGAGATGCGCCAGGGGCGGATCGCTGTGAGCCTGGCGACGCTGCTCGTGCGATCCACAGGCCGCACTGCGCCGCACATTGACTTCAGCTCGGTCGCGCAGACCTATGGCATCGCGCAGGGGCAATTGGCTTACTACAAGGCGCTCGCGCGCGAGGGCCATGCACGGATTGTGGTTGACCTGGCCGGGCTGAATCGCCACGTGACCGAGTGGGAAGCGTGGGACGCGCAGCCTCAGGCAGATGCGGCCGAGGCGCCGCCGCTGGGCTTTGTCATCAGCATGGAAAGCGCGGACGCGATCGCATCCCCCGACCAACTGGGCGAATGGTGGGACGCCGGCGTGCGCGTCATCGGGCCGGCGCACTACGGCCCCGGCCGCTATGCAGGCGGCACCGGCACCGAGCTGGGGCTGAGCGACATCGGCAGCGCGCTGCTGGCCGAGATGGAACGGCTGGGCGTCATTCTTGACCTGACCCACTTTTCGGACCGCGCCCTGGGCCAGGCGCTGGCACGCTTCGGCGGCCCCGTATTGGTCAGCCACGGCAACTGCCGGGCGCTCGTGCGCAACCAGCGCCAGTTCTCTGATGAGCACATCCTGGCGATCGCGGTGCGCGGCGGCGTGATCGGCGTGATGCTCGACGCTGCGATGTTGCGCGAGGGCTGGATCGTCGGCCAAACCTCGAACGCGGGCGTCACGTTGGCCAAACTGATCAACCACATTGACCACATCTGCCAACTAACAGGTTCCTGCCGGCACGTGGGCATCGGCAGCGACCTGGATGGCGGCTATGGACTGGAGCAGACGGTCAGCGATCTGGACACCATCGCCGATCTCCAGAAGGTCGGCGCTCTGCTGGCCGAGCGAGGCTACACCGCGGACGACATCGCAGGGATCATGCACGGCAACTGGTTGGCGCTGCTGCGGACGGCGTGGCGATAGGATCTATGATGGATCTGCGGTGCAGCGTCATCATTCCCAACTACAGTGGGTTGCGTTTTCTGCGCACCTGCCTGGATGCGTTGCAGGCGCAGAGCTACCCCCGGGAATTGACCGAGGTCATTCTGGTGGACGATGCCTCTACCGACGATTCGGTCATGTTCGTGCAGGCCAACTATCCCCAGGTTCACATCGTTCCCATGCCGCGCAACAGTGGGTTGGCCGCGGCATGCAACGCGGGCGCCACAGCCGCGATGGGCGATCTGTTGGTGATGCTGAACAACGACACCGAAGTGGAGCCGGGCTGGCTGGCGGCGTTGGCCGAAGCCGCGCTTGCTCACCCGCAGGCCGGCGCAGTCGCCAGCAAGATGCTGCTCTTCGACCGCCGCGATACCCTGCACAACGCGGGGGACATCATGGCCGCCAACGGCATCCCGCGCAATCGCGGCGTATGGGAGGTTGACCGCGGTCAATACGACGACGAGTTGACCATCTTCGGGGGCTGCGGCGGCGGAGTGGCCTACCGTCGGCTGGCGTGGGAACAGGCCGGCGGCTTCGACGAGCGGCTCTTCATGTACCTGGAGGATGTTGACCTGGCGTGGCGGCTGCAACTGCTGGGCTGGGGCGCCGTCTTCGCGCCGAACGCCCGCCTCTATCACCATCTGAGCGCGACCGGCGGCGGAGCGTTCGCCAGCTTCTACGTGGGTCGCAACACGATTTGGGTTGTCGCCAAAGACATGCCCGGCCCTCTGATCCGCCGGCATCTCGGCCGCATCGTGGCCGCGCAAGCGCGCGTGACATGGGACGCGCTGCGCGCCTGGCGCGGCGCGGCGGCCCGCGCACGTTTGCGCGGGCAATTGGCCGGGCTGCTGGGCCTGCCGAAGGTGTTAGGCTGGCGACAGGCCGTGCAGGCAAGCCGCGTGACGCCGATTGCCGCCCTCAGCCGGCTGATAGGGCATGATTGAGAGCGGCCTCTCTCTGTGTTCGCTCCTAACCGTCTGCTACCTCACTATCCCACAAGTTCCGTCTATGCTATAATAGCTTGACCTGGCAGGTTCCAGGTTCCCAATCCGCGTGTCGGATCGTCGAAGACGTATCTTTTCAATAAGTGGGGGCCGACGGGGGTCGCAGACCCCCTGAAAGCAGGCTCGTAGGCGGTCTGTGACCGCCGTTTCCCCGGATTATTGAGAGGATACTCGAAGACCAGTCCATGGAGAAGGAGCATTCGCATGCCAATCATCGAAAAACTGGGCAGTTTCTTTCTGGGCCGTGAGTACGACCTGAAGACCCGGCAGGCGTTCGCCGATCGGCCGGTCAACTACGACTCGCGCGACCTGACGACCCACGCGGTCTGCGTGGGCATGACCGGCAGCGGCAAGACGGGCCTCTGCATCTGTCTGCTCGAGGAGGCCGCGCTCGATGGCGTGCCGGCGATCTTGATTGATCCCAAAGGCGACATCACCAATCTGCTGCTCACCTTCCCCGACCTGCAGCCCGCGGACTTCTTGCCCTGGGTCAATCCTGATGACGCCCGGCGCAAGGGTCTGACGCCCGAAGCCTATGCTCAACAGGTCGCCAAGACATGGAGCGATGGCCTGGCGAGCTGGGAAGAAGGCCCCGACCGCATCCGCGCCCTGAAGAACGCCGCCGAATTCACCATCTACACCCCAGGCTCCGATGCCGGGCTGCCCGTCAGCATCCTCAGCAGCTTCCAGGCCCCGAAGCTCGATTGGAGCACCGACGCCGAGACGTTGCGCGATCGCATCCAGGGCACGGTCTCAGGCTTGCTGGGGCTCGTCGGCATCGAGGCCGACCCCGTGCGCAGCCGCGAACACATCTTGCTCTCCAACATCATGGAGCAGGCCTGGCGCGCCGGCCAGGATCTGGATATTGCTCGCTTGATCCTGGCCGTGCAGAAGCCGCAGTTTCGCAAGATCGGCGTCTTCGATGTGGACACCTTCTATCCGGAGAAGGATCGCTTTGCCCTGGCGATGGCGCTGAACAACATCATCGCCGCTCCGAGTTTTGCGGCCTGGACGCAGGGCGAGCCGCTGGACATCGGCGACCTCCTCTACACGCCCCAGGGCAAGCCGCGGCACAGCATCTTCTACATCGCCCACCTGAGCGAAGCCGAGCGCATGTTCTTCGTCACGATCCTGCTGGAACAGGTCATCTCCTGGATGCGCAGCCAGCCAGGAACCACCAGCCTGCGCGCCATCGTCTATATGGACGAAATTTTCGGCTACTTCCCGCCGACGGCCAATCCTCCCAGCAAAAAGCCGATGCTGACGCTGCTCAAGCAGGCGCGGGCGTATGGGGTGGGCATGATGTTGACCACGCAGAATCCGGTGGACATTGACTACAAGGGGCTGACCAACGCCGGCACCTGGTTCATCGGCAAGCTGCAGGCCGAACGCGACAAGGCCCGGCTGATGGATGGCCTGGAAAGTGTGATGGCCGAGGCGGGAACGATCAGCGATCGCAGCGTGCTCGACAAGACGATTTCGTCTCTGGATACGCGCGTGTTCCTGATGCACAACATCAACCTCAAGTCGCCCGTGATCTTCACCACCCGCTGGGCGATGAGCTATCTCCGCGGGCCGTTGACGCGTCGCCAGATCAAGACTCTGATGGAAGGTCGCAAGGCCGCCGCCGAACTCGCCCGGCCGGTTGGCCAGCCGACCGCAGCCGTCGCCAGCATCCGCGCTGGCGGTGCGCCTGGGGGTCTGGTGTCGCAGCCGCCGGTGCTGCCGCCTGGCATGTCCCAGGTATACCTGCCGCTGGCTGTCGCCGAAAGCCAGACAGCCCGCGTGATCGCCGATCGGGTCGGCGGCAACGTCCTGCCGAGCGCCAAGCGCCTGGTCTACGAGCCGGCGCTGATCGGCTTCGCCAGCGTCCGCTTCATCGATCGCCGGCGCGGAGTGGATGAACGCCGGGACTTTTCGCTGCTGCTGCCGGTGAGCGAAGGGAGCCGCATCATTTCGTGGCGAGACGCCATTCCTGTCGAAGTCATGCCACGCGAGCTGGATGACCAGCCGGAGAGCGCCGCGCTTTTCGTCGCAGCCTTGCCCGCGGGCGTCAACGATGCCAGGGCCGTGAGCGGTCTGGCGGGCGATCTGGCCGATCATCTCTATCGCAACCAGACGTTCGCGCTCGCCCACAACCCGGCCCTCAAGCTTCACGCGCTGCCGGGCGAATCAGAGCGCGACTTCAAGGTGCGTTGCCAGCAGGCCGCGCGCGAACAGCGCGATGTAGCCGTGGATAAGCTGCGAGACAAGTACGAGGTCAAGCTCAAACGACTCGAAACCCGCCTGGTGCGAGAAGAACGTGAGCTTGAAGAAGACCAGGCTGAACACCGCGGCCGCGTGGGCGAGGAAGTGCTCTCTGGCCTGGCGACCGTGGCGGGCTTCCTGGGCGTGTTGGGCCGGCGCAGCACCAGCCTGCGCGGCCTTTCGACCGCGGCCAGCAAGCGCCGCATCTCCAGCTCGGCCAAAGCCGACATCGCCGAGTCGGAGGCCGCGATCGCTCGTCTGCAGGCCGATATCGAAGAACTGAAGCAGGACATGGAGCACGACGCCAACGAACTGACGGAGCAGTGGGCGAGCATCGCAGAGGGCATCGAACACATCGCCGTCGCCCCCAGGAAGAGCGACATTGACGTGCAGATGGTCGCCCTGGCCTGGGCGCCCGCCTGGGAAGTGACCTATGAAGACGCGCGTGGTCGCAGCCGAACCGACAGCATCCCGGCGTATCGTACACAGAGCGCCTGAATCGCTTCCTGCTGTTCGGCGGCGCTGGGGCGTCTGGCTGCTGTTGTGGTTGCTGATCGGTCTGGCGGCCGCAGCGGTCGCGGGCGTCATTGCGGCCTACCAATTCCGCCATGCCGAGCGCATCTACGAAGGCGTGCATGTGCGCAGCATTCCGCTGGGCGGCCTAACCCTCGATCAAGCGATCAGGGCGATCGAAGAGGGTCTGACGCCGTTCTCGGGCGCGGCGGTAACGCTGCGCTACGGCGAGCGCTCCTGGATGCTGACGCCGGCCGACCTGGGCGTCTCGGTGGACTCGCGCGCGACCGCGCTGGAAGCGTTCGCGGTGGGACGCCAGGGGATGGCCACGCACTCGCTCTGGACCGGCCTCCAAACTGACTTGCTGGATCAATGGGATGCCCTGCGGGCGGGCCGCGCCATCTCGCCGACCTTGCGCTACGACGAGAATCGCGTCGCCTTTGCCCTCAAGCGCATTGCCCGCGAGGTGGATCAGCCGCCGAGCGAAGGCGCGCTGACCATCACCGGCCTCGAGGTGCGCGGCGTCGCGGGCAGCCCGGGTCGCCTGGTTGATCTGGATGCCACGCGCGCCGCGCTCAACGCTGTGTTGCGCGCCGGTCAGGGGGGAACGATTCCGCTCGTCGTCCAGGAGCGCCAGCCGTCGGTCGCGTCTGTGGAATCGGCCGCGGCTGTGGCGACTGCGCTGCTTGGTCAACCCTTGACCTTGACCGCGCCGACTGCGGATACGGTCTATCGCTTCGCGGTGGACCGCGCGACGCTTCGGCGCTGGCTGAGGCTGACCCCGAAAGCTGCATCCACCGGCGCGATGGATCTGAACGTCGAGCTGGATCGCGAACAGGTTACGGCCTATCTGAAAGAGGTCTCGGCGCAGATCAACCGCCCAGGCCGCGACGCGCTCCTGGACTTCGATCCGCTTGCCAAGAGGGTGATCGTCCTCTCGCCCAGCCAGATCGGCCAGGAGTTAGACGCCAAGGCCGCCAACGATGCCATCGCGGCGATGATTCACAGCCTGGCGCCCAACCCGCGGCCTGCCCAGAGTGCGCCGAGCAGCGCGACGCGCGAGATCACCCTGCCAGTGAAGATCATCTTGCCCAAGGTGGACAGCAACAAGATCGCCGAGCTGGGGATCGTGGAGCAGGTCAGCGAGGGCACGACCTGGTTCGCGGGCTCCAGCCGCGAGCGCGTTCAGAACATCGCCGCGGCCGCCAGCAAGTTCCGCGGGGTGGTGATCCCGCCGGGCGCGGAGTTTTCCTTCAACCGGCATGTCGGCGAGATTACCGCGGCCAATGGCTTTGCCGATTCACTCATCATTTGGGGCGATCGCACTGCGGTGGGGATCGGCGGCGGGGTGTGTCAGGTATCCACCACGGTCTTTCGCGCGGCGTTCTTCGGCGGCTTTCCGATCACTGAGCGTTGGGCGCACGGCTATGTGGTGAGCTGGTACGGCGAGCCTGGGTTGGATGCTACAATCTACACTCCGCACGTTGACCTGCGCTTCCGCAACGATACCGGCCGGCATTTGCTCGTCAAGTCAGAGGTAGACGCGGCCAAGGGTCGTCTCACGTTCTATTTCTACGGAACCAAGCCTAACCGCAACGTGGAGATGGACAAACCGGTCACTTCGAATGTCCGGCCGCCCGACAAGCCGCTGTACCAGGAAGACCCGGCGTTGGCCCGCGGGGCAATCCAACAGGTGGAGTGGGCCAGAAACGGCATGGACGTCGTCGTCAAGCGCAAGACCCGTTACGGCGACGGCAAAGTGGTCGAGGACGAGTTCGTCAGCAAGTATCAGCCCTGGCGTGCGGTCTTCTTGTTCGGCCCAGGCACGCAACTGCCCGAAGGCGTCACCGTGCAGCCGGCCGCGACCCCCAGACCGTGAGGGGACAGGGGTGACAAGGTGACAGGGTGACAAGGTGACGGGGTGACAAGGTGACAGGGTGAAGGCGTGACAGAGATCAGACGCATGGGCAGTTGTCTCTCGTCTCTATCTCTCGTCTCTATCTCTCGTCTCTATCTCTCGTCTCTATCTCTCGTCTCCTCTTCTCATTCGGCCGGATCATTCGGCCGGAAAGACCTTGCCGGGGTTGAGGATGTTGAGCGGATCGAAGGCGTGTTTGATGCGGCGATGCAGCGCGATCACGGCCGGGTCGAGCGCCAACGCCAGATAGGGCACGCGCTTGAAGCCGATGCCGTGCTCGCCGCTGATCGTGCCCCCCAGTCCGACCACACGCCGGTAGAGGTCCGTCAGAAAGGCGGCTTTGGCCGCGTTCCACGCTTCGGCCGTCAGGCCCGGCTCGGCCATCGTGTGCAGGTGCATGTTGCCATCCGCGACGTGTCCGAAGCAAAATGCCTTCATGCGGTAGGAGCGTGCGAGTTGTTCCAACACCGGCAGCAGCGGCGGGATTTGCGCCAGCGGCACTACCATGTCCTCGTCCAGTTGCTCCACGCCCAGCGCGCTGAACGCCTCGCCGATCTTCTGTCGCGGCCGCCACATCTTCTTTTCGGTGGCCGGCGTGTCTCCCACATAGATATCCAGCGCGCCCGCCTCCAAGAGCAGATCGGCCAGGGTGTTGCGTTGCGCCTCGACCTCAGCCGGACTGTAGCCATCCACTTCCACCAGCAGCAAAGCGCGCGCTTTCGGATGCGGCAGCTTCTCGCCCAGGAAATCATAGGCAAGCTCCATCGACGCGTAGTCCATGAACTCGACGGCCGACGGGATCAGATGCCCGCGCTGGATCACTTGCGGCACCGCAGCGATGGCCGTCTGGGCGGCCGCGAAGGGCGCCAGCAGCACGGCGCTGGCCAGCGGAGAAGGCAGCAGCCGCAGGATGATCTTGGTGAAGATGCCGAGCGTGCCCTCCGAGCCGACCATCAGGTGCACCAGATCGTAACCGGTGACATCTTTCAGCCGTTTGCCGCCGAACTGCACGATCTCGCCGGTCGGCAGCACCACCTCCAACCCCAGCACGTAGCGCCCTGTCACGCCGTACTTCACCGCACGGCCGCCGCCCGCGTTCTCGGCCACGTTGCCGCCGATGAAGCACAGCTCCACGCTCATCGGATAGCCGGCGTAGAAGAGGCCATGCGCCTGCACAGCCTCGCTCAGCTCGTTCGTAACGACGCCCGGCTCGACCACCGCGACCAGGTTTTCCAAGTCCAGCTCCAGGATGCGGTTCATGCGCTCGACCGAGAGCAAGATGCCGCCGTAAACGGGAGTCGCGCCGCCCGACAACCCCGAGCCGGCCCCGCGCGGGGTGACCGGGATGCGCTCACGATTGGCCAGCCGCGTGATCTGGCTGATCTCCTCGGCGGTCGCCGGCTTGACGACCACTTCGGGCAAATAAGTCTCATAGACGCCGGCTGTCTCATCGTGCGCATAATCGGCCATGCGTTCGGGATCGGCGTAGATCACGTTCTTCGCGCCGACGATCGCGGACAGCTCGGCCACGATGGCCGGGGTAACCGGACAGTAAACGTCTGGACTTGGTGTACGAATTATGGTCATGGTATGTCCGATGTGCTCTTGAAAGACCCGTACCCAACAGGTCACGAACCGTCGCGTCCGACGGATCCGTGATCTGTTGGGACTTGACGAATCAGCCTGATAGGCTAAAATATAGCCAACCAGGCTAACCAGATTCGGAGTCGTCCTATGCCTACAACTCGCTTTGCCAACGAATACGAGCTGCAGAAGCTCATTCAGCGCTGTCACAACATCTTATGGGAACGCCACGGCTTCGATCCCGCGCAGGCCTTCGATGAGTTCAGCAAACTACTCTTCGTCCGGCTGTACGATGAAATCACGCTGGCTGGCAGCCGGACCACTATCCACCGCCGTGAATCGCCGGAGGAGGTCGCCGCGCGCATCCGCGGGCTGTATGACCAGGCCAATGAAACCCCCGGCTTCGACCGAATTTTCATGGGTGAAGCGATCCGGGCCGACGACCTGGCCGTCAACGAGGTCATCCGTCTACTTCAGAATTACAGCCTCCTGGAGACGACTTCGCAGGTCGAGGGGGCCGACGTCAAAGGCACGATCTACGAAAACATCATTGGCAACACGTTCCGCGGCGAGCTGGGACAGTTCTTCACCCATCGCAGCATCGTAGAGTTCATGGTCAGATTGGTCGGCATTGACGAACGAACGGTCGTCTACGACCCCTCTTGTGGGTCGGGCGGCTTTCTGATCATGTGCGCCAAGATCATCAGGGAGCAAATCCGACAGGCGCAGCCGGGGTTGTCTTTCGAAGCCGCCGATGAACGACTGAAGGCGTACAGCCGCCGCGGACTGATCGGCACAGAGATCAACGAACGCACGGCCCGCGTGGCTCGGCTCAACCTGCTCATGCACGGCCTGGACTACAGCAACATCTTCACCGTCAATGCCCTCAAGACAGACGAGTCAGACGACCCGCAGCTTCACGCGCTCCTGGATGAGAGTTCAGTAGATGTCGTCTTTGCCAATCCACCGTTTGCTGGCTATGAAAAAGACCCGAGCGTGCTGTCCAGGTTCGAGCTAGGCCAAAACGGTCAAGGCAGTGTGGCTGCGGTGACGCGCGAAGTGCTCTTCCTGGAGCGGATCATCCGCGTGTTGCGCGATGGCGGTGCAGCCGCGATCGTGATTCCGCAGGGAATCTTCACCAATCGCAATCTCGCACGTGTGCGTGATTATATCAAACAGCGAGCACAGATCTTGGCGGTGATCGAATTGCCGGAGTGGGCGTTCATCCCATCGGGAACCAGTGTGCGGGGCAGCCTGCTCTTCATACGCAAACTGGCTCGCGTTCCCGATGTGTACCGCGTCTTCATGAAGCGCGTGGGCGACATCGGTTTCACATCCACAGGCCGCTTCTGCAGTTGATGACGATCTACTCGACCGGTGAGATGTCGGGGCGCACCTCCGAAAAGGATCTGCGGCGTCTGCAGATTCCCCTGCCCGACGACCACCATCGTCTGGCTGACTCATTCCGAGAACGCCGGGCACGTCTCGCTGAGTTGAAGCGGCAGGCGGCAGACCAGCAAGACCAGATCGCCCAACTGCGCACGCAGATCATCGAGGGCGCCGCCGACTCTACCGAGTAACCTCGAAGCCCTGAGCCTGGTAGCGGATCTCGCGCCAACGCCACGGTGGTGAGTCCCCCTACCTCAATACGCGTTGAGTTCTGCCAACCGGTCATCTTCGATCCCGAAGTGATGCGCCAGCTCGTGCAAGAGCACGCGCGTGATCATTGCGCGCAACTCTTCGACCGTGCGGCAGCGCCGCACGATCGGCCACCGATAGATGCTGATCTTGTCGGGCGGCGTCAGCCCATAGTGGCTGCCGCGATGGGTCTGCGGCACGCCATGATAGAAGCCGAGCAGCTCATCCGGGTGACGCAGCCGCGCCTGGCGCAGCGTCGCGCGGTCGGGCCAATCTTCCACCACGACCGCGACGTTGTCCAGCCGCTCCTGGAAAGCATCTGGCAGGGCGGCCAACGCCTCCGCGACCAGATCCTCGAAAAGCTCTTGATCCACCTCAAACATCCCCCTTCCACGCGGCGATCATCAGGCAGGCGTTTTGGCCGCCGAAGCCAAAGGCATTGATGAGGACGTGTTTCACGGTCGCGTGTCGGGCGACGCCCGGCACGTAGTCCAGATCGCACTCCGGGTCAGGGATGTGATGGTTCAGCGTGGGTGGGATGACGCCGTTCTGGATCGCCTGCACCGCAGCAACAGCCGAGATGGCGCCGGCCGCGCCCAGCATGTGCGCCAACGCGCCCTTGATCGAGCTGACCGGCACCGCGGCCGCGCGGTCGCCCAGCACCGTCTTGATGGCCCTGGTCTCCGAGATGTCGTTGAGCGGAGTAGCCGTGCCGTGCGCGCAGATCCAATCCACATCTTCCCGCGTCCGGCCTGCGGACCGTAGGGCCTGGTTCATGGCGCGCGCCGCGCCGTCGCCGTTCGTGTCCGGCATGATCATGTGGAAGGCGTCGCACGTCAAGCCATAACCCACCAGCTCAGCCAGGATCGGCGCGCGGCGCGCTTGGGCGTGTTCCAGCGTTTCGAGCACGAGCGCCGCCGCGCCTTCGCCCACCACCGTGCCATCACGATGGATGTCGAACGGCGCGCACGCCTGCTCAGGCGTGTCATTCTTGGTGGAAAGCGCACCCAATCGGCTGAAACCCGCGATCGCCAGCTCAGTCATCACGCTGTCGGCGCCGCCTGCGATGATCACATCTGCCTCGCCGTGACACATCTTGCGCGCGGCGTCCCCCAACGCCACCGAGCCGGTGGCGCAGGCGGCCACCGGCGAGCTCACCGGGCCTTTGATGCCGTGTTGGATGGCGATCGTGCACGACGCCATGTTGATCAGGATGCCGGGAACCGTCGTCGGCGCGATGGCGCGCACGCCTTTCGTTTCGAGAATCGCGCGCTGCTCTTCGACGATGTTCGTGCCGCCGAGCGCGCTGCCGATCTCGACCCCCACGCGCAGCGGATCCTCGTGGCTCAGATCGAGCCTTGCATGAGCCATGGCTTCTTGCGCGGCGGCCACGGCATAGTGAACGAACGGCGATACCCGCCGCACGTCGCGGCGGTCCATGTGCTGATGTGGGTCAAAACCCTTGACAAACGCGGCGATCTTGGTGGGCAGGTCGCCGGGGTCAAACGCGGTGATCGCCGACACGCCGGATTTGCCCGCGATCAGCGCCTGCCAGGTGCTCGGCGCGTCGAGACCCAGAGGGGTTACAGCGCCGATGCCAGTGATAACGATACGATGCTTTAGATGATGCATGGTGGGCTGCTCCTCGGATGAAAAATTCCCTGCTCTGGGATCGCATTGTACCAGAGACGCGGGCAGCCTGTAAAACCACACCCCCAGTGGGCAGCATCATGAGCCGGGCACGGTCGGAGACCGGCCCGAGCGGGGACGCTCCCCGTGGGCAGCATCTGAGCCGGGCACGGTCGGAGACCGGCCCGAGCGGGGACGCTCCCCGTGGGCAGCATCTGAGCCGGGCACGATCGGAGACCGGCCCGAGCGGGGACGCTCCCCGTGGGCAGCATCTGAGCCGGGCACGGTCGGAGACCGGCCCGAGCGGGGACGCTCCCCGTGGGCAGCATCATGAGCCGGGCACGGTCGGAGACCGGCCCGAGCGGGGACGCTCCCCGTGGACAGCATCGGGAGCCGGGCACGGTCGGAGACCGGCCCGAGCGGGGACGCTCCCCGTGGGCAGCATCTGAGCCGGGTACGGTCGGAGACCGGCCCGAGCGGGGACGCTCCCCGTGGGCAGCATCATGAGCCGGGCACGGTCGGAGACCGGCACGAGCGGGGACGCTCCCCGTGGGCAGCATCTGAGCCGGGCACGGTCGGAGACCGGCCCGAGCGGGGACGCTCCCCGTGGGCAGCATCATGAGCCAGGCACGGTCGGAGACCGGCCCGAGCGGGGTTATTCGGAACCTCCGACCTCTAGTCTCCAACCTCCAACCTCCAACCTCCAACGTCCAACCTCCACCTACGCCCGCAACACCGCGCCCAACTCCCGTTCCAACCATCCTATGATCCTACCGCGCAGCTTGCGCGTGTCTTCGTCGGTCAGGGTGCGGTCGAGGGCCTGGAAGGTCAGGCTATAGGCCAGCGATTTCTTGCCCGCCGGGATCTGCCCGCCGCGGTAGATGTCGAAGAGCCGCACGTCTGCCAGCAGCTTGCCGCCGGCCTGGCGTATCAGCCCCGCGACCTGCGCAGCCGGCGTCGCCTCATCCACGATCACCGCCACGTCTTCGTAGATCGCGGGCTGTGTGGAGATGTCGGCCATCGGCGCGGCCGCGCCCCAGCCGGCAAGCAGCGCATCGAGGTCCAGCTCCATGATCGCGGCCGTCGCGTTCGGCAGATCGAACGCGCGGCGCACGAGCGGGTGCAACTCGCCCACGATACCAACATCCGTTCCTCCCACCAGCAATCGCGCGGTGCGGCCGCTATGCGTGGCGGGGTGCTCGCCCCGCTCCCACGTGATGTCTTTGAGCTCGAGACGCGCCAACAGCGTCTCCACGATGCCTTTGAGATCGTAGAAGCCGAGCTGTCCTGTGTCGTGCGGCAGCCAGCTCTGCATCTCGCGCGGGCCGATCAGCAGCGCGCTCAAACGCCGCGGCTCGGCAGGCAAAACCTCTTGGGGACGCGGGTAGAAGACGCGGCCCAGCTCGAAGATCGCCACGCGGTCGGTGAAGCGCAGATTGGAGCGCGCCGTGTTCAGCAGGCCCGACATCAGTGTGCGCCGCAGATGGCTGCGCTCGGCCGCCAGCGGGTTGAGGACCGTGACATAGCGCGATTCAGCCGGCGCGACGGCGTCAGCCGCGGCCGCCGCAGCGCGCGCGGCGCCGGCCGCGTTCAGACGCAGTTCATCGCGCACGTCAATCAGCGAATAGGTGATGACCTCGTCCAGCCCGCAGCCGACCAACACGTCGCGCACCTTCTCTTCCCCCTCCAGCGCCACGTTGCGTCGCTGCAGAGGCAGCTCGTCCTCTAGCAGCGTGTGCGGCATCCGATCATAGCCAAAGATGCGCCCAATCTCTTCCACCAGATCGGCCGCGATGGTCACGTCGAGGCGATGACTGGGGACGGTGATGAGGAGACGGGTAGACAAGGAAGCAGGTAGACAAGTAGACAAGGATATAGAGGCCTCCTCCTTGTCTCCTTGTCTCCTTGTTTCCTCATCTACCCCGAACTCGAGCGCCCGCAGGATTCTCGCCATCTCCTCGACCGGCACATCCACGCCGAGCAGGCGGTTGACGTAGGCGGGATCGAGCGCGATGGTCTTCGGCTGGGGTCTGCCGGGATAGAGGTCGCCGTAGACCGGCCGCGTCTTGCCGCCGGCCAGCTCCGCCAGCAGTTGGCCCGCGCGCGCCAGCGCGACGACGGTCAGCTCGGGGTCCACCTGCTTGCCGAAGCGGTTGGCTGCCTCGCTGCTCAGCTTGAGAAGCTGGCTGGTGCGGCGGATGCTGAGAAAATGGAAATTCGCCGCCTCCAACAAGATCGTGCGCGTGCCGGTGTTGACCTCGGTGTCGGCCCCGCCCATGACGCCGCCCACCGCGATGGCGCCGGCCGTGTCGGTGATCAACAGCATGCCGGGGTCCAGATCGCGGTATGCGCCGTCCAGGGTTTGCAGGCGCTCGCCAGGATGCGCACGGCGCATGATGATGTTGGGCCGGCCGCCGTTCGCGCGCTGGCGCAGCAGATCATAGTCGAAGGCATGGAGCGGCTGGCCCAACTCCAGCATCACATAGTTGGTCACATCCACGACGTTGTTGATGGGCCTCATGCCGGCCCGGATGAGCCGCTGCTGCATCCAATAGGGAGACGCCGCGACCGTGACCCCCTCGATCAGCGCGGCGGAATAGCGCAGGCACAGATCGGGGTCTTCGATGACGATGCCGGTGAAATCAGCATCAGGGACGACCGCGACCGGCTGGCGTTCCAGGACCGTCAGCGCATCGCGGCGCAACTGCTGGCCCGTCAGCGCGGCAACCTCGCGGCCGATGCCGACGACGCATTGCAGGTGGCCGAACGCGCCCTTGATGTCGAAATCCAGGATGGCATCGCCCAGGTAATCCACCAGCGCCGCGCCCACGGGCGCATCGGCCGGCAGAAGCAAGACCCCTTCGTGGTCATCGCTCAGGTCTAGCTCCTTTTCCGAACAGATCATGCCCTGGGAGACGACGCCGCGGATTTTGCCGGCCTTCAACGTCGCGATCTTGCGCTCGGCGCTGTGACCGTCCACCAGCCGCGCGCCCACCACCGCGAACGCGCATTTCGGCCCGCCGGTGCTGAGATCCTGGCCGACATAGGGATAGAGGTTTGGCGCGCCCGTGACCACGGTCAACGGCTCGGCCGCGCCGTAGTCAACCCGCGCCAGGACGAGCCGATCGGCGTCTGGGTGGCGCGTTACTGCCAGGATTTGCCCCACGAACAGCTTGTCCCGATCCCACGTCTCTCCGATGCACATGATCGCATCCACTTCCAACCCTGCCAGCGTCAGGCGGTCAGCCAACTGATCCAGGGGCAGGGTGATGTCAACATGGTCTTTGAGCCAACTCAATGGAACCCGCATGGTGATCACTCCTTGCGACGTATTGCGTGGTGCGCGTGCAGCATCATCCGAACTGCCCCAGGAATCTCAGATCATTTCCGTAGAAATATCGGATGTCGTTGATCATATACTTCAACATGGCTGGCCGCTCGACGCCCATGCCGAAGGCAAAGCCGCTGTAGACGTCAGGGTCGTAGCCGCCGTTGTGCAGCACGATCGGGTGCACCATGCCGGCGCCGGCGACCTCCAACCAACCGGTGTGTTTGCAGACGCCGCATCCCTTCCCGCCGCAAAGGATGCAATCCATGTCGGCCTCGATGCTCGGTTCGGTGAAGGGGAAGTAGCTGCCGCGCACGCGCAATCGGCGTCGCGCGCCGTACATGCGCCGGGCGAATTGCTGGAGCGTGCCGATCAGGTCGGTCAGGCGGATGCCCCGGCCGACCGCCAGCCCCTCCAACTGGTAGAACTGGTGCTCGGAGCGCGCGGTGACCTGTTCATAGCGATAGCATTTGCCCGGCAGGATCACGCGAATCGGTTCCGGGCAGCGTTCGCGCATGACGCGGATTTGGCCAGGGCTGGTATGGGTGCGCATCACCAGTAGGGGCGAACCCTCTGTGGTCGCCCCGGCGGTCGCCTGCGTCACCCAAAAGGTTTCCCACATGTCGCGGGCCGGATGATAGGGCGGGATATTGAGCCACCCGAAGTTGTAGTCGTCGGTCTCCACATCGGGCGCGTCGTAGACCTGGAAGCCCATCTCGGCGTAGATGGCGTAGATCTGGCGCAGGCTCTGGGTGGTGATGTGCAGACGCCCCAACGCCGGCGGCCGGCCGGGCAGGGTCACATCGAGCGCGCCGCCGCCCAGCTCCGCGGCCAGCGCGGCCGCCTTCAGCGCCTCTTGCCGTTCCTCGAAGGCTGCTTCCAACGCGATCTTGACCTCGTTGGCCGCCTGGCCATAGGCAGGCCGCTCCTCGCGCGGCAGCCCGCCCAAAACCTTCATCGCTTCGCTCAACGCGCCGCCTTTGCGACTCAGATACTTGATTCGCCACGCTTCAAGCGCGCCGGCATCAGTCGCCTCGGCCAGGCCGGCCAGCGCCTGGTTTTTGAGCGTGCTGAGTTCTTCGTGCATGGTTCGTCTCCGTCCGGTAGCGGGTAGATTGGGCTGCACGGTCGAGCAATCCATCAACTCATCCACCGATCTACCAGGTTACCAATACAAAGCGCGCACCTCGTCGCAGGGACGAAGTGCGCGCATTCACTCCGCGGTACCACCCTGATTCCCGACCAGATACAATGGCCGCCTATGATGGCCAGGATTGGTCGGACGCTCAGACCGGCGACCCGGCTTGACGGGCTTACCGGCGGCCCCGCTAACGGTGGGCATCCGGGACGAACTACTTGTCCGATCGCGGATCTATGATTGCGGATTTCGGATTGGCTTGCGTTCGGGATGTCAATCCGCAATCCGAAATCGGCAATCCGCAATGGTTTTCCCTCGTCCGGCTCGAGAGGGAACTTCGGCGCGGTTCATGCCGGCCGGGCTTGCAGCTTCGCGTGAGCGAAACCCAGCCTCTCTGGGGAGATCCCCGCGCGTACTTTCCTCCGTCTTCGCGTTTCCGGTGTGGCTATGCTGTTGTTGACCCGATTATGCCGCAGGGCGACGGGTTTGTCAAATGGCCAAAAGCGCGGTTTGAGTTCCTACCGGGTTGATGGTATACTGCGGTTGTAGTGTGATTGTCCTTACCAGGAGGTTTCACCGTGCGCTTATCTGTCCTCCAAGAAAACCTCGCCAAGGGTCTGTCCATCGTGGGCCGCGCAGTGTCCGCGCGCAGCACCCTGCCCGTGCTCTCCAACATTTTGCTGAGCACCGACGAAAGCCGTCTGAAGCTCGCCGCCACCAACCTGGAAGTGGGCGTCAGTTGTTGGTTGGGCGCGCAGGTCGCAGACGACGGCGCGATCACCCTGCCCGCGCGCCTGTTGACCGATTGGGTTAACTCGATGCCTCTTGAGAAGATTGACATGGAGATGGTCGTGCGCACCATGAGCATCAACCTCAAGTGCGCCCGCTTCGAGTCCAACATCAAGGGCATTGACGCCAGCGAGTTCCCGTTGATTCCCACGGCCGACGGCGAGAACCCGCTGGGGCTGCCTGCGGCGACCTTGCGCAAGATCATTGACCAGGTCGCGTTTGCCGCTGCCGACGCCAAGGACACCAGCCGGCCTTCGCTGACCGGCGTGCTGACGCGCTTCGAGGGGGATCGGCTGACGCTGGCCGCGACCGATGGCTATCGGCTGTCGGTGCGGCGCACCGTGCTGCCCACACCCGCGCCCGTGGACCTCAGCATCATCGTGCCGGCGCGCTCGCTGCAAGAGGTTTCGCGCATCGGCGGCGAAGCAGATGCGGACAAGCCGCTGGGGATCGCGGTGGCCGAGGGTCGCAACCAGATCCTCTTCCGCATGACCGGCAAAGGCGAGGGCGAGCGCGGCGCGTTCCACCAGGTGGATCTCGTCTCGCAGTTGATTGACGCCAAGTTCCCGGATTTCAACGCCATCATCCCCAAGAGCTACACAACCCGCACCGTGCTCGACACGGCCGCGCTCCTGCGCGCCCTGCGCGTGGCGTCCCTCTTCGCGCGCGATGCCTCCGATCGGGTGATGGTCGCCATCACGCCCGGCAGCGAAACGGTTCCTGGCCAGGTGACGCTCAAGGCCACGTCGGCCGAAGCGGGCGACAACGTCAGCGAGGTGGATGCCCTGGTCGAAGGCAATCCGCTGGAGATCGCGTTCAACGCGCGCTATCTCATCGACGTGCTCTCGGTGATTGACACGTCGCAAGTGGTGTTGGAGACTACCCGGCCGGATCGGCCCGGCGTGTTCCGGCCCGTGGGCGCCGGCCCCGAGGAGTTCACGCACGTCATCATGCCGATGCAGTTGAACCGGTAACCAGGAACCCGCAGTAATGCCGACTGTACCGATCCAAGGACCATACCGGTTCTTCTTCTACTCCGGCGACAGAGATGAGCCGCCACACATCCACGTGGAACGGGAGAAGATGAAGACAAAGTTCTGGCTTAGCCCGGTTCGTCTGGAGAGTAGCGGCGGTTTCAGTCGCAGTGAGATCAATCGCATCCAACGACTTGTCGAAGACAATAGAGAATATCTGCTGAGGAGTTGGCATGAATTCTTTGGTAATTGAAGCACGTGTTGCCGCAGTGCACAATGTAGATGTAACTGAAGACTCGCTTGTGGTTGACCTGCTGGATGGACGGACGATCACTGTACCATTGGCGTGGTATCCTCGGCTCCTTCACGGCCGGCCTGAGGAGCGCGATAACTGGCGTTTGATCGGCCAGGGCGAGGGCATTCATTGGCCCGAGCTGGATGAGGACATCAGCGCAGAGAATGTCCTATTCGGCCAACCATCCGGTGAGAGTCAACGTTCGTTTGGTCGTTGGTTACAGGCGCGTTCAGCACAACGTCAAGCCGCTTCCCAGCTCCAGCCCGCCTAGAGCACCGGTCAAGTAGTCCGTCACGGGCGACCGAGGTCGCTGCAACCCCTGCGAAGTCGCCCTCCGGCGACTGGACTGAGTCGACGCAGGGCAGCCTGGCATTGGATGCAATGGATGAGACGAATTTTCATCGCATCAACACAGCCGGAAGACTGGCAGCGTCTACTTGCTGACCCGGAGAAGCATTGGTGAAGAGAATCATCCCCCAATTCCTCATCAGATTCAGCCAGAGCCTGCGCGGGCCGCTGCTCGCCCTCCTCCTGGTCATGCTCGTCCTCACGGCAGCCCTGTTGGGGTTGATCTTTCAACTCGGCATCCGTACTCTCGACGCGCAGTACGTCCTGGCGCGCGAATCGGTCGAGGAGCGGGCGACCCTGGAAATGGAAATCAATCTGCGCGAGCACGAAAGCGCCCTGTTCTACTACCTTCGCGACGGCGAACCGTTGCACCTGGATCGCCTGGCCGACAGTCAGGCCGACTTTCACGCCGCGCTGGCCGCATACATGGCCGCCACCGAGGCGGAACCCAAAGACCTGACCCTGGCCCAGGAGTTGCGCACGCGCGCCGCCGAAGCCGCCCGCCTGACGGAGGTCTTGATCGCCCTGCGCCAGCGCGAAACGGCCGATTTTGCCACGTTGCAGGCGCTATTCGCCCGGGCCGACAACTTGCTCGACGATGCCATCCAACTCAGCCGGCCCGACGACATAGCGTGGATCAAGGCGACCGATGAGATCGAGATCAATCTGAAAGGGATGCTGGTGGGCGTCAACAGCTATCTGCTCCAGCCGGGTGCAGGCGCGCAGACCAAGTATGCCGACTCGTGGGCTGACATCCGGCAAGCCCTGGCGCTCTTCCAGGCGCTGGTAGAAACGCCGACCGAACGTGCCTGGTCAGACGAGGTGGCCAGTCTGATCGAAGAAGCTGGCGCCGTCAATGAACGGCTGCTGGCGACTGAGGATGCAGAAACCGCGCGCTTTGCTGATCTCCAAGCGGCGCTGCATACGATTGGCGAACAACTACTGGATGAACAGGCTCAACCGGAAAGCCAGGCTGACCGCGTCAAGGCGGAGAGCCGGTTGTTGCAGGCTGTCCTGACGATATCGCGGCGGGGACTGGCGCTTGGCCTGCTGGCTGCCGTGCTGGGGCTCGCTGGCGGGGCGTGGCTCTATCGGCGGGCCATCAGCGCCCACCATTACGCCCGCATGTTCCAGGCGCTTGTCGAGCACATTCCTCTGAGCGTCTGGCTATATAGACGTGACGGAACCGCGATGTTCGCCAATCAGGCCACTTTCGACACCTTTGGAATTGCTGACCCCGCCGAGGTTCTGGGTCGCTACAACGTCTACGCGAACGCCACGGAAGCCGGGAAGCCGCTTCTTAAGCGCTTCGACGAGGTCTGGGCTGGCGGAAGCGTGCAACGTTTTCGCCACGAATTGGATATGACCAGGGTGGCCTACAAAACGACGCGTCACGATCGCGCCCAGTGTCTGACGACGCTGTTTCGCCTCCCGGAGAACGGTGAACCCAGTCTGGTGGCGCTGCAGGAAGACGTCACAGAGCAAGTCCGATCGCAGCAGGAACGCGAACGGTTGGCTGCTCAGGTCTACGAGCAGGCGCAGCAGATGCAGCAGGTCCTCGCCACTGTGCCGGTAGGCGTGGTTCTCCTGGACGCTGACGGGCATCTGTTGTCAGCGAATCCCGTAGCCGAGCGAGAACTGGCCGTGCTGGCGCGGCGGGAAAATGGCGCCCTCGTTGGCCTGGGCGATCGCTCACTGGCCGAGCTGCTCACGCCTTTACCCGATCGTCTGTGGCATGAAGTGAAAGTGGGCGCCTCCGTCTTCGAGGTCATCGCTCGTTCCACGGACGATAGCGCCCAGGCGCGGCAGTGGGCGCTGGTCATCCAGGACGTGACCGGCGAGCGGAGGATTCAGGCGCAGCTCCAACACCAGGAGCGGCTGGCCGCTGTCGGGCAACTGGCGGCCGGCATCGCGCACGACTTCAACAACATCATGGCCGCCATCGTCCTCTATGCCGGGATACTGAAGCAAGCGGCGGGGCTGACCGATCGCGACCGGCAACGCGTAGACACCATCAATCAGCAAGCCTGGCACGCCACCCGGCTGATCGAGCAGATCCTCGATTTCAGCCGGCGGGCGGTGCTCGAGCGACGGCCCCTCGACCTGCTGCCGCTGCTGAAAGAGCAGGTCAAACTGCTGGAGCGCACGTTGCCGGAGCACATCCGATGGAAGCTCAGCTATGGACAAGACGAGTTCACGATCCATGCTGACCCGACGCGCATGCAGCAGATGCTCACCAACCTGGCCGTCAACGCACGAGACGCGATGCCCGACGGCGGAACCCTGCGCATTCGGCTCGAGCGGATCACCGTCGAGCCAGATCAGACGCCGCCTCTGCCAGAGATGGGGACTGGCAACTGGGTTGTGCTGTCGGTGACCGATACTGGCATGGGGATCGCGCCGGAGGTGCTGCCGCGCATCTTCGAGCCGTTCTATACGACCAAGGCGCCTGGCAAGGGCAGCGGCCTGGGATTGGCGCAGGTGCACGGCATCGTGGGGCAACACGGCGGACGTATTGACGTGAAAACGCAGATCGGCAAGGGCACGACTTTCACCATCTATCTCCCCGCGTTGGAGGCGCGGCCGATCGAGCAACCCGCGCCGGATGCCGCTGTCATCACCCGAGGCCAGGGCGAGACAGTTCTGATCGTGGAGGATGACTCAACAGTGCGCCCAGCCCTGACGACGAGCCTGGCTGCATGGAATTACCAGGCGCTGGAAGCGACCAACGGCCAGGAAGCGCTGGCGGTCGTTGAAAAGCATAGTGGGCAGATCGCCCTGGTGCTGAGCGATGTGGTGATGCCGGTGATGGGCGGGGTCGCGTTGCTGCACGCGTTGCGGCAGAAAGGTCACACCATGCCGGTGGTGCTGTTGACCGGCCACCCTATGGAGCAAACAGAACTCGACGGCCTCCGTGCGCAGGGATTGAGCGCCTGGTTGTCGAAGCCGCCCAGGCTCGAACAACTGGCTCAGACCATCGCCAGTGCGCTGCATGAGACGACACGCGAGACCTGACGAATCTCGCCCCAATCCGTTCACCGTGCAACTCAATCACCTCTCTCTGACCAACTTCCGCAACTACACCCGCCTGGAGCTGCCGCTGGGGGACCGCGTGACCATCATCCAGGGCGCCAATGCGCAGGGCAAGACCAACCTGCTCGAGGCGATTCACCTGTTGGCGACCGCGCGGTCGCCGCGGGCAGGCGCAGAGCGGGAATTGATCAACTGGTTGGCGCTCGAAGGTCCGCTGCCCTACGCCCGTCTGCTGGGCGAGATCGGCGCGGGCCGCGATGCGCAGCGGCTGGAGCTGGTTCTGGAGCTGGCGAACAACGGCAACGCGCTCGGTCCGGCCGTGCGCAAGCAGGTGCGCATCAACGGGGCGCCCAAACGAGCGCTCGACCTGGTGGGTCGGCTGCGGGTGGTGCTGTTCCTGCCGGAGGATGTGAGCCTGGTGGCCGGCGCGCCGGCCGAGCGCCGGCGTTACCTCGACATCGCCCTCTGCCAGATTTCAGCCGACTACTGCCGGGCGCTCAGCGAGTATGGCAAGGGGTTGGCTCAGCGCAACGCCTTGTTGCGCCGGCTGCGCGATTTCGGCGGCGACCCTGGCCAGCTCGCGTTCTGGGATGCGCAACTGGCCGAGCATGGCAGCACGATCATCCATCGGCGCAACCGGGCGGTGCAGGAGTTGGATCGCCTGGCTGCAGAGCGGCATCGCGACCTGACGCGTGACGCGGAGCGGTTGCGGCTGGGCTATCTGCCCAGCCCCGATCCTGACTTCACCGCGGCGGCCAACGGCCGGCGGGCTGAGGCGGTCAAGCGCCAACGATTGGCCGAAGGTCGGCCTCCCTACCAGGCTGCAACGTGCGAAGCGATCCGCGAGAGCTTTCTGGCTGGCCTGCGCGACGCGCAACCGCGCGAGATCGCCGCGGGAACGTGTCTCATAGGGCCGCATCGCGATGACATGGCGTTCACAGTGGATGGCCGCGATCTGCGCGCATTCGGCTCGCGCGGGCAACAGCGCACCGCCGCGCTCGCGCTCAAGCTGGCCGAAGTCCAGATGATGACCGCGGAGACCGCGGAGAGCCCGCTGCTATTGCTCGATGATGTCATGTCGGAACTGGACGCCACGCGGCGACGCGCCCTGCTGGACGCGTTGGCGGGCGTGGATCAAGCCATCGTGACGACGACCGACTGGAGCGACTTCGCGGCCGAACTGCTGGAGCAGGCTCGCACCTTGTGTGTGGAGCGGGGGACGGTTGTGGCGACGTGAGGGCTATGCTTCTTCTGGCGCTTCTTCGTTCGGCTTGCACCCCAGCGGTCGTTTCCTCGGCAGACCGCGTCCGCGCGGATAGCCTTCCGGCGTCTGCGACACTTTGTCAATCACCACCAGCACGCGCGTTTCGGCCAGGCCGGGCACCTCGACGGGGATGAGCTTGCGCAACCGGCCGCCCAGCAGACCGATGGCGTGCTCGGCCGCCAACGCCTCTTCATGCGCCGCCGAGCCTTTGTAGGCCACGATGCGGCCGCCGCGCCTGGCGAGCGGCAGCAGATACTCTACCAGCGTAGGCAACGAAGCAACCGCCCGCGCCAGCACCAGGTCGTAGGCAGAGCGATGCGGCTCGCGCAATGCCAGCTCTTCGGCGCGGCCATGGATCAACTGCACATCGGCCAGCCCCAGCCGCTCGGTCACGTGCTCCATGAAGCGCACCTTCTTGCCAGTCGCTTCGATGGCGGCCAGGCGCAACCTGGGCCAGATGATGCGCAACGCCAGGCCCGGCAAGCCTGCCCCGGCCCCCACGTCCACAGCCTTCAGGCCGCGCGTCAGCAACATCGCCGGCGCCACCTCATCCAGGGCCGCCAGGGCCGGCAATAGCGACAGCGAATCCAGGTAGTGCCGGATTTCCACTTGCTCGCGGTCGGTCACAGCCGTGAGGTTGAAGCGCTCGTTCCAGCTCAACAACTCATCGGTAAAGGTCTCGAAGGCCATCACCTGTGCTGGCAGCAAACTCAGCCCCATTTGCGATGTACCCCAGATCAAACGCTGCATGATGCGATTATACCATCGCCGGACAGCGAAACCAAACGTCTGCAGACGCTTCTGACGGCCGGCATCCGCCCCCTCCAAAACAAACGAGCCAGACCACCAGGAGGTGATCTGGCCCGTTGCGAGTGTCCTCGGGCGCAGCTATTGCAGAGCGGGACTCATGCCGAGTGCGAGCAGATCCACGATGCCCACCAGACGTTCGCTCAAGGGATACGCCCCGTCGCACTCGCACCAGCGTACCAATTGCTGCAGATAGAGCGCATCCAGCGCGGCGGCCAGTATATCGGGGTCCAGGTGCGCGTTGATCTCACCGAGGCGCTGGGCATGACGGAGCAACAGCGAGGCCATCGGCTGAATCGTGAACCCGCCGGCGTCGCCGGCCATCACATCGGGCACGCTCACCCCTCGCCGGAAGATCAGGCGGACCAGGTCGCGATCCTTTTCCAGGCTGCCCGCCAGGACGCCCAAGAGCCGCTTGAGTTTGCCGAGCGCCGAGCCATTGCTGCTGGACAGCGTCATGGCGCCCAGGCGTCCGACTTCACGCGTCCCCAAGTAGCGCAGCACCGCGTCCTTCGTGGGGAAGTAGTTAAAGAAAGTGCCCTTGGCCAGACCAGCCTGCCGCGTGATCTGATCTACGGTCGTGGTCTCATAGCCTTGGGCACGAAATAGCTCTAGCGCAGCTTCGTAGAGACGCTCGCGGCGCTCTAGCTTGGCTGTCTCACGCTTGCCACTGGTCTGCTGCACCATAACCATGGTTCCTCGCTCCCTGCCCCAGCTATATTCGCATTGTACTAAGACTGTCCTGGAACGCCAAATCCCAGGGGATGCGTTAGAAACAGGTTAGCAGTCTGGATTATCCGAGTTCGGCCGGGGTGATTCACCCATCTACGCCTATCATGACGCAGAAGGCAGAGCGAGGTAACGACGAAAAATGACCGGAGTTCAGCAAGTAGCGCAAGATGGCATCTTGCGCCACGGCGGATGTGAAGTCATCGCGAGGAGCATCCTGAGCGGAGTGAAGCGGAGCCGAAGGATGCGACGAAGCAATCTCCCACATGGGCGGCAGATTGCTTCGCTCCGCTCGCAATGACTGGCGGGAGCGATTTTCAGGCCAGTCGCTCACCGGCGATTGTTGCCGGCGGGGCCTGGCCGGGCAAAGAGCGCGGCCAGGTCGTCTGCGGCGTCACGGCCGACGACAGCCAGCACCTCATCACCCACCTCCAGTTGCGTGACCCCTCGCGGAATGACGATTTGGCCTTTGCGAATGATCGCAGCGATCACGCATTGATCGGGTAACTTGAGATCCTTGATGGCGATGCCGATCGCCCTGGCGCCGGCCGGGATCTTCTCTTCGACCAGGGAGTATTGCCCGCGGCGCAGCTTCAGCAGGGTCATCATATCGCCCAACGATATCTCTTCTTCGATCAGGCTGGACATGATGCCGGCTTGATTCACCGCCACATCCACGTGGAACCGTTGGTCGAACAGCCAGGCCGCACGCGGATTGTTGACGCGCGCAATCGTGCGCGGCACATCGTAGAGCTCGCGCGCCAGGAAACACAACGTCAGGTTGTCGGCGTCGCTCGTGGTGACGGCCGCCATCGCCTCCACCCGGCGGATGCCAGCGCGTTCCAGCACCTCTGGATCGGTCGGGACCCCTTCATAGATCACCTCGGTTGGCAGCTCATGATGAATGCGCGCCAGCACATCGCGGCGATGCTCGACCACGCGCACTTGATGATTTTGGGCCAGAAGGGTCATCGCCAATTGCGTTCCCGTGCGTCCACCCCCGGCGATCAGCACAAACATCTCAGGCCTCCTTCGCCAGGCGCTGGCGGAGCGTCTCGATGCTCTCGCGCGTGGCGCTGACGTGCAGCACATCGCACTCTTCGAGCATCGTGTCAGGGGTGGGCAACACGGCGCGGCCCGCGCGCGTCAATGCGACCGGCAGGCAATCCGTGCTCGTCAGCATCTCACGCAACTTGCGGCCGCGCCACCGATTGCTCACCAGCACTTCGTAGATCTCCACCTCGCCGTTGCCGGCCGAGAAGACGGTGCGCAACGGATCGTCGGTGAGCATTTCTTCGATGCGTTGCGCGCCCCAAATGCTCGGCCCCACCGCGTGCAGGTTGAACGCCTCGTAGAGCGACCGATAGCGCGGCTCGTAGTTGCGCGCGACGACATTGGGGACGCCGTACACGGTGCGCGCGACATGCCCCACCACGCAGTTGACGGTATCGGAGCTGGTCACTACCGCCAGAGCATGGGCTTTCTCGATGCCGGCGCGGCGCAGCAAGTCCTGGGCCAACACATCCCCTTCCAACGTGCGCCCCCGGAAGGCCTGATCCAGGTTATCAAATGCAGTGGCCGCCTGGTCAACCACGGTGACATGATGGCCCTGCTGAAACAGCCGGTTGGCCAACTGCGCGCCCACCCGGCCACAGCCAACGACGATGATATTCATGCGATACTCCGCCTGCTGAACACTGAGCAATAAAAAAGGGACACAACTGAATGCAAGCACGCAGTTGTAGCCCCATTGAGAAATGACGGCGGGCCGCGACCGTCCAGATCGTCATAAGCGCAAACGGTCTACCCGCGATAGATTACCTGGCGATCATACCCCTATTCGGCCAGTCCGTCAAATCCAGCGTCCAAGCTTGACGCCGGTCATGGTCGGAGTATAATCACCCACCGAGGAGTCACGCTCACTACGTATGAACACCATGCACACCAGCAATGGCGCCGCGATCCAGCGTCGCACCACCGAACACCGGCCACGCCGCACATGGCTCACGCGCTTGATTGGCCAGCCGCTCGCCACGGCCGAGGCGCCCCATGAAGCGATCGGCAAGACCGTCGGATTGGCGGTCTTTTCTTCGGATGCGCTCTCATCCACCGCGTATGCAACCCAAGAAATCCTGGTGATTTTGGCCCTGGCCGGCCCTCTGGCCCTGCACTATGTCTTCCCGATCGCCATCGCCATCGTCGCGCTGCTCGCCATCGTGGCGATTTCCTACGAGCAGACCATCCACGCCTACTCGAACGGCGGCGGCGCGTACATCGTGGCGCGCGACAATCTCGGGGAAACGCCAGCCAAGATCGCGGGCGCGGCGCTGTTGACCGATTACATCCTGACTGTAGCCGTTTCGATCTCGGCCGGGGTGGCGCAGATCACTTCGGCCTTTCCGGGCCTGTTCCAGTACCGCGTCGAAATCTCGGTGGCGATGGTCCTGCTCGTCATGCTGGTGAACCTGCGGGGTGTGCGCGAATCGGGGACCGCGTTCGCGATTCCGACCTACTTCTTCATCGCGATGATGTATCTGACGGTCGGCGCCGGGTTGCTGCGCCACCTGACGGGCGGCCTGGGCCAGGTCGTTGATCCGCCGCGCCTGGCATCGGCGCACGCGTTCCAGGCGATCACGCCGTTCCTGATCCTGCACGCTTTCTCCAGCGGCACGGCCGCTCTCACCGGCGTCGAAGCGATCTCCAACGGCATCACCGCGTTCAAAGAACCGCGCAGCCGCAACGCCGGCATCACGCTGATCTGGATGGCGCTGATCCTCGGCTCGCTCTTCCTGGGCATCTCGTTCCTCGCCGGTCCCATCGCCGCCATCCCCTCTGAGCACGAGACGGTGATCTCGCAACTGACGCGGACTGTCTTCGGCGGTCGCGATGCGCCCTATCTGTTGGCCCTCGCCGCGACGATGGTGATTTTGATCCTGGCCGCCAACACATCCTACAACGGGTTCCCGCGGCTCGGCGCGCTGCTGGCGATAGACGGCTTTCTGCCGCGGCAGTTCGCGGCCCAGGGCAGCCGGTTGGTCTACTCGCGCGGGATCGTGGCGCTGGCGTTGGTCGCCTCACTGCTGATCGTCCTGTTTCAGGCCAGCGTGACTCGTCTGATCCCGCTTTATGCGATCGGCGTCTTCCTGTCGTTCACCCTCTCGCAAGCCGGCATGGCGCGGCGCTGGTGGAAGATCGGCCACCTGAAGCCCGGTCAGGCCGTCAAGGAGCGCGGCTCCACTCTGCACCATGAGGCGGGGTGGCAAGTCAGGGCCGCGGCGAACGCCTTGGGCGCGTTCTGTACGGCCGTGGTCACCCTCGTCTTCGCCGGCACCAAGTTTCGAGATGGCGCCTGGATCGTATTGGTGCTGATGCCGGCGCTGGTCATCGGCTTCTCAGCCATCCATCGCCACTATCAGCGATTGGCCCATCGCCTCTCGTTGGATAGCTTCGCCGAGCCGCCGCGCATCGCACGCCATCGCGTGCTCCTGCCGATCGGCGGCGTGCATCAGGGGACCATGCTGGCGCTGCGCTACGCCCAGGCGCTCTCCAACGACGTCACCGCGGTTCACGTGGGCACGGACCCGGTCGAGGTCGAGAAGATCCAGCAGAAGTGGGATATGTGGGGTCAGGGCGTGCGGCTGGTCATCCTGGACTCGCCGTATCGCTTGATGATCGAGCCGCTGCTGAAGTACATCGAGCAGATCGTCGCCCAACGCCAACCGAACGAGGTCATCACCATCGTGGTGCCGCAGTTCGTGCCAAAGCGCGGCTGGCACAATCTCCTTCACATGCAGACCGCCTGGTTTTTGCGCATGATGCTGCTCTTCCGCGAGGGGATCGTGGTGACGGACGTGCCCTACCAGGTGGAGTGAGCGACAAGCAGACTGTAAGTCAGTAAGTTGGCAAATCGCAAATCGGCAATCGAAAATCAAGAATCACGGTCCGTCCGGTAAAGTCCGCGTTCTTCGATATATCGCCTCACCTCTTCCGGCGCCAGGTAGCGGATGCTGCGGCCCTGGCGGATGCGCTCCTGAATCTGGTGCGAGGCGATCTCCAGCTCCGGCATGTCGAGCAAGGCGACGCGCTCGCGGATGCCAGGCAGCCGGTTTTCCAGGTATTCCCAGTCGAGCGGGACGTTGTAACGGGTGAGGGCGACCAACCGGCAGGCCGCGACGAGGTCAGCCGGCCGATGCCAGGTGGGCAGCTCAGTCAGGCTGTCGAAGCCCATCAGGAAATAGAGCTCGCCCCCCTGCGGCAATTGCGCCTGGAAGATGCGCACCATATCTATTGTGTAGTGTGGGCCGGGCCGGTCCGCATCCACGCGCGACACCTGGAAGACCAGATTGCCGGCGATGGCCAACCCGATCATCTGGATGCGGTGTTCCACCGGGGCCAGGCGTCGCGCCCGCTTGTGCGGCGGATCGCCGGCTGGCACGAAATAGACGCGGGAGAGACCGAGCTGATCGCGCGCTTCTTCGGCGAGGATCAGATGGCCGATGTGCACTGGATCGAACGTGCCGCCGAGGATGCCGATGCGCACGACCGCAGAGTTCGTTTCCCGTCGAAGCTCCCCGACCTCCTGCGCCATCTAGTCGCTCCACTCCAATTCTTTATCGCCGATGCGCACCGTATCCCCGCGCTTCACGCCGTTCGCACGCAGCGCCTCGGTGATCCCCAGCGCCTCCAGGATGCGTTGGAAACGCATGACGGCATCGTAGTATTCCCATTTGGTCATCACGACGATGCGCTCGATGTAGCGACCACGCACGCGCCACGTCGCGTCTGTATCGCGTATGATCGCAAAGCTCTTGTCTTCGACCTCTCCAGCAGGCCCAGGCGCCGATTTCGGCGGGAAAGCCGTGGCCTCGTCCTGCCGCTCAGCCAGGGGCGGCGGCAGTTCAGCCAGCAGCGCCGCGGCGCGACGCAGGAGGACCTCGACCCCCTCGCCCGTCGCCGCGGAGATCGCCAGCGGCTCGACGACGCCAGCCGCGGCCAGCCCGGACGCGATCGTCGGCCATGCGGCGCGCACATCGGGCAGGTCCAGCTTGTTGAAGACCACGATCTGCGGCTTCTCGGCCAGCGCGGGGTTGAACAGCTCCAGCTCCTGGTTGATCGCCGCGTAGTCGCCCAGCGGATCGGGGCTGAGGCCGTTGAGCAGGTGCACCAGCACGGCCGTGCGCTCGATATGCCGCAGGAACTTGTGCCCCAGCCCGGCGCCGGCGTGCGCGCCCTCGATCAAGCCTGGGATGTCGGCCCACACCATGTCGCGGTCGTCCACCACCACGACGCCCAGGTTCGGCTCCAGGGTCGTGAAGGGGTAGTCGGCGATCTTCGGCCGCGCCGCGCTGATGCGCGCCAGCAGGGTTGACTTGCCGGCGTTCGGAACGCCCACCACCCCGACATCGGCCAACAGCTTCAGCTCCAGGCGCAGCCATCGCTCTTCGCCCGGCTCGCCGTTTTCGGCCAACCGCGGGGCCTGGTTGGTCGAGGAGCGGAACGCGCGGTTGCCCCGACCGCCCCGCCCCCCGCGTGCGATCAGCGCCCGCTGCTCGCGGGCCGCCAGGTCGGCCAGCGCCTCCCCCGTGGCCTCGTCATAGGCGACTGTGCCGACCGGCACGCGAATCAGCAGGTCTTCGCCTTGCGCGCCGGTCTGGTTTTTGCCGCGGCCGCTTTGGCCATTGGCCGCGCGGAAATGAACCCGCTGACTGAAGAAGATGAGCGTGTTGATCTGCGGATCGGCCGCCAGATACACATCGCCGCCCTTCCCGCCGTTGCCGCCGTCTGGTCCGCCGCGCGGCACGTGCGCCTCGCGGCGGAACGTGACTATCCCATCGCCGCCGTCGCCAGCCTTGACGTAGATTCTCGCTTCATCGAGGAACATACTGACTCCTTACGGAAGCAGGATACACGCGATGGCCGCGGCTGTCAAACCGCAAAATACAACATCCCCCAATCCTCCGCGCTGGCCGCGCCGGTCTGGAGACGGCGCCGCAGCCCGGCCGCATCGAGCGCCGGCTCCCCCACTTCCCGCACGCTGAGGCCCAGCAAGCCCCCTTTGGCCGGCGGCAGCTCGAACGACAGATCGGGCTGGCCGCCGTGGATCAGCTCCACCACCGCAGCGATTACATCCCCATCGGCCGGCAGGTTGCGGTGACGCTGCTGGATGTAGCAGGTCTTGATGCCAGGGTGCACGGCCGACCAGAGCGGCACGGTTCCATCGCCCGACTCTGGACCGCGGCCGCGACGGATGATCTCGATCTCTGAGGAGTTCTGACCGGGGATGCGGCGCACGGCCACCGGCGTGTCCACGTGGCAGCCCGCGATCTGAATCGTCTCGACCTGCGGATCGGCGCGGGCCAGCGACCGGTGAAACTCGCAGCCGCGGCGCAGGTAGTCCGGCCGGATATCATCGGCCGGCCAGGCGGTCGCGTCGTACAGATCCCAGTTGATCGGGTAGTCGCGGCCCTGCGGAAAGAGCTCGGGAGGCGCAGGCAACAGCTCATAGACGCTGGGCATGTTGAGCAGCAAGGAACGCGGTGCGTTGGCGCCGTTGATCGCCTCCGCCAGCCCCATCAGCGAGTTGCCCAGAAGCAGCGTCTTCACGCCGTCCGCCGCGCCGAAGTAGGGCGCGCCCAGCGTGATCACGCGCGCGATCCGCGCCTCGGCCTGCTGGCCAAAGCCGGCCAGATAGGCCCGCGCGACCAGCCCACCCATGCTGTGGCCGACAAGGGTAAATCGCTTGCTCGCATCGCCGTCCGCCCACCGTTCGAGGCAGCGGGCCAGGACCATGGCGTTATCCTCGATGGGCCGGCGCCAATCGTAGGGAAACTCGTACAGCTCGGCCTGCCGACGCAGGACCAGGCTGATTCGGAGGTAGAAAAGCTTCTCGATGCCCGTGGGCGTGCACTCGATCTGCGGGCTGCGATCGTTCACGCCGTCTGCATCGAGCTCCAGGTAGTTGAGCTGGCCGTTCAGAAAGAGGGCCGGGTTGATCCACAGCAGCGTCGTCACCCCGCGGATGCTGCTGAGGAGCGACCCCATGATGCCCGGCAGCAACACCACAGCTTCGGCCGGCCCGCGCAGATCGCGCGTAGCCGCCGCGACGGCCGCGGAGCGCAGCTCCGCGGCCGCCTCTGCGCCGAAGAGCTGCTCGGTCGCATCCGCGTCCACGCCCGCGGCGAGTTGCGTTTCGATTTCATCGAGCGATAAGGCAGACCATTTGGCGAGAAGATCGGCGGCGCTCATCGTGACACCTCACATGGACATAACGCTGATTGGCTGCTCACCGGTTTGATTATAAGACTCGGCTGGGGGATTGTCAATGGCTCGCGCGCGGGCCAATGACGGCCCTTCGGTTGCGGCAGGAGGCCGCGCTATGGTAGAATCGCGGAAGTATCTCCTGGAGGACTCGATTGTTGCGCACACTCATCACCGGCTCTCGTTCCAGCCAACTCGCTCGCCGACAGACCGACCTGGTCATCACCCTGCTGCAGGCCGCGTGGCCAGAATTGGAGGTGCAGGTCAAGGTCTACAGCACACGGGGCGACCGTGACGTCTCGTCGCCGCTTCCCGCGATCGGGGGCAAAGGGGTTTTCACCGCGGAGATCGAGACAGGTCTGCGCCGGGGAGAGATTCACCTGGCGGTCCACAGCCTCAAAGACCTGCCCACGTCGCAGGCCGGCAGCGCGGACGACCTCTGCATCGCCGCGACGCCCCTGCGCGGAGATGCGCGCGATGCGCTGATCTCGCGCTACGGCCTGCCGCTGGCGCGGTTGCCGGCCGCGCCGCGCATCGGCACGTGCAGCCCGCGGCGTGCGGCCCAAATCGTTGCTGCGCGACCCGATGCGATCATCACGCCGCTGCGGGGCAATGTGGACACCCGCCTGCGCAAGGCGATGACCCCCGACTATGACGCAATCGTCTTGGCGGCCGTCGGCCTGGTCAGGCTGGAGGCTGCCAGCCACGTGACGGAATGGCTGCCGTTCGACGTGATGCTGCCCGCGGCGGGTCAGGGCGCGCTGGCGGTTCAGTGTCGCGTGGATGACGCCGAAACGCTGGCGCTGCTGCGGCCCATCCACCACAGCGCGACTTGGGCCGCGGTGAGTGCGGAGCGCGCCTTTCTGGCTGCGTTGGGCGGTGGGTGCGCAGCGCCGGCTGCGGCCTATGCCGAGATCACCGTGGAAGAGACAGGACGGCCTGTGTTGCGTCTACGCGGGTTGGTCGCCAGCCCGGTGTCGCTGCCGGGCGAAGACAGGATCGGCGAGGCTGCATCCGAGCCGGCTGCCGGCCCGGCCGTGGTGCGTGTAGAGGGCGTGGGATCGCCGGACCAGCCGGAGAGGTTGGGCCGGCGACTGGCAGAGGAGGCGCTGGCGGCCGGCGGCCGGGCGATTCTCCAGACTGTGCGCGAGGCGAACCCACAGGGCCGGCCGCCAATGTGAGCTTAATGGGGGGAGGCAGAAGGTAGACCATGCACGCGACAGACACGCCCCGCCCCGATGCGTTGGCCGGTTGGCGCATCGTGGTGACGCGGCCCGAACACCAGGCCGCGGAACTGTGCGAACGCCTGGCTGCGCTCGGCGCGGAGCCGATCCCCTTCCCGGTGATTGCCATCGCGCCGCCGGAGCCTGGCGCCGCGCTCGATCGGGCCATTGCGCGGCTGAACGACTACCAGTGGGTGATCTTCACCAGCGTCAATGGCGTGGCGTGCTTCTGGGAACGATACAGGGCCATCGCCTGCGGCCGGCGCGGCGTGGCGGCGGATGAAAGACAGGCGAGGTGGATTCGAAGCTTTAGCCGGTTTGGTGGTCGGCGGCAGAAACCGGCTGATCCTGAAAGGAGGCTTCGCACAGCCTCGAGACCAGAGCGGCGGGCGGCGATTTTCAGGACCGACACGCCTGCCGCTGATGCGCCGGGTCTCCCCCCTGGCTGCCGCGTGGCAGCGATCGGTCGCGCCACGGCCGCGGCGTTGCAGCGCCGCGACGTGCGCGTGGATTTGACGCCCGGCGAATATCGCGCTGAAGCGATCCTGGACGCCATCGGCGATGTGGCCGGCCTCCGCATCTTGCTTCCCCGCGCCGACATCGCTCGGCCCGATCTGGCGCTTGGCCTGGCGGCCCGCGGCGCGGCGGTGGATGAAGTAGTCGCATACCGCACGATCCCGGCAATCCCATCACAGACCGCATTCGAGAGCCTGCGAGCCGGGGTGGATGTCATCACGTTTACCAGCTCGTCCACCGTGCGCAACTTCGTCGCCCTGACCGCGGGGATGGACTACGGCGACCCGCTCATCGCGTGCATCGGCCCGGTCACGGCCACCGCGGCGCGCGATCTGGGGCTGGACGTGGATGTGACGGCAGAGGAGTATACCATCGAGGGCTTAGTGCAGGCGCTGCGACTTCAGCCCCAACCGCTGCGCGATCACCACCTGCAACACGTTGAGCACATAGTGCGCGACCAGGGGCGGCCAAATGCTGTCCGTCGCCAGGAAGAGCAGTGAGAACGCGACGGCAGCCAGCGTAGTGCCGGCCACGCCCCATGCGCCTTGCGGCCAGTGCAGCAAGCCGAAGAGCAAACTCAGGGGCCACAGCAGCAGCCAGGGCGACGCCAGCCACATCAGGCCCCCGAGCGGCAGCGAGCGAAACAGCAGCTCCTCCAGCGCGGCGGCCGGCAGCAGCGCCAGCGCAACGCCGATCCGCTCCCGATCATTGATGGGCAGGATGCACTGCATCAACCGGGTCGAATAGACCTCTGGCCCCCAGCGCCGCTCGACGATCCGGCCGGCCCAGGTCAACAGGGCGGTCAGGATCAGCCCCGCTAGCAGGCCCCACGCCAATCGTGAGCCCAGGTCAGCGGTCTCCCAGCCCAGCGCCGCGGGTCCTGGCCCCAAACGCCAGCCCCACAGCACACACAACCCCACCAGTGCAAGGCGCACCGCGTTGTCGGCCGGGCTGAGCAGCAGGTTGAACGACGGCGTCCATCGGCGCAACAAGAGGCCCGAGCGGTAGGTGACGACAGCCACCAGCGCCATCAACAACCCCACTCCAGCCGCGAAGAACCATGGACCGGTCATGTCACCGCGGCGCAATCGTGTAATTGTACGTCGCCGCCTCGGTGGTCGCGGGCGCCAGGGCCGAGATGATGAGCACTGCGGCCTGCAGATCGGTCAGATCGCTTTGCAGGCTGAGCCGGCCCTTGCCGTCGCCGCCCACATCCATGCGCTGCACCACGATGCCCCTGCGCCCAACCTCCAGCAGTTGCACCAGCCACCGCTGGGCCAGGCGATTGTTCGTCAGCACCCAGCCGGCCCCCTCCCAGCCGGCCATGCCGCGCTCGCCGTCGTCCACGTAGCCGATCGCAGGGATGCTGATGTCATCGAGCATCAAGCCGGGCTTGTTCACCGCGTCATCGGTGACATACTCGAAGCGCAACAGGATCTCCTGGTCGGCAAACGCGGAGAGGTCCACCTGTTCCTGCACCCATTGGGGCGTTTTGCCGCCGCCGCTGACGCCCGTCCAGCCGACGCCGAAGGCGTTGCCGACCGGGTTCTTGTCGGTCGTGTGTGCGCCGGGGAGGATCTGCCACCGTTTGCCGCCATCGCTGGATGCCATCACGTAAGCGTAGTCCCAGCCATCTTCCAGGTGATACCAGAGGCTAAAGCTCAAGGTGGCCGTGGAGACCCTTCGCAAATCGAACGCGCGCGTCAGAGTGGCGTCGCTATCGTCCCCGCGGTTCGACCACCAGGCATGGACGCCGCGCGGCTGCGTGTCCACCAGTGTCGTCGTGGCCTGGCCGGAAAAAACCACATCGAGCTTGCCGTTGCCGCGCAAGCGGATGTAGTCCGCGCCGTATTGGCTGACCTGGGCGCTGGCAGAAACCGGAAACCTGCGATGGGTCTCAACCATGGCGGGCTGCGGCGGGTCAATCGCGGAGTAGCCAAAGCGTCCAGTCGGCTCCGTATCCGGCTGATCCAGATAGTTGGCCACCACCCAATCCGCGAAGATGTCGTCAAAGCGCTCCGGCCGGCCTGACCGCGCCAAGGCGTCATCGAACCCGGCCGCACCGTTTTCCGGCGACGCCACGACCGCCTTGGTCAGCTCCTCGCCGAAGCGATCCAGGAAGTAGGTCATGAACAGATAGGATGCGCCGTAGTGCGCGGAATTATCTTCGCCATCGCCCGGATCAGCCCAGGTGGTCAATTGGGTGTCCGGTTCCCTGCTATAGGCGATCTCTGCGCCGCCGGGGTCGAAACCGTTCAAGAGGCTGGCCAGCTCAGACATGCCTTCGTTGACCCAGGAATCCTCGTTGCGATCATTGTTCCAGTGGATCATGTGCTGGAATTCGTGGGCCAGCGTGCCATCGTAGAACGCGCTGCCAGGTCGGGCGTTGTTCGAGTCGGCCGAGATGTAAAACATCTCGCGCTCATTGGAATAGGGGTTGATCAACTGCGAGTATTGGTCGGCCGAAGAATAGTAGCCGGCCGTGCGCTTGCCCAGGCCGCGAGAGTGCAAGATGGTCAGCCGCGGGTCGTTGTCCACGCCCGGCGTCCACTCGCTGCCGAAGAACTCGCGGTTCGTGGGATAGGTCTGCCGGTCGAAACGTTCGGCCGACTTCTCCAGGTCGCGCTGATCCAGCCTGACCCCCTGTTCCACCCACATGTAGAGGTGAGTCGAGATCAGGCGCAGCTCCGCGGTGATCTGGCGATGCTCGTCTGTATCGGTATTGGACACCCAGAACCGGGCAGTATCGCCAACCTTGAAAGAAGGCGGTGTGGCGTTCACAACGATCGGGACATCGCCCAGGTTGGGTTTCAGACGCAAAGCGAGCGCACGGAGATCACGCGCCGGTATCACCGCTTGCGCCAGCAGCGCCTCGGTGCTCGCATCGGCCGGCGCGGGCCCAAATGGTGTGACTGTGGCCTGTGCGCCAGCGCCCGGCGTGGCGGTCCCGCTGGGCGGCTGAGCGCCGGGGATGCGCGTGCGTTCCGGCTGCGTCATGGCCGGCCCAGGCGTTCGTACGGGCGGCGGCAAGGGCGTGACCACCTGCGTCACCACAATGATCGGCCCTCCTGATGTGATCGGCGACGAGGGCGAGTCAACCCACATGAAGTAGACCGCCGCGGCGCCAAAGACGATTGCGCCGCAACAGCAAAGCAGCAGAGCCGCGGCGATCACGACGAATAGGAGGTTGCGATTTTGAGTTTTCACGACTCCGGCTCCTTCACGACCATCAATCTCATCCCTCTCTTGTCACTCCCAACACGAGCCATCTCTGGGCAGCACACCGCCGGCATTGCTGTGTACGCCCTCCGGCGTCATATCCAGGTACATGTACCCCACTGGCAGGTAGAAATAGGTGTAGAGGCGCAG
>Ga0194125_10001353_pt1 | contig 41482 bp, 53 predicted proteins | sample TA2KigC250mmetaG_FD_148626 | JGI IMG/M metagenome (GOLD analysis project Ga0194125, IMG submission 148626) | Freshwater microbial communities from Lake Tanganyika, Tanzania - TA2015034 Kigoma Deep Cast 250m | ecosystem: Environmental > Aquatic > Freshwater > Lake | place: Tanzania: Lake...
GAGCAGCTCGTCCGCGCTTCCCCTCTTCTCGATCTCCTCGGCGTCCACCCAGGCCAGATGGACGCGCGCATCGTTCTCGGCCCCGGCGTGCACGAACGCCTCGATGATGCTCTTGTACGCGTCCTTGAGCCCCGTGTACTTGCCGCAGACGGCGATCGTCACCTCGCGCGACGGGCTCGTGACGCGCGAAACAAGGCGCTCGAGCGGCGCGAGGTCCGCGGCGCGAGCGTCAACGCGGAGCTTCCTCAGCACGAGCTCGTCCAGCCCGTCCGCGTGGAACCGCAGCGGCACCTCGTAGATCGACGCCACGTCCACCGCGTCGATGACGGCCTCGACCTCCACGTTGCAGAAGAGCGCGATCTTCCGTTTCAGATCGGCGTCCAGCGACCGCTCGGCGCGGCACAGCAGGATGTCCGGTTGGATGCCGATGTCGCGCAGCGCCCGCACGCTGTGCTGGGTCGGTTTCGTCTTGAGCTCCCCGGCGCTCCTGATGAAGGGCACGAGCGTCAGGTGGATGAAGAGGGTGTTCTCGACGCCCAGCTCGAGACGCATCTGCCTGATGGCCTCGAGGAACGGCAGACTCTCGATGTCGCCGACCGTGCCGCCGATCTCCGCGATCACCGCGTCCGTGTCGGGGCCGCGCGACAGCGACGTGATCCTCACCTTGATCTCGTTGGTTACGTGAGGGATGACCTGGACGGTTCCGCCGAGATACGTGCCCTTGCGCTCGTGCGCGATGACCGCCTCGTACACCTGTCCCGCCGTCACGTTGTTGTCGCGCGACAGCGCGCGGTCGAGGAACCGCTCGTAGTGGCCCAGGTCGAGATCGGTCTCGGCGCCGTCGTCCGTGACGAAGACCTCTCCGTGCTGGAACGGGCTCATCGTGCCGGGGTCCACATTGAGGTACGGGTCGCACTTCTGGAGCGTGACTCCGAGCCCGCGGTTCTTCAGCAGATAGCCGAGCGACGCGGACGCGATGCCCTTCCCCAGGGCGGACACCACGCCCCCGGTGACGAAGATGTACTTCGTTGCGGCGCTGCGTTCGTTCACCCGTCCTCCCCTGGGCCCTCTCCGGGCCGTGGCCCCTCCGAGGCCAGCGCCCGCACGGCCTCGTCGAGGTCCCGTTCCCTGTCCACGCCGGCGCATCCGCTGTCCGACAGCACGACCCCGATCGACATCCCGTCTTCCAGAGCACGCAGCTGCTCGAGCGACTCCAGCCGCTCAAGATCGCTCTGCGGAAGCGCCGCGAAGCGCTCCAAGGCCGCGCGGCGGAAGCAGTATATGCCCACGTGGTGGAAGTACCAAGGTGTTCCGGAGGCGTCCCGCGAGGCTGGTATCCCGGCACGGGAGAAGTAGAGGGCCCTCCCGCGACCGTCGGTGACGACCTTGACCACGTCCCTGCTTGCGTAGCCCGCAGGGTCCTCCGATCGGAACGCAAGCGTCGTCATGTCCAGATCCGGCGCGCTCACGAGACGACCGATCACGCGATCGATGTCGGACGGGTGAATGCGCGGCTGGTCCGCCTGGAGGTTCACCACGAGATCGCCGGGGAGGTCCTTCGCGGCGGCCGCCACACGGTCGCTCCCGGTCGGGCAGGGCACGTCAACGCGCACGACGCGGCCGCCGAAGCGCGCGACGGCCCGCTCGACCTCGGGGCTGTCCGTGGCCACGACCACCGCGCCCACGAGCGATGCGGCCGACGCCCGCTCGTACGCGTGCCGGACGAGGGGTTTGCCGGCAAGCTCCGCCAGCACTTTGCCTGGGAACCGGCTCGATCCAAGCCGGGCGGGGACCACGCAGAGCGCCAGCGATCGCGCCACGCCGCCACCTCGCGCAAGACCTCGGGCGCCGGCGGCGCCCGAGATGGGATCAGCAGTAGTCGAGCACGACGACCTTGGTCTCGCCGGCCGTGTCCTCGGACCGGACCTCCAGGGATCGGCGCCCCGGGCGCTCGACCCGACCCATGAGCTTCAGGAAGTCGTCCACCGGACGGATCGGAAAGCCGAGCACGTCGGTCTTGTAGTGCATCGGGATCACGACCCGCGCCCCGAGGCGCTCGACGACGCGCTTCGCATCCTCCGGGCCGATCGTGAAGTGGCCCCCGACCGGAGCGAGCAGCACGTCCACGCGCCCGACCGCCTTCGCCTCGTCCGCGGACAGCTGATGACCGAGATCCCCGAGATGCGCGACCCGCAGCCCGTCCGCCTCGATGACGAACATCGTGTTCGCCCCCCGCTCGCGCCCTCTGCTGTCGTCGTGGTACGACGGCACGCCGCGCACGGTCACGCCGCGCACCGTGCGCTCGCCCGCTTCGCGCACGATCTCGGGTCCCCCCGTCACGCAGCCGACGGCGTTGTGGTCGGCATGCTCGTGGCTCACGGTCACGATGTCCGCGCGCTCGCAGATCGGCTCGTATCCCACCGCTCCCTCATACGAACCGGCCTCGAAGGGATCCGTGATCACCCTGGTCCCGTCGGCGGTCTCGATGAGAAAGGACGCGTGCCCGAGCCACGTGATCCTCATGCATCACCCCCAGGTCCCAGTCTGCGCCGCAGGCGCCGACGCCCAAAGAGAAAGAGGTGCCTCAGGGGAAGCCTCGTCCCGCCGCTGCACCTCTTCCCAGACGAGCCTACACGACGCTGACGCGCTTCCGGTCCCGTCCCCATCGCTCGAACTTGACCTGCCCGTCCTTCAGCGCGAAGAGGGTGTCGTCGCCTCCGCGGCCGACGTTCCGACCCGGGTAGATCTTCGTTCCGCGCTGCTTGAGGATGATCGTGCCCGCGCGCACGGCCTCACCGCCGTAGCGCTTCACGCCGAGCCGCTGCGAGTGGGAGTCGCGACCGTTTCGTGAACTTCCAACGCCCTTCTTGTGTGCCACCGCGAACCTCCGAGAGACGGGCCATCCGCCCTAGACGGAGATGTCCCTGATGCGAACCTCCGTGAACCCCTGGCGGTGCCCCTTCTTGACCTGGTAGCCCTTCTTCCGCTTCTTCTTGAACACGAGGACCTTCCCGCCCAGCCCGTGCGCCACGACCTCCGCAAGCACCCGAGCGTTCTCCACGAGAGGCGTCCCGACCGTGAGCGTTCCCCCCCGCGACACCGCCAGCACCTCCCCGAGCTCCACGGTTCCGCCGACGTCCGCGTTGACGCGGGGCACGCGGACCGTCTCACCCGCCGACACCCGGTACTGGAGACCTCCTGTCCTCACAATCGCGTATTCCACAGCGTCCTCCTCGAGCATCTCATGTCGGCCCCGTCCGGGCCTTCTGGTACGAACTTGCATCCTACGGCGTGTGGCGGGACGTGTCAAGCCGGAATCTGAGTGGACAGGGCGCAGGCTCGCTGTTATCCTCCCTCGCCGTCACCCATTCAGGACAGACACGCGCAGCCCGCAGCGTCTCGCGGGCCGCCGCGGAGAGGTCTCACGTGGCGTCCCACGCAGGCGAGCTCCTCTCGGTGCTCGCGGCCCTCATCTGGGCGTTCTCGGTCGTCCTCTTCAGGATCAGCGGAAGGGGCTTCTCCCCGCTGTCGCTGAACGTCTTCAAGAACTCGATCGCGACGGCCCTCCTCGCCATCACCCTCGCGCCCTCCGCGCGTGCGACCCTCCCCGAGGCGCCGCTTCGCGACTACGCGCTCCTCGCGCTCAGCGGGATCGTGGGCATCACGCTGGCCGATACGATCTTCTTCAAGAGCCTCAACCTCGTGGGCGCCGGCCTCTCGCAGGTCATAGGGTGTTGCTACAGCCCCCTCGTGGTCCTTCTGTCCGCCGCGTTCCTCGCCGAGCGGCTGTCGATAGGCGATCTCATCGGAGCGGCCCTCATCCTCTCCGGGGTGCTGCTGTCCGCGGGCCACGAGCCTCCGCCCGGCGTGACGAGGGCCGACATCCGCCGGGGAACGCTCCTCGGAGCTCTGGCGTTCGCCCTCATGGCCCTCGGTGTCGTCATCGCCAAGCCGGTGCTCGACCGCTCGCCCGTGCTCTGGTCTTCGACCGTGCGCATGGCCGCCGGCGTGGGCGCCCTCCTGCTCGTCGTCGCCGCTTCCCCGAGCAGACGCTACGTGTGGCATGCCTTTCGGCCGTCACCCGCGTGGAAGGTCGCCGTCCCGGCGTCCGTCCTCGGAGCCTACCTCGCGATGATCGTGTGGATCGCCGGCATCAAGTACACGCTCGCGTCCACGGCATCCATCCTCAACCAGACGAGCGCCGTCTTCGTCCTGCCGGTCGCGGCTCTCGTCCTCAAGGAGCGCATCACGCTCCGCAAGCTCGCCGCAGTGGCGCTCGCCCTCGGGGGCGTCGCGACGGTGACCCTCTGCTGACGGCCCCGTGAAACGCAACGCCGCGGCACGAATGCCGCGGCGCCGCGTGTCTCCCGACGATCCGAAACCTACCAGCTGCGCCTCGAGTCCCTGTCGCGGCCCCCTCCGGCGCCGCGCCCCTCGCGCTCTCTCGCCTCGTTCACGCGGAGCGTACGGCCTCCGAAGTCCTGACCGTCCAGGGCGCTGATGGCAGCGTCCGCTTCCTTGTCGTCCATCTGGACGAAGCCGAAGCCCCTGGGCCGTCCCGTGTCGCGGTCGTTGATCACGTTCACGGAGTGCACGGTGCCGAACCGCGTGAACAGGTCCCGGATCTCGTTCTCGGATGCAGTGTAGGGCAGATTGCCCACGTAGATCTTCTTCAACCTTACTCCCTCCGGCCGCGCCAATCTGGCGGGCACAAGCGATTCACCGACGTCACGTTCGCCGACTCCTCTTCGATGCCAGCGCTCCGGTCTAACGTCCGTCCGGGGGCGCCTCCCCAAGCTCCTCCTCCGACGCGCGGTTAGAGCACACAAGGCCGGCAACGGCGCACCTACTCGATCAGGTCGATAGCGCCTCCTCGCGGCCCTCTCGAACCCGCGAACGGGTCGGTTGCCCCCAACGCGGGGCTGCAACCCGGATGGTACGATACGGGGAGCGACGCTCGGGAGAGACGACCCCGGCGTCCGTCACGGAAAGAGGATTGCTGCAGCGATACGGCACGCAGATGTCCAAAAAGGGAACCAGATCCGACTCGCCCACAGTATCGCAGACGCCGCCTCTCAGGTCAAGGCCTTTTCTGTCTCAGCAGCGGCCGACGCCGTCGCCCGCCGCCCCACCCTCTCGCGCACCGACCACCGCCTCGCCCACCCGTTGAATCAGCGTGCTGTACAGGTACGGCTTCTGAACGAACCCCGCGACGTCCTCGCCGGCGAAGCGCTGCGCCACCTCCTCCTCGCTGTACCCGCTCGAGATGACCACCCGAACATCCGGGCGGAGGCTCCGGAGCTCTCTGAAGGTCTCCTCACCGCCCTTCCTCGGCATCGTCAGGTCGAGCAGCACGCAGCCGATCTCGTCCTTCCTATCGCTGAACATCGTCACCGCCTCGTCGCCGTCCGACGCGCGGAGCACCGTGAAGCCCGCCTGCTCCAGCATGCGTCCGGCGACATCACGCACTGCCTGCTCGTCGTCGACCAGCAGGACCGTCCCCCCGACCGGCGCGTCCGCGCGCGCCGCGGCCTGCGCGGCAGGGCGCTGAACGGCCCGCTCACCCCGGGGCAACAGGACGCGGAAGGTGGTCCCGACGCCGATCTGGCTCGCGACTTCGACCGCGCCGCGGTGCCCTCTGATGATCCCGAGCGCCGCGGCGAGCCCGAGGCCGCGCCCCGTGAACTTCGTCGTGAAGAACGGATCGAAGATCCTCTGGATCGTCCCCTCGTCCATCCCGCACCCGGAGTCCTCGACCTCCAGATACACGTACTCCCCGTCGGGCAGCTCGTCGTCCAGGTAGGTCTCGCCGAGACACGCCCGGTCGCAGTACTTCACGCCCGTGCGCACGCGGATGACGCCGTCCTTGTCTCCCAGCGCGTCCGAGGCGTTGGTCAGCAGGTTCATGATCACCTGCCGGATCTGCGTCGTGTCCGCCACGACCGGAGGGATGTTGTCGCACAGCTCGTACACGAGCGTGGCCCGCTTCGAGATCGACACCTCAAGCAGGCCCCCCATCTCCCCGACGACGTCATTGAGGTTGATGGTCTCGATGAGGAAGCTCCCCCTTCCCGAATAGGCCAGCATCTGCCGCGACAGGTCGGCCGCCCGCTCCGCCGTCTTCTTGATCTCCCGGACCGAGTGAAGAGCTGACGACTCCGGCGGCAACGTGAGAAGCGCAAGGTCGGCGTTGCCGAGAATGCCCGTCAGCAGGTTGTTGAAGTCGTGCGCGATCCCGCCCGCGAGCACCCCGAGGCTCTCGAGCTTCTGCGCGTGCTGCACCTGCGCCTCGAGCTTCTGCCGCTCGTCCTCGTTCCACTTGCGCTCGATACCCACGGCGATGTTCTCCGCCACGAAGCTCAGGAGCTCAAGGTCCTTGGCGGAATACAGCGTCGCGTCTCCGTAGCTCTGCACGACCACGACGCCGATGACCTTCTGCGACGTCCTGAGCGGGACGCCCAGCCACAGCGGCGACGGCCGCCCGATGAGTTCCACTTCGCCGGCCCCCTCCAGCTCCTGGTGCTTCGCCTCATCGATCAGGATCGGCTTGCCGGTCCGCCTGACGTAGTCGGTCAGGCTCTTCTTGAGGGCCTGCGGCGGCGGGATCGTGAACTCCTCGCGGTACTCGTCCACAAGGTACGGGAACGAGTACGTGTCGCTCCCTTCGTCGTACAGCGCCACGTAGAAGTTCGTCGTGTCGATGAGCCGGCCGAGCTGGTAGTGGATGGCCTCCAGGAGCTCGGCGAGCCCGCCCGAGGAGTGCACGGCCTGGGAGATCTGGAACAGGACAGACTGCACCTTGTCCGCCTGCCGTCGCGCCGTGATGTCGCGCATGTGCTTGATCACCGCGACGACGTTGTTCTCGTCGTCCCTGAGGGGGAATGCTGAGATCTCCATCCAGCGCGACGCGCCGGAGGCTCCGGGGTACGGCATGACCTCGGTCCGCCTGTCGCCGGACTGCGCGGCCCGCGTGCACGGGCACCAGGGACACGGCGCGTCCCTGTCCACGAACACCTCGTAGCACTTGCGGCCGACCAGCGGCCCCCTGGCGCCGTACAGCTCCTCGACCCACGAGTTGACCCTGAGGATGTTGTGATCGCAGTCGAGCACCGTGATCCCGTCGCGGATGCTGTCGAACACGCTCTGCAGGAACCGGCGGTTTTCGCGAACCCCAAGCTCCGCCCGCTTCGCCGCGATGGCGCCACTGATGCGCGCCGCGATGCCCTCGAGCGCGTTCCGCGCGTCCTCCGGCACGGACTCGGCGTCGTGGGAACCCATGTTCATGCAGCCGAGCACCCGGCCTTCGTGGAGGATCGGGACGACGGCCAGTGCCCTCAGTCCCTCGCTCTCGTTCTTCGTGTCGTCGGGCGCGGTGACCGTCTCGTAGCGCCCGTACACCGGCTCCCCGCCGAGCACGACCTGCGTCTCCGGGGCGTCGGGCCCGTACCGCCCTGCGGCGGTCGTGAAGCCCTCGGACAGGCCGAAATGCCGAGCGAGCTCGAGCGACCCGGTGTCCTCGTTGAGCAGGTAGATGCCGCCGGCGTCCAGCCCCGACACGACCCGCGCCGCTTCGAGACACAGGTCGAGCCCCTGCGCGAGGCTCATGGGTCCGCTCAGCGCCCTGAAGAGCTCGCTTTCCGTCCTGACGATCTCCTCGCCGCGCCGCCTCTCGGTGATGTCCGTGGCGAAGTACAGGACGCCGGGTCTGCCCTGCCACGATATCACGACGCCGCTCAGTTCGACCCACAGCGTGGCACCGCCGGCGTCGAGGAACCGCATCGTCCGCGGATCGGCCACGGCCTCACCGATGAGCCGCCTGCGGAGCCTGCCAAGCGCTTCGTCTCTGTCGTCGGGATGCACGAGCTCCGCGAACGCCATGCCCTGCAGGGACTCGCGCGTGTGCCCCAGCACCGTCGAGGCCACGCGGTTGGCGAAGGCGATGTGGCCTTCCTGGATGACGACCACCGCCTCGTTGGCGTTCTCGACGACGAGCCGGTACTTCTCCTCGGACTCACGGAGCGCCTGCTCCGTGCGCGCGTGCTCGTCGAGCTGCCGGCGGAGCTGATCCGCCTTCTGCTGTACGCGCCGCCGCAAGGACGCTGATGCGGTGATCGAGACCAAGAGCACGCCCAGCAGAGCGAGCACCAGGACATGCGGCGGGAAGCGCTCGGCCAGCCCCTGGCCGATGTGCGTGAGGACTGAGGAAGGTGTCTGCGGCACGGATCCCCCCGGTCGCGCGAAGCCCCGGGCCCACGGACTGAACCGGCCCCGCGGACCCCCGACGGCTGCACCCTGTTGCAATCCAGCGGCCAAAACGCCGCGCGGGCGTCGGCCATCGCCGCCCGCCCGCGCAGTCATAACTAGCATGTACGCCGCATGTTAGGCCCCGGCCCAGCCACCGGCCGTCGACGGCGGGGCCCCGCCCCCCCCCAGTTCAGCTTCGCGGCATCGCTCCCTGCAACGCGCGGCCTCTACCTCGTGAGCTCGAGGAACCCGGGGTCCTCGCGGAGCGGCTCGAAGTCCGGGTCCTCCAGGGCACGCGACTTGAGCGACGGGTCCAGCTCCACGGCCCGCGCGAGCTCCTCAAGAGCCGCGCCGCGCAGTCCCCCCCGCGAGTAGTAGCACGCAAGGTGGTACCGCGGCTCACCCAGCTCCGGGTTCATCGCCACGGCCTCGCGCCCTCTCGCGAAGGCCTCTTCCCACGCGCCCTCGTCGCACAGCCGGTACCCCTCGTAGATGAGCGCCTGCTCCTCCCACACGTTGAAGATGCGGCGCAGCTCCGCGATCGGGTCGGCATGGTCATCGACGCGAAGATCGCAGTAGCGGTCGTTGTACCCGCCGTAGCCGCCCTTCTCCCGTACGATGAGCATCGCCGCCGACTGCATGCCCCGCGAGTCCCCGCCGGCTTCCTGCCCGGCCTCGAGCGCCCGCATCATGCGCTCGCCCAGAACGCCCTCCGTCGCGCGAAACGCGTCCGCCATGGCCTTGACCGTCGCCTCGCTCACGAGGATGTTGCCCTGTGCGGAGAACCCGGGGCCGGACTCGTGGCCGGCCCACGCCATGCACCTGGCGCCCGTGTACGCGGCGGACGCCCCAAGCGCATCCACCACGCCGACCTGGCGCTGCGCCGCTGCTTCGTCGCTCTCGAGGAGCCGCGCGATCACGTCCTCGACCGGCACGCCCTGCTCGAGGAGCGCAAGCCCGCGCGGGCCGAAGGTCGTGTTGCCGAACGCCTGGGAGGCGATCGCCCCGACGCCGGCCTTCGCCCACGGCACGACCGACCCGACGGCGAAGAACTTCGACTGCACCGCCACGCCGAGGTCGCCGGTGGCCGCGTCGTAACCGACGATGGAGTACGTCGCGACGGGCTCCGCCGCCTCCGCTGACGCCGCGCCCATCGCGAGCGCGACGATGGCGACGCACCACGCGCGCCCGGCCCGGCTGAGCCCGCCGACCATGACCTGTCTCACGTCGCCCTCCTTGCCCGCCCGACCTTCACGAGCGGATCATGATGAGCAGCATCTTGAAGCGCTCGGGCGCCTTGAGCGCATGGGGATCGTCGGCGGGCATCACGATTATCTGCCCGGCGCTGACCCGATGCGATGTGCCCGAGATGACGATGTCCGCCACCCCCTCGAGCACGATCACCATCGCGTCGAACGGGGCGGTGTGCTCGCTGAGCCCCTGCCCCCGATCGAACGCGAACAGCGTGACCGTGCCGGTCTTCTTCTCGAGAAGGGTCCGGCTCACGACCGAACCCGCCTGGTACTCGATGAGGCCCGCGAGGCCCTCTCCGCCGCGCCGTCCCGCGCTCTCCATCCGTTTCCCCCTCTCCTAGCGCCCGGGCGCCGTGGGCTTCGCCACGGGGCCCGCGCACACCGAGCGGCCCGCCAGCCACCCGCTCGCGAACGCCCACTGAAGGTTGAATCCCCCGCACGGGCCGTCGACGTCAAGCACCTCGCCGGCGAAGCGCAGCCCCGGCGTCGTCCTGCTCTCGAGCGTCTCCGGGTCCACGCCCGAAAGCGCCACGCCGCCGCGCGTCACCACCGCGTTCTCGAAGCCTCCGGTCCCGACCGCCGTGAGTCGCAGACCGCTCAGCGCGTCCGCCAGCCCGTCCTTGACCGCGCGGGGCAGCACGGGCGCACAAAGCCCTTCCGCCCCTGCGCGCGAGCAGACCGCTCTGGCGAGCGACCTCGGGAGGCTCTCGGACAGCAGGCCGGCCACGGAGCGCCGCTCGCCGGCGGCCCGCCACCCGTCCAGTCTCGCGACCCAGGACGCGCGGTCGGCCGAGGCGTCCAGCGACACGCGCAGCGGCACCTCCGCCCGCGAGGCAAGCAGCTCCGCCACCGCCCCCGAGACGTCGAGCACGGCCTGTCCGCTGATGCCCTCGTGCGTGAACAGGAGGTTGCCCTCGGCGGCCGCGCGCCTGCGCGGCACGTCCACGGTGACGCGCGCCCGCGCCACGGCCACGCCCGCGCAGCCACGCGGCCACCGCTCCTTCGTTCTCAACCCGACGAGCGCCGGCACGGGCTCCCTGATCCTGTGCCCCGCCGCCCGTGCGAGCGCGTAGCCGTCGCCGGTGCCCCCGAGGCGCGGGTAGCCGAGCCCGCCGGTCGCGACGATCACGACGCCGCAGGGGATGCGGCGGCCGTCCACGACCACGCCCTCCAGGCGCCGCTCAGGGAGGCACAGCGTCTCGACGGCGGCGTTCCGACGAACCACGACGCCCAGCCGTCCGCACTCGCCCACCAGCGCCGTGAGAACGTCGCCGGACCGGCCGCTCGAGGGATACACGCGGAACCCGTCGGGGCTCTCCGTGCTCACGCCGCGTTCGAGGAAGAACCCGCGCAGGGCGTGTCCGTCAAGCGCCCTGAGCGCAGGGAGCGCGAAACGACCGTCGCGCCCGAGGCGCTCTACGAACTCCTCGGGCGGAAGCGTGTTGGTCAGGTTGCAGCGACCGCCGCCCGAGGCCAGGAGCTTCCGCCCGGGCTTCGGAAGCCGCTCGCACACGAGAACGCGGGCGCCCCCGCCGGCGGCCCCGACCGCGGCCATGAGCCCGGCGGGCCCGCCCCCGATGACGACAACGTCAGGCCCCATGTCGATGTGTTCCGGCGCTAGACGTACCGCTCGAACCTGTCCGCGGCGGCCTTGCAGATCGGGCAGACCTCCGGCGGACCGTCGCGCGCGCACAGGTAGCCGCACACGCGGCAGCGCCAGACCGGGAGCGCCCGCCCCTGCGCGATGCCCCCCGCTGCCGCGGGTCGCTTGGCCGCGGCGCCGCCCGGCGGCCGCCTCTCGGGGACGGCCGCGAGCGCGCGCTCCCCCTTGAGCACGGCGGCCGACACGTACAGGCCGCAGAAGCACGAGCCCCACTCGGTCAGGTCCGCGTCGCGGTAGTCGCACGGGCAGATGATGTCCCTGTCCCTCCCCCGCTCCCCTGCCGCGAGCCTGCACGGACACGACCGGTATCCGAAACGCCCCTCGTTGACGAGGAGTCCCCTGACGATCCTCTCCGTCTTCGCGGCGTCCGGGTTGAGGTGATACCCCGAGCGCTCCGCGTCCCGCGAGAGCCGCTCGCGCGCGGACCGTGTTGTCTCCGACGAGACGTCCCCGTCCCGGCTCACAGGCCAAGCACCTCCTCGAGGCGCTCGGGCCTGTACCCGACGACCGCATCGGAACCGTTCACCACGACGAGCGGGAAGATCATCCCCTCGTTCCACTTCTTCACGTCCTCCACCGCCGCCGCCAGCTCATCCCCGTCCAGCAGGTCCACGTACGCGTAGTCGAAGTCCACGCCGCGCTCGACGAGGAACTTCCGCGCGTCCTCGCACCATCCGCAGGTGGACAGCCCGTAGAGCATGACGCGATGATCGCGCTTCGTTCCGTCCACGTGCCCCTTCACGTTGCCCATTCGACTCCCCCCGATCACGATCGGCGCCGCCCACTGACCCTCACGCTCTCTCCAGCGCAGCGAGGATCTCCTGCACGTCCGGCTGTTCCTTGATCGGGTAGATCCTGCTCCACGCGACGGCGCCCGCGGCGTCCACGATGAACACCGCCCGCTCGCTGAACCCGTTCCTCTCTCTGAAGATCCCGTACGCTATCGCGACGCCGCCGTGCGGCCAGAAGTCCGCCAGGATCGACGTCTCGGAGACGCCGATGGCCTTGGCCCACGCCGTCTTGCACGGCACGCTGTCCACGCTCAGCCCGAGCGCCACCGCGCCCCGCTTCTCGAACTCCGCCCTGTTCGCCTCGAGGTCCTGCATCTGCTGTGTGCAGACGGACGTCCACGCCAGCGGATGAAACGCCAGCACGACCTTCTTCCCCGAGAACTCCGCGAGCGACACGCTCCTCTCGTGCTGGTCCTGGAGCGCGAACTCCGGCGCCCTGGTCCCCTTCGCGATCCCCTTCGTGTCCACGGTGTCCCCTCCTTCGTCCTCTGAATGCGCACGCCCCGGCAGCTCCGGGTCAGCGCCGCCTCAGCAACGCCACGTTGTCGAAGCTCACCCTTCGGAGCCGTCGCGGGCTCAGCCGCTCGAACCACCCCACGAACTCGAAGCTCCCTTCGCGCTCGACCAGCAGTCTGAACTCCTCAGGGAACACGAGCACTGTCACGAGCCTGTCCGTGAGCGTCGCCCGCTCGCCCCGGTCGTCCACCTCCATCGTGAGGGTCTCCTCGACCTTCTGGGCCAGGGCGTCGACCACCCGCACGCTGTAGCGCGTCCGCACCTCGACGTCCCCGCGCTTCATCGTCCACAGCTGTTCGCCCTCAACGCCCGCGCCGCCCACGGCGGCCCAGTCCAGTTTCAGGTTTTCGATGAGATAGAGCCCTCCGCGTTTCACGGCCGCCGCAACTGACCCGAGGTGGTTCAGAACCTCCTTGTGGTTGCGGAGATGGGCCACCGTGCCCATCATCGTGAAGGCGAAGTCGACCTTCGTCGCAAGCCGGAACGAACGCATGTCCGCCCGGACGGTCTCGATGGCCACGCCGTCCCGCCGGGCGGCCTTTCTCACGTGCGCGAGCATCCTCGCCGAGCGGTCCAGACCGACGGCGCGATACCCGCGCCGCGCCAGTTCCCGCAGCTGGAGCGCCGGACCGCACCCGATGTCGAGGAACGCCCGGGGTTCGACGCGCGCATGGCGCCGCGCGTGAGCGAGAAAGAGGTCGGCCTGGCGCGCCGGGTCGACGAACCCGAACGCGATCTCGTAGTACAGCGGTTCAGCGTAGGCCCGCCCGCGTCTCACGGCCGGCTGCCTTCCTCCCGCTCATCCGGGGTCCCGTCAGAACGGCCGACCGTGCAGCCCCCCGACCACGTTCCCCACCTCGTGCTTGAGCGCCGCGAGCGACAGCGTCACGTCGTGCACGAAGAGGGCGAGTGAAGCCACGAGCGCGGACAGCCCCACGCCCCACAGCCAGAGGACGAGCACGTAGAGCCGCGCGTGGAGCGCGTAGATCGCGAAGAGGCAGAAGACGATCATGCCCGTGCAGAGCACGCTCACCGACGCGAGCGTGATGGAGGCCTGCAGGAGTCTCGACCGCTTGTAGATGATGCGAATCTGCAGCGTGATGTTCTCCGCCTGCAGCGGCGTCGCGGTGTCCATCTCGTTCGAGAGCTCCCGGATCGTGTCGATCGTGCGCGCGAGCCGGTTCGTCATGGACAGGAGGAGGAGCCCGACGCCGGAGATGAGGGCGACCGGTGAGATGGACAGCTGCAGCACCCTCGTCAGTTCGTCGATGCCGATCAGGTGCACTGCGAACACCCCCTTGCGATGTGCGTCTTGCCGCGCGCCCCGCGCCTCCGGGGCGCCTTCACGCCGCGCCAGCATACCGGGCGCCCGCGGCTCCTTCAACCCCCCACGTGGTCGCCGCCCGTCGTTCCCCCGTCGCCCTCGCCGCGGCGGAGCCTGCTCGCCCCCTGCACGACGAGCCCGCCCACGATCAGGACCAGCCCCGCGACCGTGCTCGGCCTGATGGTCTCGCCCACGACGAGCCGGATGAGAAGGAGCGACAGGAAGGGCGACAGGAACACGAGATTGCCTATCCTCGCGGCGCTCGTCGAGAGCCTGAGCGCGCTCAGCCAGAGCACGAAGGCCACGCTCATCTCGACGACACCCACGTACGCCGCGCCGAGAAGCGCTCCCGGCGCGGCGACGCGAAGCGTCGAGACCGAGGCGCACCAGAGGAGCGCGAGCGGCGTGCCGAAGAGGAAGCTCAGGAAGAGCGTGGACACGGGGTCGCGCCGGTCGAGCGTGCTCCAGACCCAGTAGCTCGCCCAGATGAAGGCGCTGCCCAGGGCGAGCGCGACGCCGCCCGCGGAGCCGCCGCCGCCGTTCGCGCGCCCCAGCGACACGACGACCACGCCGAGGTAGGCGATCACGCACGCCGCCGCGTCCCGGGCCGACAGCCGCTGTCGCAGCACCGGCACGGAGAGCACGGCCAGCACCACGGCCCACGTGTAGTTGAGCGGCTGCGCCACCTGCGCCGGCAGGAGGTCGTACGCGCGAAACAGAACGAGGTAGTACAGGAAGGGGTTGAGGAACCCGCGGGCGGCCGACCTCGCGAGCTCCGGTCCCGACGGACGGAGAGCCTCCCGGAGCTTCCCGCGGGCGGCGAGGGTCCCTCCGAGCACGAGCAGTGAGGTCAGGCTCGCGTAGAAGAGGAGCTGCGCGGGGTCGAGGCCCCGGAGCGCCACCTTGAACGCGGACGCGACGGTGGACCACAGCGCCACGGCGGAGACACCGAGGGCATAGGCCCGGACCTGTCGCGCCACGGCCATCGCAGCGCCCTCCGCGTCAGCGCTTCCGCGCGACCACGCACCAGCTCCGCGTCAGGAGGAGCTCCCGCGGATACGCGGAGAGCTCGGAGGCGATCTCCGGCGTGAGGAACCTCTCGCCCTCCGTCCCGGGCGGATCGTGGTTGACGTCCCGACCCTCGAAGACCTCGACGTCGAGCGCCGCGCCGAGCGCGTCGCGGTACTCCTCGGGTCGCATCCTGTTGAGGTATGCGAAGGGCGGGCTGCGGTTCTCGCGAAGATGGTCCCAGGGCGCGACGCGCCGAGACGGCTTCTCGTCCGGGTACGCCCAGTCGGGGCAGTGTCCCCCCGAGAGCGAGTAGAAGTTGTGCACGATCGCGTGGAAGAGCCCGCCCGGAGCGAGCAGCCGCGCGACCTCGCGCGCGAAGTCGCGGACGTCGGCCACGTGCTCGAGCACGGCGTTCGACGCGATCAGATCGAACGATGCGTCCGGCAGCGGGTACGTCCCCGCCTGCGCGTCGGCGACGACGAACCGCAGCTCGCGGGAGAACCGCCTGAGCGGTCGCCCCGCCTCCCGCTCGAGGGTGCCATAGTACCGCCGCGAGAAGAGCATGCGCCGCGCCGCGGTCTTGAGCGCCTGCTTCGGGCCGCCGCGCCTCAGCGTCCGCGCGAGCGCGACCGGCAGCGGCTCCGGCTTCACGTACGCAGCGTCGAGCGCGGTCACGGAAGCCCCGTCGGCCACGCACTGCAGCGCGAACGCGAAGACCGGCCCGCAGCCGAGGTCCAGCACGCGCGTGCCCGAAAGCTCCCGGAGCCCCGCCCGCGCCAGGTCCGCCCGGCACTTCGCGTACACGTTGTGGACGTCGTGCCAGGCGAACCGTTCCGTCCAGCGCCGATGGTACGCGAGAAGCTCAACCGCCTCACGAAGCGCCATCGCGCGCTCACCCCCGCTCGCCGCCCCACAGGCGGGCAAGCTCGACAAGGACGTTCACGGCCTGTTCCATCTCCTCGAGACACGCGTACTCGAGCGGCGAGTGGAAGTTGTGCATCCCCGCCGAGAGGTTCGGCGTCGGAAGCCCCATCGCGGACATCCTCGAACCGTCGGTGCCGCCGCGGATCGCCTTGAACGACGGCGTCCCGCCGGCGCGCCTCACGGCCTCGGCGGCGAGTTCCACGACGCGCGGGGCCCTCGTGAGCGCGTCGGCCATGTTGCGGTACTGCTCCACCACGGCGACGTCGATCTCCGCCCGGGGATGCTCCGCGACGAGCTGCGCGGCGATCCCGCGAAGGAGGTCCGCCTGCCGCTTGAGCTCCCCGGAGTCGAAGCTCCGGAGGAGGATCTTGATCGCCGTCTCGCCAACCCCGCCTTCCACCGTGTACGGGTGCAGGAAGCCCTCGCGGCCCGCGGTCGTCTCCGGCGCCATGCTGTGCCACGGCATCCTGCGGGCGAACTCCGCGGCGAGGCGGACGGCGTTGACCATCCGCCCCGTCGCAAGCCCCGGGTGGATGTTCCGCCCCTTGACCGTCACCGTGGCCAGGTCGGCGGAGAAGGTCTCGTTCTCGATGAGCCCCGCGCCCTCGCCGTCGAGCGTGTACGCGCCCACCGCCCCGACCTTCGTCACGTCCAGCTTGTCCGTGCCGCGCCCCGCCTCCTCGTCGCAGGTGAAGACGATGCGAAGCGGCCCGTGAGCGATGCCGCGGTCCGCCATGAGCCTGTCCACGGCCGTCATGATCACCGCGACGCCCGCCTTGTCGTCGGCGCCGAGCAGGGTGGTTCCGTCCGACGTGATGAGGGTCTTCCCGCGAAGCTCCGCCAGCCCACCCGCCTCGGCGACCCGGATGACCTTCGTCGGGTCGCCCGGAAGCGCGATGTCCCCGCCGTCGTAGCGCTCGTGCACGACCGGCTTCACTCCCGCGCCCGGCGCCTCGGGCGAGGTGTCCATGTGCGCGGCCCACGCCGTCACGGGCGCGCCCGGCGTCGTGGCGGGGACCGTTCCCATGACGATCCCGTGCTCGTCCTGCGACGCGTCGGCCACCCCGAGCGCCGCGAGCTCGCCAGCGAGCATCCTGCCCAGCTCGAGCTGCCCTGGCGAACTCGGGATGCTCCCGGAGTCCTCGCGCGCCGTCGTGTCCACCTGCACGTACCTCAGGAAGCGTCCGAGAAGAGAACTCATCGCGGTTCCTCCGACGACGCAAGGAAGACGAGGGCACCTCGGAAGCGCCGAGATGCCCTCGCAGGCTGCCACACGGCCGCGCGGACCGTCACGCGGCTACTTCTCGATGCTCAGGAGCTCCACCTCGAAGATGAGCGCCGAGTTCGGACCGATCCTCCCGCCCGCGCCGCGCTCGCCGTACGCGAGGTCGGGCGGCAGGAAGATGCGGTACTTGCTGCCCACCGGCATAAGCTGCAGCGCCTCGGTCCACCCGGGGATCACGGCGTCGAGCTGGAACTGCGCCGGCTGGCCCTGCGCGTACGAGCTGTCGAACTCCGTGCCGTCGATGAGGGTCCCGCGGTAGTGCACCGACACGCGGTCGGTCGCCTTCGGCTTCGCGCCGCCGCCCTGCGTCAGCACCTCGTACTGCAGCCCACTCGCCGTCGTGACGATGCCGTCCTTGGCCTTGTTCGCCTCGAGGAACGCCCGGCCTGCATCGAGGTTCGTCGCCGCCGCCTCGTCCCTCTTCTTGAGCTCGGCGTCGCGCGCCTTCTGCGAGAACTCCTGCATGACGGTCATGACCTCCTCGGAGGTCATGAGCGGCTTGCCTCCCTCGAGCGTGTCGCGGAGGCCCTGCACGAACGCGGCAACGTCGATCGGCATGTTCGTCGCCTTGAGCGATGCGCCCACGTTCAGACCGATCGCGTAGCTTGAGCGCTCGTCGAACGTGCTGAGCTGCTTCTTCGGCGCGATGCCCTTGCCGCACGACGTCAGAGCCAGCGCCACCGCGAGGACCGCCACGACCACCAGCACCCTTCTCATGTTCGCTCCCTCTTGTGAGCTTCGCCGGCCCCGCGCGCGTGCCGCGTCATGAGGGCCGGCTTCGTTGACCGTGCATCGAACGGAGATGATAGCCCTTTCCGGGCGGTTTTCCAAGCCCTGTCCCGCGCCCCCCCGCGGGGCCGCAACGAGGCCTATCTGAGGGCGAAGGCCGCCCGCACGGTCACCGTCGCGTCCTTCTCCCGCGTGGACGTGCTGAAGATCCCGTAGTCGGAGACCTCGGAGGAGTACGGCTCCGTGAACTGGAAGACGCCCGACCTCGCGGCCAGCATCCTCCCGAGGCGACGCTCGGCGCTCCTCGCCATCTCCTCGGCGCGGGCCATCGCGTCGCGCGTCGCCGCCGCGAGGAGCGTCTGCTTCACCGCGGCCAGGTCCGACACGTAGAACTCCAGGTCCGAGCCCTGGAGCAGGACGCCTCCGCCGATGAGCGCCGCCGGGTTCGTCGCCAGCGACTCGACCCTGTCCAGCTCCTTCGAGGTGACCGTGATGCTCTGGCCGGCCGTGTAGCCGGGTACCGTGCCCTCGGGAGCGTAGTTCCTGAAGATGGAGATGGGATGAACCGTGATGTCCGCCGCCGCGATGCCCGCCGCCGTCAGCGCGTCGGTCACGGCGCGCGCGTCGGCCGCCATGCGCCCGTAGCCGTCGGCGACGGCCGAGGGCGACAGCGACCTGGCCAGCGAGATCCTCCACTTCACGATGTCCGAGGACACGCGCTGCGTCGCCACCCCCACGACCGCGATGGACTCGTCGTCCGACCGCGCGCCGTAGAAGAACGCTCCGAGCACCGTGGCCCCAACGACCAGCGCGAGCGCCAGCACCAACGCGTCGAACCTCTTCATGTGCACCTCCCGGCCGCCCACGCGCGGCCATCCGTGGACTGCAGCCGCCGCCTAGATCACGTGCGGCGACTCGAGCCTGCACGCGTGCGTGCCGTCGCGCCGCTCCCACTGCACCGTCGCGTGCGCGATCCCGAACCGCGACTCGAGGTCTTCACAGATGCGCGCGAGGAGCGCGTCGTCGCCCGTCGGGTCGGGCTTGACCAGGTGCGCCGTGAGCGCCGTGTGCGTCGTGCTCGTCCCCCAGATGTGGAGGTCGTGCACGGCCAGAACGCCCGGGAGGCCGTGGAGATACGCCTCCACCGCGTCCCGGTCGATCCCCCGTGGCACGGCGTCGAGCGCGAGATCGAGCGCCTCCCTGAGCACGCCCCACGTTCCGACGCCGATGGCCGCCACGACCACGAGCCCGACGGCCGGGTCGATCCACGGCAGCCCCGTGGCGCGGATCATGAGACCCGCGACCACGACGCCGGCCGACACGCCCGCGTCGGCGAGCATGTGGACGAACGCGGCGCGCGCGTTCAGGTCGGACTTCCTCTGCCTCAGGAACAGGAGCGCCGTGCCCGTGTTGACGACGATCCCTGCGGCCGCGGCCCACATCACCACCGTGCCTGAGACCGGCTCGGGTCTCCCGAGCCTCCGGAGCGCCTCCCAGGCGATTGCGCCTGCTGCGCCGGCGAGCAGCACCGCGTTCAGCAGCGACGCGAGGATCGTCGTCCGACCCAGCCCGTAGGTCCGCCGCGCCGTCGGGGCGCGCCGCGCGAGCCGGAACGCGCCCCAGGCCAGAAGGAGCCCCAGCACGTCGCTCAGGTTGTGTCCCGCGTCCGCAAGGAGCGCGAGGGACCCCGAGACGAGACCCAGCCCCGCCTCGACGACGACGAACGCGGCGTTCACCGACAGGCCGAGGACGAACGCCCGCTCGCGGCCCCACCCGTCGTCGAGGTGCGCGTGCCCGTGGCTCACGTCCTTCTCCTCCTCGGCCCGGCCCAGAGATGCGTCTCGAGGTCCACGCGTCCGCCGTCGTCGAACGCCACGCCCTCCCGCTCGAGGAGCGCGCGCTGAACCTCGCCCCCCTCACCGCGAAGGCTGATCCGGCCTGCGGCGTTGATGACCCGGTGCCACGGCACGCCGCTTCCGGCGGGCACCGCCGCCATCGCGTATCCCACCATCCGCGGCGTGCAACGCCCGGCGACGGCCGCGACCTGCCCGTAGGTCGCCACGCGGCCGGCCGGGATCAGCCGCACGACGGCGTGGATCCGCTCGTGCAGGCCCTCCCCACCCTCATGCCGAGACGGCTTGCGCAATGGTCCAGAGCCCGATGCACACGAACCCCACGCCGGCAACCCACGACAGCACCTTCGGGCTCACGTGCTGGCAGACGAACGCGCCGGCCAGCACCGCGACGGCGGAGGCCACGACGAGCGCGCCCGCGGACGCCGCGAAGACGAGGAGCCTCGGGCTGTCCTTGTTCGAGGCGAACATCAGCGTGGCGAGCTGTGTCTTGTCCCCCAGCTCGGCGACGAGCACCGAGGCGAACACGACTGCGAACGTCCTGAGCCCCATGGGTTCCTCTCCGCACGCACGCGGCGATCAACGCGGCGGCTCCCCGCGCGCTGCGGCGCACGGTCGGCCACCGTCAGCTCTCGGCCCACTTCCTGAGCTCCACCTTGATCTTCTGCTCGACCTTCCGTCCGATGTCTGCCCACTCGTCGTCCTGCGCCGCGCCCTCGGCCCAGCCCTTGATGGCGCGCCGGACGTGCGCCTCCACCCTGCGGGAGATCTCCTCCATCTCGCGCTCGGCGAGCTTCCTGCGTCTCGCGCGCGCCCAGCCGCGCGGCTTCAGGATGCCGCCCAGGCCGGCGATGGCGCCCAGCACGAAGCCAAGGTCGTACAGGTGGCCGGAGTTGCGGATCTCGTAGATCTGCACCCGCTCGGTGAACAGGCTCACGATGAACGTCACGCAGACGATCAGGCCATGCCACAACCCGGCCCAGAACCCAGCGTCGCCCGTCGTGAACCGGTCCGAGCCGGGCGCGCACCCCGTCGCGACCAGCGCGACGACCGCGAGCGCCCCGCAGACCAGGACACCCCTGCGCTGCAACATCTCACCCTCCTCGACGCGGTCTCGGTCTCGCTCCCGCTCCCGCGTCACGCCTCACACGAAGAGCCTCCGCTACCGCCAGAACACCCACAGGAACGCGTAGGCCATCACCACGCCCGCCAGGGTGAACGGCAGCCCCAGTCTCGCGAACTCGCCGAAGGACACGTGGTATCCCTCGCGCTTCGCGATGCCGCACGCCACGATGTTCGCGGACGCTCCCACGGGCGTGATGTTCCCGCCGACGCTCGCCCCGATGACCATGCCGAACGCGAGGAGCTCCGGCGAGACCCCGAGCCGCTGCGCGAGCTCCCAGCACACGGGCAGCATGGCCGCCACGAACGGCACGTTGTCGATGACCGCCGAGCCGGCCACGGAACCCCAGACGAGCACCGAGTACACCGGGAACGCGCCACGCCCGCAGCAGGCCAGAGCGTCCGCGAACCGCTCCACGAGGCCGCACGAGACGAGGCTCCCCACGAGGACGAAGATGCCCACGATGAAGAACCCCGTGCCCCAGTCGAGCTCCCACGCCTGGCGGAGGAAGCGCCTCGGCCCGTGTGCGCTGATCCACCACGCCGCGGCGACGGCCCCAACGACGACGGGGATGACTCCCGTGGCCGACTTCCACTCAGGCAGGAGCACCGACGACGCGGCGAGCCCGGCGACCAGCGCCGCGAGCAGAACGAGCGGCACCGCGCTTTCCAGCCGATGCCCCCGCGAGGCCGGCCACGCCCCCCGGCTCTTCCGGAACGCGTGCCACAGCACGAGCGTCGCCGCGACGGCGCCGAGCTGGACGGCGAAGAACATACCGGGCCGTCCGCGGTGCCAGAAGAACTGGAGGAAGTCGAGGTCGAGGGAGCCGGCCAGCAGCATGCTCGGCGGGTCGCCGATGAGCGTCGCGGCGCCCTGGAGATTGCTCGAGATCGCGATGCCGATGAGGATGGGCACAGGCGACGTCCCCAGACGCTTCGCCGCCGCGAGCGCGATGGGCGCGAGGATGAGAACGACCGCGACGTTCTCGATGACGGTGGAGATGATACCCGACACGAGACACAGGAGCACGATGACGCGCCGCGCGGAGGCGCCTTCTCGGATGAGCCTCTCTGCCACGACGCCGGGCGCGCCGGAGATCACGAGCGTCTCGGTGAGAAGGAGCATCCCGAAGTAGAGAAGCACGACGTTCCAGTTGATGGCCGCGAGGGCGCCCCCAATCGGCAGAAGCCCCGGCCACAGGAGAAGCACGGCGCACGCCGCCGCGACGATCGGGAGCTTCCAGCGGTAGCGAAGCACGAGGCCGACGTAGGTCGCCACGAAGACCGTGAGCGTGATGGACTGCGCCGTCGTGAGCATCGCGCCTCTGTCCGCCGCGTCCGGCGGCCCCGTCGTGTCGAGGCCGCCGCGCTGTCTAGTTCGACATCTCGCGCTGGAGGGCGGCCGCCGCGGCGGCGGCGCGGTCGTGGGCCGCCTGCCGCTCCCGCACCGCGCGGGCCAGCTCGCCGGCGATCCCGGCGTGCTTCGCCGCGGTGATCGCGCTTTCGGCCATGGGGAAGAGCGCCTGCTCCTCCTTCGCCATGTGGCGGCGAAGCAGAGTGACGCACTCCCGCGCGGCCGCCTCCACGCGCGCGGCCGCCGCACGATCCCCCCGGTCGAGCGCCTCGGCCGCGTCGCGCATCACCCGCATGTGCGCGCGGACCTTCTCGTGCTCCGCCAGGATCACGGCCAGCGGCCCGGTCATCATCGGAAACCCGTGTCCCATCATCGCGGGAAGGAGGACCCCTTCCTCCTTCCTGTGGTGGCAACCGTCCGCGAACGCGCGCAGGAACTCGGCGGCGTCGAGGAAGAAGCCCGTCCGCACGGAGACCCCGCGACCGAGCTTCTCCACGGCCTCCTCGAGCGCCGCCAGGGCGCTCTCGATCACCCGATGCTCCCCGACCAGGATCGCCGTGAGGCTCATCGTCCCCGCCCCCCGCGTCCGCGCCTCGCGCCGCGCCGCGTCTCGATCGTCGAGAGCCATCGCCCGCCGCCGCCCGCCGCCTGCCGCGACGCAAGCCAGCCGCGAAGCGGCGCGGGCTCCAGACCGAACCGCGAGAGCTCGCGAGGGCGAAGCCACAGGAACTCGAGACCCTGCTCGCGGGACTCGGGCGGGTCGTCAACGCCCGCGATCCGCGCGGCGAAGAGATGGTTCACCTCCTGGTGTCGTCCGCGTCCGTCCGTCCACGCGTGCTCGACGGCGCCGAGGTAGCGCCCCACACGGGCTTCGGCTCCCAGCTCCTCGCGGAGCTCGCGCGCGAGGCACGCGCGCATCCCCTCGCCCGGCTCCACGTGGCCGCCCGGGAGGTACGCGTAGTCCGCCCCCGCGGCGCGCGCCACGAGGAAGCGTCCGCGCCGCGCGATCACGGCCCGCGCGAGCACCTCGATCTCCCGCCTCACGACCTGAGCCTCCGCTCGATCTCCTCGAAGTCCACCGCGTCCATGGCCTCGACCAGCCACCGGTCCGCGGCGCGCGCCTTCCGACGAAGGTCCGCGAGGTCCCGGACGAACGCGAGGCCCTCGTAGCGTTTCACCGCCGCCTTCGGCAGCTCACGGTGGACATAGCGCACGCCGAACCCGTACCGCTGCGGCCGGTATCGCATGCTGAGCACCTCGAGGAGCGCGTCGAGAACGACGCGCTGGTAGTTGAAGAGCGCCTCGACGGAGTTCCCGCGCTCAAGCTCCTTGTCCACGAAGCAGCCGAAGATCTCTCGCCTCGCCCTGAGCCTTGCGAGCCTGGCCCGCATCGCTCTTACGTGGGCGCGCCGGTCCCAGCGCGGCGGGCGCGGCGGACGCCCGCGCGTCACGAGGAACACGGGGTCGCCGTGGGCCGCGGGGTTGAGGAACTTGTCCTCCGCCGAGTGCCGGAACACGCCGAGGTCCAGGAGCGCGAACGGACTTGCCCCCTTGATGCGGTAGAAGCGCTGCGCGTAGGCGTGCTCGGGCGGGAACAGCATCGGGAAGGCGGTCTCGATCCCCGAGAGCCTTCTCAGCGCCCGCTCCACCGCCGCGAAGACGCGCTCGGCCGTCCCGTCGTCCGCGTCCACGCAGACGTCGACGTCGGACCACTCATCCACGGCGCCGTGGCTCGCCGCCCCCGCCTCCCAGACCGCGTGCACGCAGTCGAGGGGCGCCAGCGCGCGCGCCACGGACTCGACGATCGCCTCGCGCGAAACGGCCTTGCGCTTCATGAGCGCGCTCTCCCCCCGGCCGCGCCCCCGTCACTCCCCGGGCGCGGTTCCCATCATCGCGAAGGCGACACCCGACGGGTCCTCGAAGGGCCGGACGCTCAGACACCGCCGACGCCGAGCCACGTGCGCGCGATCCCGAGGTCGCCGAAGACCACGACGCTGTACGGCGAGTGCAGGCTCGCAAGGCGCTCGTACAGCTTCGCGAGGTCCCACGCCGCGCTGTCGCTGTACGACACGACGATCGCGCAGTGATGGCACACGCGCTCCTTCTTGGACTGCTTCCTGCGCTCGAACACCCGCTCCACCGCCCCAGGTGTCACGCGCGCGAACGCTCCCCTGTGCACATCGAGAAGCTCATTGCACGGCGCCCTCACGCGGGCGTCGGCGGAGTGCCGCTCCTCGTAGTCGACGAATTCGTCGTCGGTCACCTCACCGCTCGCGATCGCGTGGATGAAGTGCCCGCCCTCGCTCACGCTGTATTCGATCGGCATGGCTCCGCCCCTCACGCGCCGGCGGCCGCCGGCGCCCGTCACTTCCTCCGACGCGCCTCGAGCGCCTCCCGGGCCTGAGGAGCATGGGCGAGCATGCCCTCGAGCGTCTCGCACGCGTAGTCGGCGCACTCGGCGCAGGTCGCAACGCCGCGCCCCGTGGCGCACTTCCTGATCTCGCACATGTGCTCGCAGTAGCCGAGCTTCACGCCCTCGGACGTGCACCCGGTGCAGTTGATGTCCGTCGCCGTGAGCGGCGCGTCGAACATCTTCGACCACTTCTCGGCCGTCGCGGCGCGCAGCGCGTCATCGTTCTTCGCCGTCGCGACGTACGCGTCGCACTTCTCGCAGTCCAGCCCGCAGAACGCCGTCATCCCGAGACCTCCTCTCGTCGCACGCCCACGAACACATCACACGAGCCCGGCTCGATCTGTGAGTGGTGAAACGGTACGGCGCACGCGCGGAAGCCGGCATCCTCCAGCCAGGCGAGCCACTCCCCGTGGCGGAAGAGGCCGCACACGTGCCGGTCGAGCACGCAGACGGGCTCCGCGCCGGCCTCGCGGAGCACGTAGGCCATGAGCGAGTCGTACGCCGTGTCGGCCGTGTCCGGATCGAACGTCCACTCCAGATAGCGCATGCTCCTCGACCCGCGGTCGTGACCTCCGCACGTCGTGGTCGCCGTGAACGACTCCCGCGTCCGGTCGGGGCAGAACAGCGCCACGCCGCCCGGTCTGCAGTGCGCGAACGCGGTCTCCATCGCCCGTCGGAGGTCCTCCTCCGACGCCATGTACGACACCGCGTCGTGGACGAACACGGCGTCGAACTGCCTCCCGAGCCGTACGAAGCGCATGTCCCCCTCGACGTGCTCGCACTCGGGGTTGAGCGCCCGGCTCACCGCAAGCATGCCCGGCGAGAGGTCGACGAGCGTCATCCGCGCGTGCCGCTTGAGATGCGACGCGTTGCTGCCGCCGCCGCAACCGAGCTCGAGGATCTCGCGAAGCGGCACGCGCGCGTGCCCCCGCATCACGCGCAGGTAGAACGCCGCCTCCTCTTCGTAGTCCTCCGGCGCCGACAGCACCGGCCACCACTCCGCAAGGTCGCGGTACAGCCTGGGAGGTCCGCTCATCGGTGCCTCAGTCCTCCCGTCGCGTCGTCCCACGAAACAGCGCCAGAAACCCCCCGTACCCCTCTTCCTCAAGTCGCTCGACGGGGATGAACCTGAGCGAGGCAGAGTTGATGCAGTACCGGAGCCCCGTCGGCGCGGGACCGTCGTCGAAGACGTGCCCGAGGTGCGAGTCGGCGCCGGCCGAGCGCACCTCGGTCCTCTCCGCGCGCAGCGTGCGGTCGGGCCGCGTCACGACGGCACCCGGGGTAAGCGGCCGCGTGAAGCTCGGCCAACCGCAGCCCGAGTCGAACTTGTCGAGCGAGGTGAACAGGGGCTCGCCCGACACGACGTCCACGTAGATGCCGGGGCGCTCCTCGTCCCAGTGCTCGTTCCGGAACGGGGGCTCCGTCGCGTTCTCCTGCGTCACCGCGTACTGCAGCGGCGAAAGCGCGGCGCGGAGTTCCTCGTCCGTCGGCTTCGTGAACGCCGGCGCCGAGCCTGCATCCCCGTGCCGTCCGTCCGCCGCCCCCGCGAGGTGCTCGGCGAACCGGCTTCTCACCTTGGCGATCTTCGGGTCGATGACCGCCCTGCAGTACGGCTGGTCCGGGTTCTGCCGGTAGTAGTCGCGGTGATGGCCCTCCGCCGCGTAGAAGGTGGTGAGAGGCTCGATCTCCGTCACGACCGGGTCGCTCCAGCGCCCAGACGCCTCCGCCTCGCGCCTCGAGCGCTCGGCCGTCTCTCGCTGCTCCGCGCTGTGGTAGAAGATGACCGAACGGTACTGCGTGCCGACGTCCGCCCCCTGGCGGTTCAGCGTCGTCGGGTCGTGCGTCGCCCAGAAGACGTCGAGGAGCTCGGCGTACGAGATCACGGCCGGATCGAATGTGATCTGCGCCACCTCGGCGTGGCCCGTCCGTCCCGAGCACACCTGCTCATAGGTCGGATCAACGACGCGGCCACCTGCGTAGCCGGGAACGACGTCCTCGACACCTCTCAGTTCCCGGAACACCGCCTCGACGCACCAGAAGCACCCCGCTCCGAACGTCGCGATCTCATGCTCCGTCGGCATGTCCCCTCCGTCGTCCGCGCGCGCGAGCCGAGCCGCGAGGAAGTCGTCCTTCGACATCCCCGGCCAGATGCGCCAGATGCACGCCGGGCCACCCGGGATCAGACGGACGTGCCACTGAAGCGCGGCCGACCCGCCCAGCCCCATCATGAGCCGGAACGCCGTCTCCTGGTCCACGACGAGGTCGGCGCAGCGGTCCTCGGGCGGCGTGATGCCCCGAAGCAGAAGGTCCTGCCCGCAGCACGGGTTGGTCGACGTCGCCCACTTCGGGTTCTGCGTCGCGCAGCCGAGGGCGAGCGCGAGGGCGACCACCCAGAACCCGGCCGCGAGCCTCTTCGCACGCATGCGACACCTCACGTCACGCCGCGAGCGTCACTCCGCTCCCCGGGCCGCTACTCCGTCCCCCGCCGCATCACGACCCGCGCCCGCGAGGGCCGCGCCGCGACACGGAACCCCGCGCGCTCGTACTGCGCCGGCACGCCCATGAAGCTCGAGATGTCGGGGAGCGCCCTGCCCCGCGGCGCCGTCGGGTAGGCCTCGACCATCCGCGCGCCGCGCTGCTCAGCGAGCTCGGCCGCCGCGCGGATGAGCGCCACGGCGAGCCCGCGCCCGCGGTGCGACCTCGCCACGAACAGACAGACGATGGACCACACGGGCGTGTCGTCCAGCCGCCGGAGCACGCGCGACCGCTCGAGCGAGGCGAATCGCTCGCGCGGCGCGACCGAGCACCAGCCGACCGGCGTCCGCCCCTCGTAGACCATGACCCCAGGCACTTCGCCCGAGTCCACGATCCGCTTCATCGCGCGCCGGTTGCGCTCCCCGTGGTTCGCCCCGAACTCGGCGCGCGTCTGCCGCCACCACATGCACCAGCACCCGCCGCAGGCGCCGCTCTTCCCGAACAGGAGCTCGAAGTCACGCCAGCGCGCGGGCGTGAGAGGCCGGAACGTCAGCTTCCCCGGCGTTCTGTCGCCCGCGTCCCGCGCGCGCTCCGCCCGCTGTCCCGCGCCCATCGTCATCGCTTGACGATCAGGAAGACCAGCGCGACCACGACGGCCACGACAGCCCCGCTCGCGAGCGCGAGAAGGCTCCCACCCTGGATGCGCCCGCGCGACACGACGAGCGCGACCGCGAGCGCCACGGCGCTCACGACAAGCATGGCCAGGGCGCTGTTCGCGGCTGTGACGATGAGGAGGATGCACACGGCGATCGCCGACACGAGGTCCATGGGACTACGTTCTGCCATGACGCCTCCCCCGCGCCCAGCGGCGCCGCTACTCCTCGTGGTCCGTCGTGCTGAACGAGTAGGACGCGACAACGTTGTTCCTGTCGAAGCGGACGACGAGGTCGGTCGTGCTCCGCTCCCCGAACAGCCTGTATTTGTACTTCCCGTACGTCCACGTCCGCTGTCCGTCCTCGACGCCGGTCCTCCACGGAGCGCCGAACATGGACCGGATCTCCGCCTGCGTCGTCTTCCCGATCTGGATCTGCGAGACCGGGGACACGGGGAAGTCCCGGCCGACCGACGCGCACGAGCTCAGAAGCGCCGCGAGCGCGAGAAGGACCAGCGCGCGGCACGACACCGCTGCACAGCGAGCCATGCCATCCCTCCGTCCACCTGTGTTCTCACCCGAGCGCCGGTGTCACGGACACCACTCGGCGCCGTACGCGAGGCCGTGGTGGCCGCGCCAGCACCGGTACGCGCGCAACGCTCGCTCGACCCTCCACGCGCCGCCGGCCGTCCGCGCCAGGTGCAGCTCGTCCCAGATCGCGCGGACGGAGTCGTCGAGGAGGCCCTCGCGAACCACCGTCACCGTCGAGCCAGCCGCCGCTTCGGCGGCGCTGTCGACCTTGACCACGGAGACGACGCGCGCCTCGAGCCCGTCCGTGGCGCCCACGTGCTCGAGCGCGATCAGGAACGCGTCCCGGACCCAGGCCTCGCCGCGAAGTGCGGCCGCGTCGATCAGCTCATTGAGCGCGCTCACGTCCACGTCGTGAGAGGACAGCACCGGCACGTCGAACTGGGTCCTCCCGTCGCCCCCGGTCTCGAGCACGCTCGGCGCGAGGACGCAGCCGGACTTCACCAGGACGTCCCCGATCTCGAGGAACGCCTCCTCCCCCTTCGTCCAGAACGTGCGTTCGCCGTCGCTGTACCGGACGCCCGAAGCCGCGATGGTCTGCGGCAGCAGGAACGGCCCGCCGTCGAGGTAGAGCACGACGGCCTCCCACCGCCCGACCGGCTCCACGCGCAGCGTGTCGCACCCGCAGACGTAGAGCGCTCCCGAGGCCGGCGTCACGCAGAGCGCGACCGCCGCCGCGCATGCGGCGAGCGCTGCCGAGCGCCTGCTCATGGCGTGTCCCTCCGCTCGCCTCAGAAGTAGAACCTCGCCCCGATGCCTCCGCTCACGGAGAACTCGGTCTCGGGGACAAGGTCCACGACGGGCGCGATCTCGAGGAAGAAGTCGAACCGGCGATCCGCCGTCAGGTAGTCCAGTCCGATGGGCACCCGGATGCCGACGCGCGACCTCTCGCTCTCGCGGAACAGCACGCGCCCCCCGACGCCGACGTAGAACGGGAGCGCGCCCGGGAAGTCGATCTCGATGTCGTACCGGTGCCAGAGATAGTCGGCGTGCGCGTAGATCCACCCGCTCTCGTCGAGCGACCAGCCGACCGCTCCGTCGAACGCCGTCCGACTCCCCGACCAGACCTTGACGCTCACGCCCGTCGGCTCCCCGGCGATCAGGCCGAGCCCCACGTCGCCGGCGAACGCGCACGCCGTCAGCGCGAGCGTCGCGACAACCGCAAAGACCGGGGGTTTCCACACGGCGGCCTCCCTTCGCTCAGGCGCGCTCACCGAACGCGACTCCGGACCACGGCCTCCAGGACCGTGACGGCCGCGCTGAACCTGTCCTCGAACGTCTTGCCCGCCGCGTCGCGCGCGCCCGCGAGCGTGCAGGCGAGCCGCGCTTCCCGCTCGGCATCGCCCGGGGCCCCCGCGTGTCCGTTCTCGGACACCTTGTACTCCCCGACGTCGGCAACCAGCCGCGCGAGGAGCCCCTCGACCGGCACGAGCGCGTCGCACGTCTCGCGGCCCCACAGGACGCTCCCCTCGAACATGGAGCCCTTGAGCCTGACGAGCGCGTCCTGCATGAGCCGGAGCTGCGGCTCGAGCACGCCCTCGGCGAGGGACCTGCGACCGTGCCGCTCGGAGAGCGACGCCGCGAGCGAGGGGACGGTGAGCGAGCCGAAGTCGGACACGAGTCGCTGGAGCGCGTACGCCTCGGACAGGATCGTCCTCGCAACTCTGAGCTCCTCGACCGCCTTCACGTGGGCTCGCCAGCCCCTGAAGACGACGAGCGCCGCGAGCGCGGCCACCAGGACCGCGAGCGTGACGATCAGCTGCCAGCTCGTCGCTGTCACCTCCCCGTGTCACCTGCCGCGCGCTTCGTTCCGGACACTCCCTCGTCCTCGTATGCTCTCAGAGCCTCGTCGCTGAAGCAAGCGAACACAACGCGCGTCGCGTCACCGCCCCCCAGGCCGGCCCCACCGCATGGATGACGAACCGCGCCGGCAGCCTGAACCCCGGCGCAATCCTCGCCTCGCCGATGGGGCACGGCGCCAGGCGTCTGCACGCCCACCGCCCGCTCCGGGCCGGCCGCCCGATGGACCGCCCCGCAGACGCCCCCGCCCGGCAGAAGGTCGCTGTTCCCGGCGTTCACGAGGGCGTCGAGGGCGGGCGTCGTGGTGTCCGCCAAGCGGGCGGTCATGCGCACTCCCTGTCACCGCAGCCGGTCCACCGGCTACGCGCCAGCGCCGTCCGCCGGGGCGCGGCGCTCGACCTCCGTGACCTCCCATCGCTCGTCGATCCACAGCCCGAGGACGGTCGCCGCCGGGAAGGCGCGCGCGACCTCCTCGACAGCAACGGCGAGCTCGCGTCGCTGCTGCTCGTCGGGCACTTGGTTCGCCGCGCAGTCGGCGTGCGCGACGACGGCGACCGCGCGCGACTCGTGCGCGCGCACGGACACGCCGATCCGCCGCAGGAGCGCGGCCTTCATCCGGGGGTCCGCCGTGCCCCCGAGGCTCCGCACCGGCCCGTCTCCCGTGATCATGTCCACATAGGCAACGCCCATTCGGTCCTGCAGGTACTTGATCACCGGGATCTGCACCCTGCCGTCCATGCAGTTCGCCGCGGTGCAGAACGACCCACCCACGCGCCCTCCTTCGTTCAGACCGCCGCCGGCCGTCAGCCGGTCGGCTTCGCCCTCCCAAGCTCCCTGACCGTGATGAGGTTCGTCCCGCCCGATCCGAACAGCGGCGTTCCGGCCGTCCAGACGACGCGGTCTCTCGCGGACAGGAGCCCGGCGTCGAGAATGAGGTCGCGGCACACGTCGAACGCTTCCTCCGCATCGTGGAGAAGGCGCGCGCAGTTCTCCTCGACCAGCCGCCCACAGTTCAACGGGTAGACGCCGAAGCTCAGCACGAGCTTCCTTCTGTTGATGTCATCGTGCGCCGCGCCGAGGATCGCGACGTCCGGCCGGAGCCGCGCGATCATCCGCACGGTCCTCCCGCTCGCCGTCGGCGCCACGATCGCGCGGTACTCGGCGCCGCTCGTCGCGAGGTCGCAGGCGGCGAGCGACACGCTGTCCGTCATCGGCTGGCTGAGGCACTGCGCGAGCTTCTCGCCGTAGAACCGCTCGAGCCACGCGTCGTTGCTGCCGACCGCGCGGTTCATGGACTCGACGAGGCGCTCGCGCGTCCTCGAGAGCTCCGCCTGCGAGCCGGAGAGCACGTCGCGGAACCGCCGCTCAGTGAGCGTCCGGAGCGCCTCGCCTGTCGGGCGCTCGGACAATCCAAAGCGCTCCAGGTGCCGCTCGGCCGCCTCCGCGATCTGGACCATCGTCCCGACCGCCTGGCACGGGAAGCTCCCGGACGCCGTCTCGTCGGAGAGCATGACCGCATCGGTGCCGTCGAGGATCGCGTTGAAGACGTCCGAGGCCTCGGCGCGTGTCGGCTCGGGGTTCTCGGTCATCGAGTTCAGCATCTGCGTCGCCGTGATGACGGGCTTCCCGCGCAGGTTGCACAGCCTGATGACCCGCTTCTGGAACCCCGGCACGTTCTGCGGCCCGATCTGCAGGGCGAGGTCGCCGCGCGCGACCATGACGCCGTCGGCCGCGTCCAGGATCCGATCGAGCTCCCCCTCGCGCGCCGCCTCCTCCCGCTCGATCTTCGCGATGACCCCCGGCGCGAGACTCCTGGCCAGCTGCCGGACATCCTGCTCGGACACGCCGCGCAGCCGCTCGGCGAGACGCCGGCACATCCCGTCTTCGATGTACCGCTTCGCCTCCTCGATGTCCCGCGCGCTTCGCACGAACGAGACGGCGACAAACGCGAGGAAGCTCCCGCAGCTCCGGTGGCTGAGCGGATGCTCGGACCAGTCGATGAAGTGCGTGAGCAGGAAGTCGAGCGCGACCTTGTCGTCCTCCTGGAAGGTGTCGAAGTCGAACGAGAGCCGCTTGAACGTGACGCCCTTGCCGTCCTGGAGGACCCCGTCGTCCTCGGCCTCGCAGACGATGTGCTGCGGCTCGACCGCGAGGAGCCTGAGCGTGGCCGACCCGTCCCCGATCTGCACGAGCGGGCGCTCCCTTCCCGTGCGGTACTCGTCCAGCTTGGCCGCGACCCGTCGGTCCTGCTCGCCGATGGGGCAGCCGTAGACGTTGATCACGGCGCCCGGCGCGCCCTTCGTGAACGCCAAGCGGATCCGGTCGCCGGCTCGCACGGGGGCGGGACCGCCGACGCCGCCAAGGCGCAGCTTCGGCCCTGGCAGGTCCGCAAGCACGGCCGTGGCGGGCAGACGCTCGCGGTTCGCGCGAAGCCACCGGAGGATCCGGAGCTCCCTGCAGTCGGGGTCGGGCGCGCCGTCCCGACGGCGCTCGAAGAACGACATGTTCAGCCGGAGGAGGTCGATGCGGTACCCCCCGTCCTCGAAGAACCACTCGAGGAAGGTGTTCCAGTCGTCCCCTGTCCCGCTGAACTCGACCGTCCGCTCGCCGTCCGGGCTCGAGACCCGGTTCCTGAGCCCGCCCAGCGTTGCGACGATCTTCGTCCTGAGCCGCGTGCCGTCCCCCGCGCGGATGTGCATGCCGCACCGCCCTTCGTCAGCCTTCCGCCATGAACCCGGCGCACTCCCTCACGTCGCGCCTGCTCCCGATGAAGAGCGGCGTGCGCTCGTGGAGCGTCCTCGGGACGATCTCCAGGATCCGCCGCCGCCCGTCGGTCGCGGCCCCGCCCGCCTGCTCGGCGATGAACGCCAGCGGCGAGCACTCGTACAGAACCCGCAGCTTCCCGCTGGCGTGCGCGCTGTCCGCAGGATACATGAAGATGCCGCCGTAGAGCAGGTTCCGGTGGAAGTCGGCGACCAGCGAGCCGACGTACCGGCTGCTGTAGGGCCGTCCGTCGCTCGGTTCGCTCGCCTTCAGCCACTCGACGTACCGCCGGACGCCCGGCGCCCACCCCGCCGCGTTCCCCTCGTTCGCGCTGTAGATGCGCCCGCGCTCCGGCATCCTGACGTTCGCGTGCGACAGCAGGAACTCGCCGATGCCCGGGTCGAACGTGAACCCGTGGACGCCCTCCCCCGTGGTGTACACGAGGATGGTGCTCGGACCGTAGATGACGTAGCCGGCCGCCACCTGCCGTCCTCCCGGCTGGAGGCAGTCCTCGACCGTGCCGGGTCCGCAGCCCGTCACCCGCGGCAGGATCGAGAAGATCGTCCCGATGTTGACGTCCGCGTCGATGTTGGATGAACCGTCGAGCGGGTCGAAGTTCACCACGTACTTGCCGCACTCGCATCCCTCGTGTGGCGGAATGACGTCCTCCGACTCCTCCGACGCGCAGACCGCGAGCTGCCCCGTCTGCGCGAGCGCGCGGTGGATGACCTCGTGCGCGAACGCGTCGAGCCGCTGGACCTTCTCGCCGTGGACGTTCCGGACACCGTCCCAGCCGAGAAGATCGGTCAGGCCCGCCCGCACGACCTCGCGGTTGATGACCTTGCAGGCGATCGCGAGGTCCGTGATGAGTCCTGTGAACTCGCCGCTCGCGCCCGGGTGTCGGCGTTCCTCAGCGAGGACGAACTGCGACAGCGTCATCGGGACGAGGGACATGGCGCACCTCCGTCACGGTCGGGACTCCGGGCGCGGGTTGCGCCCGTGCGGTCCGGCTTCCCGCGGCAGCCCCCGAAGCTCCTGCGCCGCGCGCATCGCCGCGGCGACACGCTCCACCCGGGCCTGAGGGAGCCCCAGTCGCCCGGCGACCGCGGCCGTCTCGCCGCCCGCGACCAGCTCCTCGAGCACCCGGTCGAGCACGCCGCTCTCGAGGTCGAGCAGGTACACGTACTTGTCACGCACGCCCGGGATGATGCCGGGGGCCGGCGTCTTCCCGCGGATCCGCTCGGGCACGCCCAGCGCTTCGGCCGCGCGCAGGACCTCGGTCCTGTAGAGCCCCGCGACCGGCATGATGTCCGCGCAGTCGTCCACGCCGAAGCGCGTGTAGATGCCCGTGAGCTTCTCCGTGCGATTCGCCGCGCCGGCCACGAGCAGGTTCTCCCTCTCGGCGCGGAAGTAGAGGAAGACCATCCTCATCCGGTGGCGCGCCTTGAAGTGCGCCGCGCTCCGCGAGACGACGGCGCTGCGGCTGCCACGCTGCCCGCCCTCGAGCGGGTCCTCTCGGCTCACCAAGCGCCGAAGCCCGTACGCCGCCCTCACGACCGCGGCGCGGAGGAACTCGCCGGGCACCTTCGAGAGGACGAAGTCGTACACGCCGAGCGCGTCGAGCGCCTTCGTCATGTCGTGGGTGTCGAGGCGCACGCCGAGCCAGCGGGCGGCGAGCTCGGCATCGGTCCGGTCCTCGGCCGGCCCCTCGCGCTCGGGAAGGAAGAAGCCCTTGACGCGCTCCGCGCCGACGCCCCGCACGCAGAGCGCGGCGGTCACCGTCGAGTCGAGCCCTCCGCTCATCGCAACGGCGATGCCCGAACGCCCCGACTCCTCGAGCGCGCGGCGCACGAACTCCGCGATGCGGTCGCAGGCCCCCAGGACTTCGGCGCTCTCCAGCATGGCCGATCCCCTCCGACGGCGTCACCCGCGCGTCGGCCGCGGTGTCATGCTCTCCGGCATCTGCACCGTCACCACCCTGCCCTCGGCGCACACCTCCCCCTCGGCCGAGAGCGACGCGCGCACGATCACCTTGCGTCCCTTGATCTCCTCGACCCTGCCGCGGACCGTGAGCGGCACGCCGAGAGGCGTCGGGCGCAAGTAGTCCACGTGGAGCGACGCGGTCACGAAGCGGAACGCCGGCAGCGTGTCCATCGCGCGTCCCTCGTCGCGGTACATCGCGGCGGCCGCCGTTCCCGTCGCGTGGCAGTCAATGAGCGACGCGATGAGGCCGCCGTACACGTAGCCGGGGATCGCCGTGTGATAGGACCGCGGCGTGAACACCGCGACCGTCTCATCGCCGTCCCAGCGGCTCTTGAGCTGATACCCGTGCTCGTTGAGCCGCCCGCACCCGAAGCAGTGGCTCACGTCGTCGGGGTAGTAGTCCTGGAAAGCCCTCTCTCCCATCGCGTCCTCCGCCTCGTCGCAGCCCGGCCGCCGTCGCCGCTACCGGTCCTCGTCCTCCACAACCTCGGCGTCCTCCGAAGGGGCCCGCGGCAGCTCCAGCAGGGACTCGGTGTCGCCCGACGGCAGCTCCTCGACCTGCCTGAGCTTGCGTTCCATGGCCCGGGTGCGCACGTCCGTCTCCTCGACCGTCTTCGCCGCCGTGTTGAGCTGCTTCCTGAGCTTGTCGAGCACGCCGCCGAACTTCCCGAACTCGGTCTTCACCGCGCCCAGGATCTGCCACACCTCGCTCGAACGTCTCTCGATGGCGAGCGTGCGGAACCCCATCCTGAGGCTGCTCAGGATGGCGGCGAGCGTCGTCGGGCCGGCCGCCACGACGCGGCAGGTGTGCATCAGGCTCTCGAAGAGCCCGGGTTCCCGGAGGACCTCCGCGTACAGGCCCTCCGTCGGCAGGAACATGATGGCAAAGTCGGTCGTGTTCGGCGGGTCGAGGTACTTCTCCTGGATGTCCTTGGCCGACGCCCTGACGGCGCGCGAGAGAGCGGCCGCGGCGGCCTTCACCCCGTCGGCGTCGCCCTGGTCGGACGCCTCGACGAGGCGCTGGAAGTCCTCCTGCGGGAACTTGGAGTCGATCGGGAGCCAGACGCAGCGGTTCGGGGCGTCCGCCGGACCGGGGAGCCGCACGGCGTACTCGACGTTCTCGCGAGTGCCCTCCTTGGTCTGGACGTTCCTGTCGTACTGGTCCGGCGTGAGGATGTCCTCGAGGATGGCCCCGAGCTGCACCTCGCCCAGGGTTCCGCGGGTCTTGACGTTCGACAGCACCTTCTTGAGATCGCCCACGCCGGAGGCGAGGCTCCGCATCTCCCCGAGACCTGACTGAACGGCCTCGAGCTGCTGGCTCACGAGCCTGAACGACTCCCCGAGTCGCGTCTCGAGCGTCGCGTGGAGCTTCTCGTCAACGGTCCTCCGCATCTCCTCGAGCTTGGCCTCGTTGCCCTCGCGCAGCTGCTCGAGCTTCGCGTCCACGGTGCCGCGAAGCCCCTCGAGCCTGGTCTCGTTCGCCCGCGCCAGTGTCTGGATTTCACCGGTGACCGCCGTCAGCGCTTCCCGCTGGGCGCTCCCCATCTCGCGCATCGTCGTCACGACGAGCTCCGCGCCGCCCTTCTGCGACCTCGCGAGCTCCTCGCGAAGATCCCGGGCGGCGTCGCTCGCTTCCCGTCTCGCCTGGCGGAGTTCCTCCTGAAGCGCGGCGACGAGCGCGTCGCGCGAGCCGCCCGAGAGCGCCCGCGACATCCTCCACAGGAGCGCCAGCGCGACCGCGAGAAGAACCACGCAGACCACGAGGAGAGCAAGCATGGAGTCCCTCCAGGAACCTCAAGCCGACCGCCGACCCGCCGACGCATGCCGTCGGAGCACCCCGATCACCGCCGCTAGCTCCCGCCCAGCGCGGTGATCCACTGCACCAGGAAGACCAGGAAGCCCGCCGCTGCGGCCACCGCGACCACACCGAGCACGGCGCCCGCCGTCCTGAGCGGGCTCATCTCCTGGCGTTCGAGCGTTGCGATCTCCTCGAAGGGGACCCGCAGGCGCTCCCCCACCAGCTCGCTCTCCGAGACGGACACGACCTCGAACGTGAGAACGCGGCCGTCCGTTGTCGTGACTCTCACCTCTCGACCCACGAGCTCGTCCGCGTCGTACTGCGGCAGCGGGGCGCCGACATACCGCGCGCACGAGACGCAGAGCGTAGCGGTGAGCATCGCGATCCACGTCCGCCAGCGCAACGCCGCTCTGTCCGTCATCAGCGCTCGCGCCATCGTCATCGCTCCTCCATGGTCGCGGGCGCAGCAGCACATCCTGCGGAGGTCAGCCCCCCGGCCCGCCCGCCAGCGGTCTCGAGCACTTCACCCGCCACGCGGGACTCCAGTCATCGAGCGCCCGCGAGCAGTCCCGCGACGCGCCCGGCCCAGAGCCGGGCGCGCTGCGCGTCTGTGCGGTCATTGGCCTTCCCCGCGCTGCCCGGCATTCTGCCCGGGAAGGCATCGCACGCGACGGGCTCGAGGCCGTGCCGCGTCATGAGCGGCGTCAGGAACTTCGCCCTCGCCTTCTCCGGATCCTCGATCGCGATCCCGCTCGAGAGGAACACGGCCAGGTGCGTCCCCTTGAGGTCCTTCCGCGCCAGGAACGCCTTCGCCTTCCGGTAGACCATCCCCATCCGCACGCCTGCGCCCAGCACGACGCCGTCGTAGCCCGAGAGGTCAGCGACCTTCGCGCGCTTGAGGTCAACGACCTCGACGTCGTGCCCCGCAGACCGCAGCGTCTCCGCCACGACCTGCGCATAGCGCTCCGTGGCGCCGCCCGCGGTCACGAAGGCAATGAGGGTCTTCACGCTCATCGCGCTCTCCCTCCATGTCCGCATCGCCCCGGCCGCCTCAGGACCCCGCGAACATCAGCGCGTACGAGACGAAGATCACGACGTCCGGCACGAAGTGGATGAACCACGGCCACAGCATCCCCCGCGTCTCGAGCATGCTCCTGCCGATGAGCCAGGCCAGGAACCCCGTCATCAGGGAACCGGCGGGCCCCGGCGGCGAGCCGTGCAGCCAATGCGCGAGGCCGAAGAAGACGGCGGCGATCAGGAGCGTCTGCGTCTCGCCGATGACGTCGTGCAGCGTCGAGAGGATGCTCGCCCTGAAGTACGTCTCCTCGGTGAAGGCGTTGATCGCCGCGAAGAGCACGGCGGCCGGGACGAGCGGGAGCGCGCGCACGACCATGTCGCGCGTCGGCGCGATGCCGATCACCGTCGGGACGAGGACCGCGAGCCCAGCCGCTCCCCCGAAGATCCACCCTAACGCCCTCCAGGATTCGCCTCCCCGGATCCCAAGCCATCGGATCGGCCCCACCGGCGCGTCCAGCCGGCCGCGGGCCAGGAAGAACGCCCGTCTGTCGCGCTTCATGAACCACAGGACGGCCACGATGGCGGCAGCGACGAGCACGTCGAGCGTCATGATGGCCGCGTATCCGGTGAAGAACGGGACGCCCGCGTAGTTGAAGCTCCCCTGGAACCGGGCCGTGCCGCGGAGGAACGACGTCAGCCCCAGGGCCAGGAAGAGCACGAGGAGCACGAGCGCGTACTGCCGGAGCGGCCGGACGCGCCGCCAGACGAGCGTGAGCGCGAGGAACGCGGCGAGGAAGGCGGCCTTCGCCCAGAACGCCCACGCCGGAGCCGCGCGCCCGAGCGACGCGACGACGATGTCCGGCAGGTCCGATACGGCGAGCATGACCGCCCAGGCCGCGGCGGTCAACGCTCTGCGTGCGGGAGAGACCATGCCCATGCCTCACCTCCTACCCACGGAATGTGAGAAACGCGGCGCCCCGTGAGGATCGCGTGCCGCAGGTGAACTGGAGGCTAGACGCTATCAGAGAAGGGCGCCGGCCGCAAACGCCGGCTGATCTCGCAGAAGAGACTGGACCCGTCCACCTCGAGGATGTCCCCTTCCACACCGAGGAAGCGACAGAGCGCCTCAAAGCCGGCCGCGGACATCGCCCCGGCGCGGAAGCCGTCCTCGCAGACGATCACGCCGTTGCCGGTCGCCCGCATGTCGATGGCACCCACAAGCCCCGCCGCCGACTGCGCCTCGAACCACGAGAGGCGTTCGTCCCAGAACCTCTCCGAGTAGCTTGAGAACAGCAGCCGACCGCCAGGCTTCGCGACGCGCAACGCCTCGCGGAGGAGCCGCTCGGGATCGACGCCGAACGCGCAGATCCCGTTCTGAACGCACGCCACGACGTCGAACGTCCCGTCGGGGAAGGACATGTCCACGGCGTCCATCAGCGCGAACTCGTAGTTCGTGCGGTCGCCGGCCTGCGCGCGCGCGAGCCCGAGGCTCTCCTGCGCCGTGTCGATACCTACCACGCGGCGGACACTGTCGGCCAGACGCAGCGCCACGCGCCCGTATCCGCAGCCGAGCTCGAGAACATCATCCTCCCGACCGACCCGGCTGAGCAGATGCTCGATCTCCGCCTCGAGGTACTGCTGTACGCGCGGCGACGCAAGCTCGTAGCACCGCCGCAGACGCGAACCCGCCAGTCGCCTGTCGTAGTAGTCGGTCACGGCAGCCTCTCGGAGCGGCGCGGGGCGAAGACGTCAGATCGCCAGGCGGTGGGTTCGACCTTCATCGCCGCCGGCTCGGCGGACTACTCCCTTGCGCGGTACCGGTCCCGGTCGGCGAAGAAGGCCACCTCCGCGTATCCCTCGCTCACCCGCGCCGAGTGCTCGACGCCCTCGGGGATGAAGTAGGAGTCGCCTCGCGCGAACGCGTGCCGCCTGCCGCCGATGACGAGCTCGATGCTGCCCGCCACGACGACGCCCCACTGGGCCCCGTGCGAGTGCGGCGGCACGACCGCGTCCGCCTCGAATTCCATGAAGACCACCTGGTGGTCGCTTCCCTGTGAGAGATGCGCCCTCGCTCCCTTGAGCGGGACATCGGCCTCCGGGAGGTCGAGGATGGAACGGGGAAAGACGGAGGACATGCCGGTCAGCTCCCGGGGCGGCGCGGCTCGGGCATGCCCGCGTCCCTCACTGTCCGCCCAACGACGACACCCACGCCCTCGCCCGGCGCACGCCCAGCTCATGGTAGGCGAATCGCGCCGCGCGCGACCCGACGCGCACCGCTCCTCGCCGCAGGTAGTGTCCATCGCGCGCCATGGAGCGGAACACGTCGCACGTGGTACACGGGATCCTCGCGCGCGGCGGCACGCGGCCGAGCAGCATCGCGCGAGCGTACATCAGCGACGCGCTGTTCAGAACGTCGAGGAGCCCATCGAAGAACGCGTTGCCCCCGAAGTCACCCCGGTAGTTGCAGCAGCACCCGAGCACGCGGCCGTCCCAGTTCACCTGGGGCTCTTCCCAGAGCTGATGGCAGAACACGCGCCCCGCGCGGTCCGGGTCCCCGCCGTCGCGCGCGGCGTCATCCGCCTCCCCCGCGCGCCTCCGCCCGCTCCGGCCGCGACCGCGCGCCGGCGACAGCTCCGGCGCCCAGGACTCCTTGAGACGGAAGTCCATGCCCAGCTCGGCGGCCATGCGGCGCGCCAGCGGGATCTCGCGCTCGTTGTGGGCGAAGACCACGAACTGCCAGGTGAGCCTCGGATACCGCGACCCGGCCTGCGTCTTGAGCTCGTTCAGCCGGCGGATGTTGCCGAGCACCGTCGGCAGGTCGCCGCCCACGCGGTACGCGCTGTACGACCCCTGCGTCGCGCCGTCGATCGAGCAGGTGATCCGTCTGAAGTGATGCTCCACGAGCGCGCCAAGCAGCTCTTCGCTCGCCGCGTTCAGGGTCGTCCCGTTGTCGGCCGTGAGCGCGACGCCTCGGCTCCGCGCCTCCGCCACGATCGCCGGCATCTCGGGGTTGAGGAACGGCTCGCCCAGTCCGGAGACCTCGACCTCATGAACCCATGGGTTGAGATCGAGGAGGCTCAGGAGGTCCGCAGCGCGCAGATGTCCCACCCCCACCGACTGCGCGATCTCGCCGTGCGGATTGGGACATGCGGGGCAGTGAAGGGTGCAGAGGGTCGAGGCGCTGACGTGGATGCGTCGTGGCCGGATCGTGCGGCGGACGACCGTCCCCCCCGCGGCAGGGCCCGTGTCCGCAGGCGCTCGCCTTCGCTCGGGTGCTCGAGCGTCGATGCCGCGCCCCGAGTCCATTCCATCTCCCTCCGGGAAGAGAGCCTATGGTGAATCGGCATTCCATCAGGACTGTATGCCCCTGCACATACCGGAGTCAAGCATCCACCCCACGTGCCATGCATGACGGATCAGGCGGCTGCCGTCGGGCCCAACGACAGCTCGAAGTAGTAGGCGACGAGCTCGAACGCGCCGTCCGGATCCCCGAAGGTGAACCACCCTGGGATTGCCGGAGGCTCCATCACATGAGAGGATGGGGTCATGGCACATCACGGGAGGTATCCGGCGGAGGTCCGGGAACGTGCAGTGCGGATGGTGTTCGAGCATGAGCGTGAGCACGGTTCCCGGTGGGCGACGATCAGCTCGATCGCGCCGAAGATGGGCTGCACTGCGGAGACGCTCCGGAAGTGGGTTCGCCAGGCGGAGCAGGATGCGGGTCTGCGTCCTGGCCTGACGACCGAAGAGCGGGAACGTCTCCGGGAGCTGGAGCGGGAGAACCGCGAGCTGAGGCGGGCGAACGAGATCCTGCGGAAGGCGTCGGCCTTTTTCGCACAGGCGGAGCTCGACCGCAGACAAAAGTGATGGCGCGGTTCATCGACGAACACCGGGACGCGTACGGGGTCGAGCCGATCTGCGAGG
>Ga0194125_10001358_pt1 | contig 41392 bp, 46 predicted proteins | sample TA2KigC250mmetaG_FD_148626 | JGI IMG/M metagenome (GOLD analysis project Ga0194125, IMG submission 148626) | Freshwater microbial communities from Lake Tanganyika, Tanzania - TA2015034 Kigoma Deep Cast 250m | ecosystem: Environmental > Aquatic > Freshwater > Lake | place: Tanzania: Lake...
CCCCGAGGGCAGCCAGAACCTGCGGGTGGGAGAAGCGGTCTATCTGAAAGGCGATGTTAAGTATACCCTGGAAAACCAGCAAAAGGCCCCCGCGGTGTACGTCGTCGCGGGCGGGCACAGCGCCGCCGGCCACCAGCATTGACAGGTTGGGGGGCGGGTCTGAGACCCGCCCCCCAAGATATTTTCGTGCCCAAGTTGTCCTGCCGCACGTCTTTTTCAGTGCAAGCACCCTGTAGGGCGGGAAAGCAAAGCGCATCCCGCCTTTGAACCTGGAGATGGTACCCTCGGTGGCCAGCGGGGTGGTCTATAGTAGGTCGGGAAAGCGAAGCGCATCCCGCCTTTGAACTGAAAAATCGTTTCAGGTTGGAAAAAATTTCGTTAGCACATGCTTTCAGCCGGTGCAGCGGGCACTGGCAGGATGCCGGTGCCACCAGGTAAGAACTATCATAAAAACTTTAGCGTTTATGCAGTTCTTCTCCTCCTGGATATACGGCCTCCTGGTTTTTGAGCTTTACCGGTGGTTGTGAAAGATAGTGCTGTTTGGCTGCCTGATAGCTCTCTTCGGCGGCCATTTTTTCCCGGAGGAGCTCCGCCACCAGGCGGGACAGGCTGGTGTCCCGTTCCGCCGCCTTTATTCTGGCCCAGCGGGCCACATCTTCGTCCAGGGTAATAGTGACGTTCTTCATAACACAATTATAGTGTTTCACGAAAATCGTGTCAATTATTGCCAGGACCCTAGTTTAGGGCTAAGCACGCAACCGTCCCGCAGCCACTGCCAGGTATGCTGTTATCAAAGATCACCATGGGTTAATGAAATGTCCCTTGAGCCGTGGCAGTACTGGTGGACCCAGTGAAGCTGTGGACTTTTTCCCGGCCAGAGCCCAAGTGGTTTTTGACTTTTGTCCTATCGCTTGATAAGTAAAATAAGACCGGGAAAGAATATAGCTTAACCTGGCGAAGAAGACTTAAGACGGTAAGCCCTCGTGGGACCAGGGCGGCAACAAGGAATCGGATCATGGATGTCATTAAGCAGATCAGACAGGGCGATATCCGGGCCACGGCCCGGTTGATGCGGGATTTGGACGAAGGCGAGGCCCAGGCCCGGGAGGTGCTCAAGGGCCTCTACCAGTATACCGGCCGGGCCCACATCGTGGGCGTCACCGGCTCCCCGGGGGTGGGAAAAAGTACCCTGACGGACCGGATGATCCAGTATCTTCGGGAAAAAGGGCTGACCGTGGGGGTGGTGGCGGTGGACCCCACCAGCCCCTTTTCCGGGGGGGCCATCCTGGGGGATCGGATTAGAATGCAGCGCCACGCCACCGACGAGGGCGTCTTTATCCGCTCCCTGGCCACCCGGGGCCATTTCGGGGGCCTGACCGCTTCGGCCCGGGCCGTCATCAATGTCCTGGACGCCATGGGCAAGGATTTTATCCTGGTGGAAACCGTGGGGGTAGGCCAGGACGAAGTGGAAATCGCCGGCGCGGCCCATACCACCATCGTGGTGACGGTGCCGGGTATGGGGGACGACATCCAGGCCATCAAGGCCGGCATTTTAGAGATCGGGGACATCTTCGTAGTCAACAAGGCCGACCGGGAAGGGGCCGACCGCACCTACCAGGACCTGGTGACCATGATTGATATGCGCCAGCCGGGTCACGGCGAAGACGGCTGGCGGCCCCTGGTCTTCAAGACCGAAGCCCCCAAGAGCCTGGGGGTGCCGGAACTCATGGCCGCCATCCTGGACCACCGGGACTACCTGCGCCGGGAGGGCGGCCGTCATCTGGCCCGCCTCATGGTCACCCGGCTCCGGGGGGAACTGGTTGATCTTGTCACGCAGGGCATCCGGGAAAAAATCCTGCCCCGGATTCTGGCGGCTGAGAGCCTGGAACGGGTGCTGGCCGACATTGCCGGAAAAAAAACCGACCCCTATACCGTTGCCGACGAGATCGTGAACCGGCTGTTGCAGACAGTGGCCAGGGGCCAGGAACCAGTGGTTAGTTCTCCGTTGCTAGTTGATAGATAACCAAGAAAATAACTTCTTTTAGTCCCCTCTCCCTCCGGGCTGGGCCCTACCCACAAGTTCCAGGAAGATGGCTTGAGTTGGGGATGACTAACCTGATTCAACCGCGGGGTAAAAAATTAGGGTACGGTCTTTCCAGCCTGGGCAGGAAGAACTGCGTGCCACGGAGGACAACGGCAGCAACCCCTTCCCTCTGCTGGCCTGGGACTAAATTCGCCTCGCAAGGGGGAAAAATACCCCAAAATAATCCCCTTCCCCCGGCTTTTCAGGCGCGCCTCGGCATAGTGTTAGGCAACCCACCCCTTGTTTTTTATTTTTTACTGGTTATCTTATACATCCTTGCACAATGTTTGGTGCTGTAATCCTGTACAAAGTGAAGCATATTATGGTGTATTATTGTACCCAATAAGAGTCCGGCGTCCGTAAGCGTTCAGCGGTCAGCTCACAGCCGTCAGCTAATGATGTAAATTCAAATAGTTATTCCAAGATGGCAGGATGCTGGTTTCTCAATTAGTTTGCCTAACTCCTTGTTTTTGCTTAAAGCTGAATGCTGATAGCTGAACGCCTACCCGCGTCCAGGTTTCGGCCGGCAGAGGCCAGCGGAATTATGGTATACTATTTGCATATAAAAAAGGAGGGAGGTGCTAAAATGCCAGCTTATGAATACAAATGCATCCATTGCAATGCTGAAGATGTCCGCATCGGCGGCTTAGATGACAATACGGCACTGTGTGTGGACTGCGGCAATCTGATGTTGCGTCTCAATGAAGACGTCTTCCGGCCGTATTTCGAACAGGCGCCGGTGGTGGAAGCAAAGCCGAGCCCGAAGAAAAAGGTGGCCTGAGAAGTTCATGGAAACATGATCAATTTTTGACGGTTGCGTCAGATAGTTGGCGTCAATCTCATGTTTTCTGAACATTTGGCGAATTATCTGGGGAAAAGAATTCCTCCTTGCCAGAATGGATAATAATCATACCACCCCGTCATTGGCCACTCTTTGCCAGGAGTCTACTTCCGTCTGCGGTTGTAAACACCGTGGCTGAGGGGAGAGGTTTGCCCGGTGGGGTCACCGGGCCTCTCAGAATGAGACGCATTTAAAGATAGATCACGGGAGGGGTTTCTGTTTTGCGGGCCACGATTTCACCGATGACATAAGCCGTCTCCCCCAAGGCCTGCAACCTCTGTAGAGTATCCCCCAAATACTCCTCGCTCACCACCAGCGCCATGCCGATGCCATTATTAAAGACCCGCCACATCTCATTTTCGGGAATATCGCCTTTTTCTTGCAGCAGGGTAAAGATGGGTGGCCGGGACCACTGCTGGCGGTGGATCACCGCCTGGCACGATAGGGGCAGGATGCGGGGAAGATTATCGGTCAACCCCCCGCCGGTGATATGCGCTATTCCCGCCAGAGAAAAATCCCGCAAAAGATTAAGTACGGTTTCCACATAAATTCTGGTGGGCCGGAGCAGTTCCTCGCCGAGGGTGCGCCCCAGGGCGGGGATAGTGTCTGCCAGGGAATAGTGGTGTTGGTCGAATAAGACTTTCCGCACCAGGGAATAGCCGTTGGCATGGAGGCCGCTGGAGGCAACGCCGATGATGCGGTCCCCCACGGCGATATCGGAGCCGTCGATGATCCGTTTCCGTTCCACCACCCCCACGATGAATCCGGCCAGATCGTAATCATCCGTCTGATACATCCCGGGCAATTCCGCGGTCTCCCCGCCGATGAGAGCGCAGCGGGCCTGCAGGCAGCCCTCGGTGATCCCTGTGAGGATCTGCGTCGCCACCTCCTGACGCAATTGCCCCATGGCTAGATAGTCCAGGAAAAACAGAGGGGTGGCACCATGGACGATGATATCGTTGGCGCACATGGCCACTAAGTCGATACCGATGGTGTCATGCTTCTGCATGGCGATGGCAATCTTCAGTTTGGTGCCAACGCCGTCAGTGGCGGATACCAGCACCGGATTGCTATATTTTTGCGTATCAAGGTGAAAAAATGCCCCAAATCCCCCGATATCACCCAATACGCCGCTTCGATAGGTTGATTTTACCAAGGCTTTAATGTTTTTCAGGAAAGCCTCGGCTCCCGCAAGATTAACCCCGGCATCGCGATATGTTGTCGCCATGCTCATCTCCCCATAGTAAAAATTTCCCACAGATTTTTCATTTCAACACAGATGCTGTCACGTAAGGCAGGGTGCATGGGGCTGGGAAAAAAGGCAACTTCAGCGAGAAAATCTCTGAATGGCGTAACCTTGACATCTCGGGCAGTTTTTGGGGGTACCGGGAGCTCCGGTTTCATCCCAGATATGCTCGCAGTCCAGGCAGACGAAACGTCGCAGGGTCACCTGGTAATCACCCCCGGATATTTTTATCGCCTTGCCATACACCAAAGCCTCGGCCACGGCGCGATGGGCCCGAGCCAGCATCCGCGTCACCGTGGGCCGAGACACCCTCATCTCTTGGGCCACATCCTCCTGGTTGAGTCCCAAGTAATCGGACAGACGCAGGGCCTCCAGTTCATCAACGCTAATAACCACCTGTTCCAAGCCCCGCATGGGAATACCCTGCGGCTTAAAAAATGTCACCCCTGGTTCAAACTCCACCCAGCGGCATTTACGTGGACGCGCCATGAATACTCTTTTAACCTTTGTTTGTTGTTATTTTAAATTTTTAATTTATCACAGTTTTTGATAAATAACCATTATAATTTCACTGCGGTGGCGAAAAAGCAAGAAATACCCGCCCGGTAATGCTAACCCGTCTGCGGGAACTAAATTTTAACGGGTGCGCAACGTGTATAATTAATCTCGTTAATTACGCAACGGAATTATTATTGACACTGAGAAGGTTGCATATTTCGAAACACCAATCCCCAAGACTGAAGGAGGCTGTAAACATGGATATGACTGCCTTCCGCCGCCAGGTGGAGGAAGCGGCTGTTTTTGTTAAGGATAAGACAGGTTCGAAGCCGGTTTGTGGCATCATTTTAGGAACCGGGGCCGGAGGGCTCGGAGCGCATTTAACAGAGGGGATTACCATCCCCTATGGCGGCATACCCCATTTTCCCCGGTCTTCGGCCCCCAGCCATGCGGGTCAGTTAGGATTTGGGAAAATGGCCGGCCGACCGGTTCTTCTTTTTCAGGGCCGTTTTCACGCCTATGAAGGGTATTCCCTGCAGCAGGCGACTTTCCCGGTGCGGCTGTTGGCGGCCTTAGAGGTCCCTTGCCTGATTCTGACGAATGCCGCCGGGGGGCTCAATCCGCTTTTCCAAGCCGGGGATCTCATGCTCATCCGAGATCACATAAATCTGTTGGGGGACAATCCCCTGGTGGGAGAGAATGTGGATGCCTGGGGGCCCCGTTTCCCGGACCTGAGCCGGGTGTATGACCGGCTTTTGGGCGACCTGGCAGTGCACACAGCGCTGGAAAACGGCATCCGGCTGCGGGAGGGGGTTTATGTGGCGGTGAAAGGCCCGAGCCTGGAGACCCCGGCCGAGACCAGAATGCTGCGTCTCCTGGGAGCCGATGCCGTGGGCATGTCCACCGTGGCCGAGGCCATTGTCGGGGTGCACGCGGGAGTGCGGCTGTTGGGAATTTCCGTCATCAGCAACGTCAACCTGCCGGACACCATGGCCCCGGTGAACATCGAAGAGATCATCCGGACCGTCCAAGGGGCGGAGCCGGACCTGTTGCGGCTCGTGCTGGGAGTCGTTGCCAAACTGCCCTGCTGAGGTAGCGGAGCAGTAAGGTGCCAGCCAGGTCGATGATAAGGGCGCCTCGTTTTAGTTTCACTCTTTCTCCAAGAAGGCCAGGCCGAGCGGTTTTTGGCCGCCAATTGTTCTGGTTCAGATAATATGATAAAATATAAACATACGCAAGGAGGGTGTTATGGCGAAGGTTTTTCCCGCTGGCAGCAGAGAAGCCATCTTGGGATTTCATCTGGCGGATCGCATGAAGGCGGAACTGCAGGTGGCCTCCGCTCTGTTGCAGAGCGTCAAACAAATGACCGGCGCCGAGGCCCTGGGGGCCCGCCGTCTGTATATGGACTTCCTCAAGTCCCTGGATAATGAGATCACCCTGTGTCAATCCGTCATCAGCGAGTCGGAAATGGTGCGCTTAAAAACGGTTTTTACCGGCCTGCGGGGGTTGGTGGCCGAAGGTCAACTGGACGATATCCAAAACCATCTCACCTGGATGATCACCATCATGACGACCTATGCCCAGAGGGCCATGGAGTATTTACATAAAGAAAATCTCTTGTAGGATGGCTGGCTGGCTGGCTCCCTGGCCGGCGCGGCCATGCACCAGGCTAGGATCAGACATCAACGGATGGCGGGATGCAAACGTTTTGGGGACAGATGATAATGGCGGGCCTGCCCGGTCCGGACATGGATGATACGGCCCGTTATATTATCCAGGACCTCCGGGTGGGGGGCATTATCCTTTTTAAACGCAATATTGTCCAGGCCGAGCAGGTGGCGGCCCTGATTCAAACCTGCCAAGAACTTTCCCTGAAGGCCAGCGGCTATCCCCTCCTGGTGGCGGTGGACCAGGAAGGAGGGCCGGTGCAGCGGTTCCGCCATCCCTTTCCGGAGATGCCGTCCGCCCGCCAGTTCGGGGAGGCCGGGGATCTGGCGGCCGTGGCAACTGCGGCTCGTCAGGTGGCCGAAGAGTTGCGCCGGTTAGGGGTTACCATGAATCTGGCCCCGGTCCTGGATGTGCCCCGGAGCCCGGCTTGCCCCCTGTGGGAGCGAGGTTATAGCTCGGATCCGGAGCGCGTGGCCGACTTCGGTCTGGCCGCCATCAAGGGCTACCTGGCAGGAGGGATCCTGCCGGTGGTCAAACATTTTCCCGGGTTGGGAGCCACGGCCCTGGACTCGCATGTGGACCTGCCCACCGCAGTCACGGCACCGGCGGAGCAAGAAAAGGACCTGGCGCCCTTTCGGAAGGCCATTGCCGCCGGAGTCCCCGGCGTAATGAGCGCCCATGTCCTGATCCCCGAATGGGACAACCTCCCGGCTTCCCTGTCCCCGGTGGCCACCACCGGCGTCTTACGGGAACAATTAGGTTTTACGGGACTTGCCTGTACCGATGACCTGGAAATGGGAGCCATAACCAAAAAATGGCCCGTGGCCGAGGCCGCCAGGCTGGCCGTGGCTGCCGGCCAGGATGTAATTCTGATCTGCGAACAGGTCCAGCATATGATCCAGGCCCTGGCAGGTCTGGCCGCGTCCCCGGATTTGGAAGCGCGCTTCCAGGCCGCCTGGACACGGATTCTGGCGGCGAAGCAACGCCTCTGGAAAAATCCTTCGGCGTTTTGCCGGACAGGCCGAAAAAATTAATGGCCGGGAGGGGGTAGCCCGGCCAAGGGGAAAAAGGAGAAACGCTTTTATATATTTTATTCAAGGGGGGATTTTATCTTAATTTTATGCATAGGGCGTGCCAAAAAATAATGTGTGGACACCTTTCTTATATTCCCTTGAAATCAGTTTGAAAATAAGCTGGCGATAATTGACCCCAACAGACCAGAAGTTAAAAATTTTGAACCCAAACATCGGATTTATTTTTAACAAGTCATTATCATATTAAAATTATTAATAGACTTAAGATACAATTTTTTAGACGGCAGAAACAAAAAGTTAAAAATTCGAACCTGCGGGCCGGGCGCGTCCTCAACGCCCCTACGCCCGTCAGCGCAAAGGGGGAGGTCCGGTGTGGCTAAACCGCAAATCCAGCTCAGAATCATGCAAAAACGATTCATGTGGTTCTTTTTTATCATGGCCCTCATCGGTTTGGGAGCAGGATATTACTTCCAAAGCCCCATTTACAGCCTCCTGGGCCTGCTCGGGCTCGGGGTGGTGATCGGCGGATTCATCCGCATAGTGCTGGACCGGCGCCACCTGAAGTGAAACTTTCGGCGCCATGCCACCCGCCTTTATTGCTCAGAGCAGTTCTTGGACCACTGCGAGGACAAACTCAGGGGTTATGGCGGACATACAGATATTATCCGGACACTGGATTTCCCGCCCCCGGGTGCACGGGGAGCAGTCCTGGGGAGAGGTAATGATAGTGCTCACCTTACCCGGCGGCCCCCAAATGACCCGATCGGAAGGCCCAAAAAGGGCCACCACCCTGGGATGCGCCACGGCTGCGGCCAGATGGGTGACCCCGCTGTCATTGCCCACAAAAAGGTGAAATCTCGCCAGGGCTGCCGCCAGGAGGGGCAAGGGCAGATTTTCCAGCAGCCGCACTTCCCGGTGGGTCACAAGCCGCCGCAATTGGGAGAGGAGATCGGCCTCGGCCGGACCAACCACCCACCATACCTGGGCCTGATGGCGCTCTTCCAGCCAACCGGCCAGTTTTATATAATAATCCAAAGACCAATTTTTCAGGCGATGTCCGCTCCCCGGGGCCAGAGCCACCAAGGGGCCGGTACCTGGGACCGGTTCCGGCCGAATGGTATGCGCCTGCTGTCTGTCCGGGCCAGTAACACGAAGCCGAAAGGGTGCCCCGGCCCAGTGCACCCCGGCCCGTTGCATTTTTTCCCGGTGCACCTCGGGCACCGACTTTCTCGCCGCCCCCGGGAAGCTGGGAAGCCAGAACCCATGCGGTATCCCCGCCACCCGGAGGCGATGCCAAAAATGAGGTCGCTGGTGTGGGGCAAAGACCACCGCCAGGTCAAACCCGGACAGGGCGGCTTGCAGTTGGGGGCTCACCGGCCCGCCGTCCTGGAAGAGGTCCAGCCACAGGGCGCTTTGGGCACTCCATATCGCCTCCACCGGCAGAGTGGCCGCCAACAGGCTTAATCGCTCCGTTCCCCCCACCAGAGTCAGGCTGGCCTGGGGATAATGCCCGGCCAGGGACTGCAAAGCCGGGCCCGCCAACAGCACATCTCCCAGCCCCCCCTGATGCCAGACCAGAATCCTGGCGGCCTGGGGAGGCACATAATCGTGATCAGTTGGCGTTTCCATATGATTTGGGTTAGTCAAGGTTTTTCACAATTACACAGACTTGCTTGTGAAATTCTGATAAATTTATCAAATTCACTCAGATGCCTGAAGAGTTATTTTTTTATCTGAGATGGGATTTCATCCCGGCCTGGGCCTGCTGATCCAGCCGCTTGATGTATTCCTTGACTATCTTTAAGGCTTCTTGCTCGTCCCCTTCCAAAACTGCCATTTTCATCCGCTGGAAGTCTTCGGGCGTTAGGGTCAAAACCATTGCTGACTCCTCCTGTTGCTTTAGCTGTTCGCCACCTTTTTTACTATTCTCCCCGACCCTGGAGCCTCAGGGGCTATCCGCCGCCGGCAGGGAAATATCGCCGAATACCCGCATGATGAGGCGGGGCCGCTTTTCCGAGGTGGTCAGCAGCTCGATCTTGCCGGCATATTTGCCCATTTCTTTCTGTTTGTTGCGCACCTCCACCACATAAATCCGGCCCGGTGCTTCTGCGGTGACGGCAACATCGATCTTGTCCGGTATATCGGTGCGGCTTTGTGTGATTTCCCAGTGACCGGGCAGGTTGGAAATGAAGCGCACCTTGCCGGACAGTTCCTGGCCGGGCTTGCCCCGGAGGCGGACAACGTGGCTGGGTTGAATTTCAATGAAAGGTTTGGCATAGCCTTTCATGCTGAGGACCACCGTAGGACGACTGCGATCGTTTAAAAATAAGGTGGTGTTTTTAGTGAAGTCCCTCATCACCGAAAAGGGCTCAATAGTCAAAGTGACCCGTCCGACGCCGCCCGGAGGGATGTTCCGGTCGGCTTCCTCCGTGGTGCAGGCGCAATCGGAGTCGATCTTCCTGATCTCCAGGATGGCATCGCCGGTATTGAAGATTTCAAAGGTATGCACCAATTCCTTATCTTCAAAGATTTCCCCAAAATCGTGAACAGTCTTGGGCACCTCGACTTTCGGGCCGCTGCCGAAAGCTGTTGCCGGCGCCAGGCATAACACCAGCACTAGCCCGATCCAAACCCGATAGGGTGATTGCCTGATTACCATAATTCTCTTCTCCCTCCGCACGATGAGCTAATGACGTTCTTTACTCCTCTGCTTCCGGCCCCTTTATCCCCCGCACTTTGACGCTGAGAATTTTGCCTCGCAGGCCTTCAGCCATCCCTGGAGCCTCATAGGACGACTCGGACACCACGGCCACCTCGGAAAAACCGGCCAAGCGGATGGTTTCCAGATACGCTTCTTTCTCCATGGCCCCGGCCAGGCAGTCCGCCCAGGCCGCGGCGCTGGCCCGCACCTCCGGCGGCAGTTCCCCGGCGGTCACCAAGTCGGCGATGAGGATGCGTCCGCCGGGCCGCAGGACCCGATGCACCTCTTTAAAGCTCGCCAGTTTGTCCAGAGTCAGATTGATCACGCAGTTGCTGATGACCACATCCACCGTGGCTGCCTCCACCGGCAGATGCTCGGCATCGCCCAGGTGAAATGCCACATGGCGATAACCGTGCTGCTCCGCCAGCTGACGGCCTCTGCTGACCATATCGGCCGTCATGTCCACGCCAATGACCCGGCCCTGCTCCCCGACCTTGTGGGCCGCCAGGAAGACGTCGATCCCGGCCCCGGCGCCCAGGTCCAGGACGGTTTCGCCCGCCTTGAGGTCCGCCAGAGCGGTGGGGTTGCCGCAGCCCACTCCTAATATGGCAGATTCTGGTACCAGGCGCAAATCCTCGGCGCTATAGCCCACCGCCAGGCATTGGTCGGTAGTCGTAGGACCACAGGTAGGGCAACAGAATGCAACCTCCCCCCGGGCGATCCTGCCGTAGCGATCTTTGATGATATCCTTGAGTTCCTGCTTATCCACAGTCTCGACCTCACATTCTTTAATAATTTGTAGGCGCCCGCCAATCACAGGCTGCGCCTCCCGGAGTTGTACTCTGCAATTATCGCGCTTCCGGGGGAATCAGCAACACCGGGCAGGGGGCCAGGCGGCTGACATTCTGGGCCACGCTCCCCAGGAAAATCTCCTTGATATAGCCCTTGCCCTGGGTGCCCATGACGATCAATGAGATATCCTGGGATTCCAGGAGCGGCAGAATGGCCGGCAGGGGACGGCCGGAAGCAAAAACCTGTTCTACTGCGGGGATGCCCTCTTCCCGGAGGCGACCGGCCACGGCCTTGAGGGCCTCCCGGGCCTGTGCCTCGGCCTTCTCCTCGTATCCCGGGGGATAATGTTCACTGGGTGGCAGATCCAGGGTGTGTACCACCGTGACCTGGGATATCCCCCTGGGAGCCAGGCGGCTGAGGTATTCCCCGGCCCGTGCCGAAATATCGGAAAAATCCGTGAGATAAAGGACATGGCGGAACAGGTGGGCGCCCTGTAGCAGGCAGTAGCCGTCCGGCCTGTCCTCTCTCACCTGGACGGGCAGGAGCAAGGTGGGGTATTCGATGTTATGGAGCACGGCGCAGGTGACGCACCCCAGCACCGCCTCCCGCCAGGGGGACTTGCCGTGGGAACCCATGACGATGAGATCAGCCCCGTGGCAGCGCGCCACCTCGTTCAGGGACTGGGCCGGCAGGCCCGTGGGTATCTGGACAGCCACGGTGAACCCCATAGACTCCAACTGAGCCTTTTGCGCTTCCAGATGCTCCCGGCCCTCTTCCCGCAGAGCTCCCTCCATCCCGCCCAGGTAGAGGACGGTAACCACGTGGGTCAGGATAATCTCCGTACAGCCTAATGCCCTAAACTCTCCGGCGCAGGCGACTATGTCGTCCCAGGTGGGGGTCAGGTCGTGGGCCAGAATAATCCGCTGGAACATCTCTCAACTCCTTTTTGGTGAAGATTAGTCCTCTGGTCCAGGACGTCAGGGCGTCTGTTTCGGGGGGTGCGAGGTCGTGTGGACGCAGGTGAGACAGTAATAGACCTCCTGGTCTCCTTGCCGGGCTTTGAGAAGCGGACTGGTGGTTTCTCCTAAACCGCAGACGAGGCAGGCCGGCGGCGTAAAATACTTTTTCTTGAACCTGAGGGCCACGTTCACCAGGCTGACGAGCACCGGCACCTCCACCAGGGGGCCGATGACCGCCGCGAAGGCCTCGCCGGACTGCAGCCCGAACACCGCCACCGCCACCGCGATGGCCAGCTCAAAGTTATTGCTGGCGGCCGTAAAAGACAGGGTGGTGGAAATCCGATAACCCGCCCCCGCCTTGGCCGACATGTAAAAGGTGATGAAAAACATCAGGAAAAAATAGATGGTCAGGGGGATGGCGATGCGCACCACGTGCAGCGGCAGTTCGACGATATACTCACCCTTCAGGGAGAACATTACCACAATGGTGAACAGCAGGGCAATGAGGGTGATGGGGCTGATCTTGGGCAGGAATTTCTCTTCATACCACACCACTCCTTTGCGCCTGACCAGCACGAAGCGGGTGAGCATGCCGCCGAAGAAGGGGATACCCAGGTAAATCAAAACGCTTTCGGCCACCTGGAGAATGGTCACCTGGACCTCCAGCCCCTTGGCGACACCTAACCATTCCGGGAGAATGGTCACAAAGACATAGGCGTAAACGGAAAAAAAGAGCATCTGGAAGATGGAGTTAAAGGCCACCAGGCCAGCGCAATATTCCGTGTCGCCCCCGGCCAGGGTGTTCCAGACGATGACCATGGCGATGCACCGGGCCAGGCCGATGATGATCAGGCCCACCATATATTCCGGATAGCCGCTGAGAAAGGCGATGGCCAACAGGAACATCAGGACGGGCCCGATAATCCAGTTCTGGATCAGGGAAAGCCCCAGGATCTTGTAGTTCTTGAAAACCTGGGGCAATTCCTCGTAACGCACCTTGGCCAGGGGCGGATACATCATCAAAATGAGGCCGATGGCAATGGGGATGTTAGTGGTCCCGACCTGAAAGTAGGTTATTACCTCGGTGAAGACCGGGATAAAGTAGCCCAAAGCCACGCCTCCGGCCATGGTCAGGAAGATCCAGAGGGTCAGGAAGCGCTCCACGAAACCCAGGCGCTTGGCGGTGGTGGGGGCCATAAGTGCTCCTATATCTGTATAACCGATTTACCGAGTATATAAGTTCTAAACATTGCGTTTGGCAAAAAATTCTGCCTCATCCTCTCCTAACCGTCCGAGAGGAGTTCCAAACTTTCAGATTATTGGACGTCGCTAGACTGTATGGCGAGCTGCCGCCAACTTCCTGAGAAATCCGTGGACTTATCTTGCCAGACCTCCGGTAGGGCGGCCTCAGGCAGTTTGGGCAAGTTTTTTCACCCTTTCCTTGACCTGGATAATGTCTTCCGGGTTCAAGTTCAAATTCTTGTTCTTCTCTATACCCATTTCGGTGATCACCAGATAGTTTTTCAGCGGAACCTCAGCATGCTCCAGGATAGCCCTGGCGCAGCCGAGCTCGCAGCCGTCGATCACCACCAGTTCGTCAATATCCCTGGCCGACTGCACAAAGCCGCTCAGACGGGCGCCCACGCCGGCCAGACAGAAAAGCTTGCCAAAACCCTCCTGGGTCAATTCCACCGCAGCCCGGTTCGATAACTGGCCCACGTTGGACCCGCCGGCGCAGGCTAAAAACATCCGGGGGGCCGGAAGGCAACATTCCTGGGACATCTGAATTTTCCTCCGCACATTATACTTGACAAAAGAAGATATATAACAATATAGTCATATATTAATAATATTAATATTTCCTGTCAAGCAACTTCTTGCCCCAATTCGGAAAGTTGGCGGCAAGTTATAGGGCTATGATTATAGATCATTTTTCGCATCCGGTGCTTTTTCGCCAATAACCCTGAAAGGCCACCCGAAGCCACAGAGAAGGTGTATGTCATCCAATGATATCAGCCAGATAGCCGTAGCCGGTCTCAAAGTCGGCATCAACGGTCTCAAGCCGGCCATCGAGGCGGCCAAGGCCCTGGCCGGCCGTTCGGACGAGGAAATCGCCCATTTCTTGTTCTCTACCCTGAAAGAGAAAAACTACATTCCCGCCCCGGCCCGGGAGGAATACCGCCAGGCCTTCCTGCGGGAATATAAAAAGGCCATGGGAGAAAAGGTCACCGAAGAAAGGCGTGGCCTGAGCATCAAAATCCTGGGACCGGGATGCCCGGCCTGCCGCAGCCTGGAGCAGACGGTGATGGCGCTGGTGGCCGAACTGGAGCTGCCGGCTGATATTGAACACGTGCAGGATATCAAGGAAATCACTCGGATGGGTGTCATGGCGACGCCGGCCCTGATGATCAACGATGATTTGAAAGCCTTGGGCCATTCCCCCGGCAAAGACAGACTGAAAAAGTGGCTTTTGGAGTGCAGTGCTATCCCCAGCGTAAGGAAATCCGATGAAACTATTACTAAAAACCCTTAAAGCCCTGGCTGACGGCAACCGCCTGCGGATTATCCGTCTGCTCCTGGACCGGCCCCGGTGCGTCTGCGAACTCCAGAAGGCCTTAGGAATTACCCAGCCCAGCGTCTCCAAGCACCTGCGCATCCTGGAGGAAGCCGGGCTGGTGGATAAGACACGCAGCGGCCAATACATCGATTACCATCTGGCCCTGCTTACCGACCCCACCGAGCAGCGGGCGGTGTTGTCGGCCCACCTCATTACCTTACTCCAGCAGGACCCCGAGTTGACGGCTTTTAGTCAGCAGGCAAGCCATATTAACCGCCAAACTCTCTGCCGCCCGAACAGGAACAGGACAGCGGAGGTGGCCCAGCCAAATGCACTTTAGGCGGCAGGCAGCTCCCCAGGGTAATTTCGAGGAACCGGTTATTAGCTTGTGAAAATAAAGAACTTCTTTCTTAAAAGACGTTCTATAGTCCCGGACAAGCGAGGAGATTATTATGCGCTTTCTGTATAAGCATGGGGCGAAATGTTTAGGGCTCATAATCGCGCTGATGTTTTTCTGCCAGACCCCGGTGGATCTGGGCCGAAATGTGGCGGCGGCCGCTGCCAAACCGGCCCTCTATGATTTCGGCATGGGCAAGTGCGCTCCCTGCATTAAAATGGAGAAGGTTCTGGCCGCCATCAAGAGTAAATACGGCGATCAGATCGAAGTGCGGTTGGTCATGGCCGAAACCGAGAGAGAGCTTTTTCAGAAATTCAAGATCGTTGCGGTTCCCACCCAGGTCTTTCTGGATCCCTCCGGCCAGGAAGTGGATCGCCACCTGGGCTTTATGGATGAAGATGCACTCATAAAGAAACTCAAGGATCTCAAATTTATCAACTAGAAGGTATAGCCATGGATATCTCTACTACCCTGGGAAACATTGTCCAAAACAATCCCGCCCTGGCCTTCGGCGCTTCTTACCTGGGCGGGATGTTAGCCACCGCCAGTCCCTGCATTCTCGCCAGCATCCCCCTGGTGATCGGCTTTGTCGGCGGCTATGCCGGCAGCAGTAAAAAGCAGGCTTTTCTTTACTCCCTGACCTTTGTTGTCGGCCTGGCCATCGTCATGTCCATCCTGGGGGCCATAGCCTCTCTTATGGGCACCATGTTCGGCCTGAACAGCCCCGTCTGGTATTTTATCCTGGCCGCCGTCCTCATTGTCATGGGGCTCCATCTCGCCGGCGTCATTCATCTGAAGTTGGAAACCTCCCAGAAATTACTGCCCCAGCGCACCGGCCTGATAGGCGCCCTGATTCTGGGCATGCTCTTCGGCACGATCCTGTCCCCTTGCGCCAGCCCTGTCTTGGCCGTTATCCTGACCCTGGCCGCAGTACAGCAAGAGGTCGCCTATGGCAGTTCCCTGCTGTTCGCCTACGCTTTAGGCCAGGGCACGTTAATTATCCTGGCCGGCACCTTTACCGGCGTCCTGGAGAATTTCCTGGCCTCCAGAGGCACCCGGATCGGCCTTTCCTTACAAAAAACCGCCGGCGGCCTGCTCTTCTTTGCCGGTGTCTATATCTTATTTCAGGGAATTCAGACCTTGCTTTAGAATGAAAAGTCTCGTGAATGAAGTGTGCCAACCTACTAAATGGAAGGGCAGGTAGTTCCGGGCCTTATATCCCCCTGCAGCCCTGGCGCTCCGAAGATATGTGGCTTGAGGTGAGTTCACGTGATTCATCCCTCTGCATCATACCCATCTTTGAAAAGCCTCTGAAAATACGCAATAGCCCCCCGCACATCAGGCTTGGTAACCACCGCGGAGATGGCGCAGAGGCCGTCGGCCCCGGCTTGGATGACTGCGGGAGCATTGTCCAGGGTAATGCCGCCGATGGCGACGAGGGGGAGGCGGACCCGGGCACGGATTTCCCGGAGTAAGGCCAGCCCGGCCGGCTCCCCGGCGTCGGGTTTGGTCCGGGTGGCGAAGATGGGGGACACCCCCAGGTAGTCGGCCCCCAGTTGGGCAGCTTCGATGGCCTGGGCCACGGTGTTGACCGTGATGCCGATGATTTTGCCGGGCCCGAGGAGGCGGCGGGCCTCGGAGTAGTGCAGGTCCTCCTGGCCCAGGTGAACGCCGTCGGCCTCCACTGCCAGGGCCACCTCCACCCGGTCGTTGATCAGGAACAAGGCTCCCCGGCACAGACGCCGGAGTATCCGGGCCTCTTCGATCATTGCAGGGGTGTCGGCCTCTTTTTCCCGGTATTGCACCACCCGCACGCCGGCGGCCACGGCCTGGGCCACGTCGTTGGCGTTACCGGCCCGGCTCAGGCGGGTGTCGGTGATGAAATAATAGCCTTTCATGTCATTTTGCAGTGTAATGGCGGCGCAGGCTGAAGCCTGCGGCTACCGTAACTAATCAGGTGATTGGAGTGCGGTATCATAGCACACCAGTTTCATCCTTTCCCGGAGGGTCGCCTCGTCAAGGTGATAAAGGGCGTCGAACAGCTTTTCCTTAAAGTTAGCCGGTCCGGTGGCGGTCTGGGCCGCGACTTCGGCAGCCACACCGAAACAGACCAGTGCCCCGGCTGCAGCCGCGGCCAGGTCGGGCTCCACCGCGGCAAAGGCGCCAATAAGGGACGCGGCCATGCAGCCGGTGCCCACCACGCGGCCCATGAAGGGGTGGCCGTTTAGCACCCGGTAAAGGGTCTGGGGGGCGGCCACGATGTCCTGGGCGCCGGTGACCACCACCACCGACCGGCGGAGCCTGGACAAATTCTGGGCCGTCTGGGCCAGGTCCAGGTGCACCTCGCTGGCATCCACGCCCCTGGTCTGCACTGCCGCGCCGCTCAGGCGGGCGATTTCCGAGGCATTGCCTTTGATAATATCCATGCGGGCTTCGTTTATGAGGCGCAGGCTGGCCTCATCCCGCAACGCCGTGGCCCCGGCTCCGCAGGCGTCCAGGACCACCGGAATGCCCCGAGAATTGGCGGCCCGGGCCGCGAGGAGCATGGCCTCCACGAACTCCATGGTCAGGGTGCCGATGTTAAGCACCAGCGAAGAAGCCAGGCCGGTCATCTGGGCCACTTCCTCCCGGGCGTGGGCCATCACCGGGGAGCCCCCCAGTACCTTCACCACCTGGGCGCAGTCGTAGATGGTGACCCAGTTGGTGAGGTGGTGCACCAGGGGCTGGTTCTGGCGCAGGCGGGCCAGAATCTCCCAGGGTTTAAGATCGCCAATACTCATGAGCCTTTCCCCTTTTTTTCCGACTGCTGCACCTTGGCCCAGGCGTCCCGCAGGGTCACGGTGCGGTTGAACACCGGGCGGTCAGCCGTGCTGTCTGGATCGACACAGAAATACCCCAGCCGCTCGAACTGGAAGTGGCTGCCGGGCGCGGCCCCGGCCAGGGACGGCTCCACCCAGGCGGGGTCAATTACTTCCAGGGAGTGGGGGTTGATGTACTGTTTAAAATCCCCCGCCTCGCTGCTGGGATGGGGTACGGTGAACAGCCGGTCGTAGAGGCGCACTGCCGCGGGGAGGGCAAGGGTCGCAGAAACCCAGTGCAGGGTGGCCTTTACCTGCCGCCCGTCCGGGGCGCTGCCCCCCCGGGTCTCCGGGTCGTAAGTGCCGCGCAGCTCCACGACCTCGCCGGTGGCCGGGTCTTTAATAACCTCATGGCATTTCAGGAAAAAGGCGTAGCGCAGCCGCACCTCCCGCCCCGGGGCCAGGCGGTAAAATTTCTTCGGTGGGTCCTCCAGGAAGTCCTCCCGCTCAATATAGATTTCCCGGGTAAAGGGGATGGGGCGGGTCCCGGCTCCGGGGTCCTCCGGGTTATTGACGGCTTCCAGATACTCCACCCGGCCCTCGGGGAAATTTTCAATCACCACCTTCAGGGGCCGCAGCACCGCCATAACCCGGGGGGCCCAGCGGTTCAGGTCCTCCCGGACGCAGTATTCCAGCAGGGCCATGTCCACCAGGTTTTCTCTTTTTCCCACCCCGATACGGTCGCAGAAGCTGCGGATGGCCGCCGGCGGGTAGCCCCGGCGGCGCATCCCGGCCAGGGTAGGCATCCGGGGGTCGTCCCAGCCGTTAACACGCTCCTCCTGGACTAACTGGATGAGGCGGCGTTTGCTGAGCACCGTGTGGCTCAGGTTCAGGCGGGCGAACTCGATCTGCTGGGGGTGATAGAGGCCCAACTGGTCCAGATACCAGTCGTACAGGGCCCGGTGGTCTTCATACTCCATGGTGCAGAGGGAATGGGTAATGCCTTCGATGGAATCGCACTGGCCGTGGGCCCAGTCATACATGGGATAGAGGCACCAGGCGTCGCCGGTGCGGTGGTGCGGGTCGTGCTTGATGCGGTACATCACCGGGTCCCGGAGGTTAATATTGGGAGCAGCCATGTCGATTTTAGCCCTCAGGGTGAGGCTGCCGTCGGGAAACTCCCCGGCCCGCATACGCTCAAAAAGGTCCAGGTTTTCCTCAACGGGCCGATTACGCCAAGGGCTCTCCCGCCCCGGTTCCGTCAGGGTGCCCCGGTAGTCCCGGATCTCGTCAGGGCTCAGTTCGCAGACAAAGGCCTTGCCGTCTTTAATCAACTGTACGGCCCAGCCGTAGAGCTGCTCGAAGTAATCCGAGGCGTAATACAGCCGCTCTCCCCAGTCGAACCCCAGCCAACGCACGTCCGCCTGGATGGACTCGACGTATTCCACTTCCTCCTTGCTGGGGTTGGTGTCGTCGAAGCGGAAATTGCAGTGGCCGCCAAAATCCGCGGCCAGCCCGAAGTTAAGGCAGATGGACTTGGCGTGGCCGATGTGCAGATAGCCGTTGGGCTCCGGGGGAAAGCGGGTGATCACCCGGCCGCCGAACTTGCCGGTGCGGTTGTCCTCCTCCACGATATAGCGGATGAAATTGGGCGGCGGGGTGGTGTCGGGTTTGTCCATTAATAACATCTCCTTAAAATTCTTTGCATGTTCACTAACAAATGAATGTCCTATTAAAAAAGAGAGAGCCCTTTAGTCGATAATATCTGATGGGACAGGAGGAATCAAACATACCATCTTTTGATGAATATAGCGCGCAATCTTCTTTCCGGCTTCCACCATGTCGTAAAGGTAGGCCGGGTCCCGGAAGTCAAGCGGCATAAATCACCTTTTTGCTCGTCAAAATGGCATGCCTCCTGAAGGGATTGCGGATACGCCGTTTTTCCACCAGATCAACCTGGCGGCAAAAAATCTCTGACAGTTCAGCCATCATGGCCAGACGATTATCCAGGGTCAGGCGGTCTGTTGGTTCCAGGGTGATCAAGACATCCACGTCGCTATCCGGGCGAAAATCCTGCCGCAAGACCGAGCCGAAGAGGGCCATTTCCCGGATGGACCAGCGTTTGCAGAAGTCGTCGATTTTTTTTCTGAGGTATAAGGATGTTAGATAATTCCACGGCCCTGCTCGGAAAAGTTTTCATTTTAAGATAAGGAATTACTACCCTTTGCCTTAGGGTAAATCTTTTGATATTGTTATCAAAATTGTATACTAAAATGAAGCCCGAATTCAACTCCCAATGATCTTTGTTTGGTGACACCGGTTCACTGACTGCCATAATCCTTTTGCCGATTCGGAAGCCGCCATCATGAAAAATCGGGAACTCGCCAAGATATTTAACGAACTGGCCGAGTATCTGGAAATGGACGGGGTCCGCTTCAAGCCCTATGCCTACCAGAAGGCCGCCCTGACTTTAGAGAATCTTAAGGATAACGTCGAGGACATTTATAACCACGGCGGCCTCAAGGCCCTGAAGGCCATACCCGGAGTGGGAGAAAGCATCGCCCAGAAGATCGAGGAATATTTAAACACCGGGAAAATTGAGTATTATGAGGAATTCCGGCGGAAGCTGCCCATCGACCTGGATGAACTCATTGCGGTGGAGGGCATGGGGCCGAAAAAGGCCAAAGTACTTTTTGAAAAGCTGGGGGTCACCAACCTAAGGGAACTGGAGGAGGCGGCCCGGGCGAACAGGATTGCCCCCTTGAAGGGATTCGGGGCCAAGACCGAGGCCAACATCCTGGAGGGGATCGAATTTCTGAAAAAGAGCACGGGCCGCTTCCTTTTGGGGGAGGCCCTGCCCCTGGCCGAGCAGGTTTTGGCGGCCCTGCGGGCCCTCCCCGAAGTAGAGCAGGCTGACATGGCCGGGTCCCTGCGCCGGCGGAAAGAGACCATCGGCGACCTGGATTTTCTGGCGGTTTCTTCCCAGCCCGAGAAGGTCATGGACTTTTTCGTTTCCCGGCCCGAGGTGGTAAAGGTCCACGGCCACGGCCGGACCAAGTCCTCGGTGCGCCTGCGCCAGGGGCTGGACATGGACCTGCGGGTGATCCCGACGGAGAGCTACGGCGCGGCATTACAGTATTTTTCCGGGTCCAAGGAGCATAACATCGCCCTCAGACAGATCGCCATCGACCAGGGTTATAAACTCAATGAATACGGCCTGTTCGACCGGGAAGAGCGCCAGGTGGCCGGGGTGACGGAAGAGGAGATTTACGCCAAGCTGGGCCTGGCCTGGATACCCCCGGAACTGCGGGAGGACCGGGGGGAACTGGCTGCGGCCCGGGAGGGACGACTCCCCCGACTCATCGGCTACGGGGATATTAAGGGCGACCTGCACGTACACTGCAACTGGAACGGCGGGGCCGACTCCATCGAGGAAATCGCCCGGGCAGCCCTGGCCCTGGGGTATGAATATGTGGGCATCTCAGACCATACCAAGTTCCTGCGCATCGAACACGGCCTGGACGAGGAGCAGTTGCTGGCCCGGAACCGGGAAATAGACGCCCTGAATGAAAAACTCCACCGGGAAGGGAAAAAATTCATTGTTTTAAAGGGCTGCGAAGCCAATATCATGAACGACGGTACCATCGATATCACCGACGAGGTGCTGGCCCAGATGGATTTTGTCATCGCCGGGGTCCATTCCACCTTCAAGATGCCCCGGTCTGAGATGATGGCGCGGCTCAAGGCGGCCATGCATAACCCCCACGTGGACATCATTTCCCACCCCACCGGCCGCATTTTGAAGCGGCGGGAGGAGTACGAGGTTAATGTGGCGGAACTTCTGCGCCTGGCCCACGACACCGGCACGGTCCTGGAAATCAACGCCTATCCCGAGCGTCTGGACCTGTGCGACACCAACATCCGGGCCGCCAAAGAGGCGGGAGTGAGAATGGTCATCAACACCGACGCCCACCACATCGACCAGCTGCGCTTCATGCCCTACGGCATCTCCCAGGCCCGCCGGGGCTGGGCCGAAAAGGAGGACATTATCAACGCCTGGCCGGTGCAGAAGTTTATAACCTTGCTGAAATAGTCTACCGGAAAAACATCCAGCGAAGATTCAGTTACCACGAAAAGATGTGTACGCCGACTTTTTGCAGCGAATTTATCAGTTTTTTATCGAAAGTGGCGATCCAGGCACCCTTGCGCCCTTTTCCCGTGGCCGCTAACAGGGCGTCGCCGTAATCGGCAATCTGGTCCGGCCAATAAGCCAATACCCAGGCGAAATCGAGTTCATGAGCCACCTGGAAACCGGGCAGGGCTAATAAATCGGCCACCATTGCCCGTATCCCCGCTTTGGGCAGACCGTAGACTTTGTCCAGAACATAGACAAATTCGGTTATCACCTGTTGAGGGCAGATAATAACCGTCCGGGATGATCCTGCACTCTGGAATAAGGCGGCTGCTTTGGCCTGCTGCTCCGGATGGCGATCCGTCACGAAAGACAGGAGGACATTGGCGTCAATAATAATTTCCCTCATCGATATTTCTCGGCCTGCTGGTGTCTGGCCTGCTCAACATCGTCGCGGAGGCAACCCGACCCCACCTTGACCGAATTCTGATACTGGAGAAACCTTTTCTGCACCGGATAAACCAGCACCTTGTCTTCCTGGATCTCCCAAGCCAGAGTGTCATGGATGGCCAGTTTCAACTTTTCCCTGATCTTCTTGGGAATGGTGACCTGATATTTTGAGGTGATCAGGCTTTGCATCAGCATTTCTCCTTATTTAATTTCCTTACAAAAATATATTATTGTAAGGAAATATTCTCGTCAAGAAGAAACTGCTCCTGCAGCTAACGGCAAAATACTGAACTCTTGCTGGTGAATGATGCCTTTAAATGCCTACCTCACCCTGTTCCTGCTGCTCGCCACCTTCGGGCTGTTGATTTTCACCCGGATTCCCCCGGTGGCTGTCTTTCTCGGGGCCCTGACCGTGAACCTTACCCTGGGTCTGGCCCCGGTGGAGGAGAGCCTGCGGGGCTTTGCCAATCCCAGCATCCTCACCATCGGGGTGCTCTTCATGGTGGCTGCGGGCATGTACCGCACCGGGGCCATTACTCTTCTGACAGAGAGGTTTATCGGCCGGCCTCGGAGCCTGTGGGCGGCCCAGGCGAAAATTCTCTTCCCGGTGGCGGTGGGCAGCGCCTTTCTCAACAACACCCCCATCGTGGCCATGTTCATCCCGGTGATCCGTGACCTCTCCCGGACTCTGCACCTGGAGGCCACCCGGCTTTATATCCCCCTGAGCTACGCCTCCATTCTGGGGGGAACCTGCACCCTCATCGGTACGGCCACCAACCTGGTGGTGGCCGGGCTGGTCCGGGAGCATCTGGCGGGACCTGCTGCCGTGGCGTCGTTAAAGAAAATCAGCATGTTCGACCTCGCCTACCTGGGCGTCCCCATTACCCTGGCAGGCATTGCCTTTATGATGGTGACCAGCCGGCTGCTGCTCCCGGCTCCCCGGAAGGCGGACATCACTGGCAGGCATAAACGTTGGTATCGCTCTGAGTTCAGAGTCAGCCCAAGGTCGCCTCTCATCAGCCGCCGGCTGGGGGATCTCGGTTTTATGGAAGCGGCAGGACTGCGGCTCACCGGTTTTCGACGGGCCGATGGCCGGCCGGCGGCAGGGGAGCCCCAGGTCAGGCTGGAGGCCGGGGACATCCTGTGTTTTGCCGCCACCTTTGAAACCATTCCTACTCTGTGGGACACCAACGGGCTGGAGCCGGTGCATACCATCCAGCCGTTGGCATCGGAGCGCTTCACCCACCGCCTGGTGGAAGCGGTGGTGTCGCCCCTGTGTCAGGAGATCGGCCGGAAGATTGCCGAACTGCCGCTGCCGGGCAGCCCATACAGGGTGGCCATCATTGCCCTGTCCCGCCTGGGCCAGCCGCCCGAGGGGCCCCTGGCCGAAGTCCGGATCGAACCGGGGGACGATCTGATACTGGAGGTGGATGAGGATTTTTTCAACGAAAACCTCAATGAAGTGGAATTTTCCCTGATCAAGCGGCTCACCGGGGTCAGGTTCAAACGCTATGACCGGGCCCTGACCGCTGCCGGGATCATGATTGCCATGGTGGTGGTGGCCACCCTCGGCTGGCTGAGCATGTTAAACGCAGCCTTGCTGGCTACCGGAGCCATGCTCCTTACCGGCTGCATGACCTTCCGCTGGGCCGGCCGCAGCGTGGATTTTAGCATCCTGGTCATTATCGCCAGCGCCATGGGTTTGGGCACAGCCGTCACCGCCAGCGGCCTGGCCGCCCATATCGCCGACCTGCTGCTGATCGTGGGAGGCCGGAATCCCTACTTGGCCCTGAGTATGGTTTTCCTGGGCTGTGTGGTCATGAACACCCTTATCACCAACGTGGCCTCCGCGGTGTTTATGTTCCCTATTGCCCTCAACCTGGCTACAGCCCTGGGAGTGAATGGCATGCCCTTTGTCATGACCCTCATGGTGGCTGCGTCCTGCAGCTTCATTTCGCCCATGAGCTACCAGACCAATTTAATGGTGTACGGACCGGGGACCTATCGCTTCAGCGATTTTGTCAAGATCGGGGTGCCCTTGACCCTGCTGGTGGGAATTTTGACTCTGGTACTGGCGCCGCTATTCTGGCCGTTTTAGCCGACGGGAAACGTTGCCCTGGGACGGGGCAATCCCACTGCCGTTGGATAACTACTTATTAGAAAACTAGTTTTATTATTCTGCTCTCAGGCATGATTCCTTAACTGCAGTTCCAGCGGGTGGGGATGCAGGTAATACTGTTCCTTGAGATAAGGTTGCCGGTATTTACGGACATAATGGCTCACCAGGGTGATGGGCACGATGAGGGGTATCTGGCCCTGGCGGTAGTTATCGATTATTTCCAGTAATTCCTGTTTTTCGTCCGCGGACAGGGCCTCTTTGAAATACCCCAGGAGGTGATAGAGGACATTGGCGTTTTTCTTGATGGTGGTTTTGAGGCGCAGGCTCGACAACAGCAGTTCCTGGTAGCGGGCCAGGGTTTCCTCCAGGGGGCGCTCCGATACATGGGCCACCACCCGCCCCATTTCCCGGTAGTGCTCCGGGCTGTGAGAGAGGATCAGGAGCTTGTGCCGGGAGTGGAATTCCACCAACTGTTTCCGGCCCGCCCTGGCCGCCACAACGTCCCGCCAGCGTTTAAAGGTAAAAATGGCTTCAATGAAGTTCTCCCGCAGCTTGGGGTCGTGCAGGCGACCTTCCTCCTCCACCGGCAGGAGAGGGAAATGTTCCATGAAGGCCCGGGCAAACATGCCGATACCCTTTTTTACCGGCATGCCCTTGTCGTCGTAGACCTTCACCCGCTCCATGCCGCTGCTGGGCGAGTCGCTCTTAAAGATAAAACCGTTGAGGTTCTCGGACTCCAACTCCTTAACCCTCTTATAGGCCCATGTCTGCATCTGCTCGGTGTAGTCTATGCGGCTGCGGATGGTGACGAGCCTCGGGTGGTCAATGTCACCCACCAACCGCATGGCCTCCCGGGGGATGCTCAAGCCGCACTCCACTTCCGGGCACACCGGCACAAAATCCACGTACCGCCCCAGGGTCTGGGTGATATACCGATCATGTTGATGCCCGCCGTCAAACCTCACCAGCTGGCCCAGAAGACAGGCGCTGATCCCCAATCTGATTTTTGTGTTTGCTGTCTGCTCTTCCATAAAGGTATTATATTACTCCTGGGGTGGGGCCTCAATGGAAAAAAGTGGTCAGGGGTTAGTGGGCAGTGGTCAGGGGTCAGGGGTCAGTGGTCGGTGGTCAGGGTTCAGGGGGTAGGGGTCAGAAATAAGGATACGGTATTAATCCGCCTCGTCCTGATCGGTGGGGCGGGCCTCCGTGTCCGCCCTCTGCACTCCGGTTTAGTCTCGTACCCGAATAAATAAGCCTCGTGCCCAAGGTGTCCTTGGGCACGTAAAAACCGAAAACCGAAAACCGAAAACTGGAAAACGGAAAACGAAAAATGTGATGACTGTGAAGACAAGTCTTCTCGTTGGCGCGCTGCTTGTGGCCCTCCTGGGCTGTGCCGGGGGGAATTCGGAACGGGAATTCCGCCACCGCCTGGACGGCATCCTCCGGGACAGTTGGGAATTTTATAAGATTCACTTCATTACCCCGGAGGGCCGGGTAAAGCGGCCGGAAAACCAGCACGATACCGTTTCCGAAGGCCAGGCCTATGCTATGCTGCGGGCCGGGTGGAGTAATGATCAGGCCGCCTTTGACCGGGTTTATGACTGGACCGAAAAGAATTTATCGCAAAAAAATCTGAAAGGCCGCAACCTCCTGGCCTGGCACTGGGGCCAGGATGACCAGGGGCAGTGGGGCGTCCTGGATGCCAACAGCGCCACCGACGCCAACCTGGACTACGCCCTGGCCCTGATTCTGGCTCACCGACGGTGGGGCCGACCATCTGTGCCCCTGCCCGGGTACCTGGATACGGCCAAAGGCGTGCTCCGGGATATCCTGGCTTATGAAACCTGCCGGGACCCCTGGGGCCGCCTGTGGCTAACGCCCGGGGACTGGATCGACTGCCGGGATGCCCTGGTGCTCAATCCCTCCTATTTCTCCCCGGCCTGGTATCAGCTCTTTTATGACCTGACCCAGGACCGCCGTTGGCTGGAGCTGGCCGAGAGCGCCTATGCCGGCCTGGAGATCATGAGCCAGGCGTTGGGGGAGGAGCCGGGGGTGGGCCTGGTCCCGGATTGGTGCCAGCTCAAGCATAAGCAGCACTGCATCCCCGCGCCGGAACGCAGCAGCGATTTTGGCTGGGACGCCATCCGGGTCCCCTGGCGCCTGGGCCTGGCCGCGCTCTGGCAGCAGGACCGCCGGGCCCAGGATTTCCTGGTTAAGACAATCCTTCCCTTCTGTCGGGGGCAGTGGCAGACGGAGGGCAAAGTCTACGCCATTTACACCTATGGGGGGCAGCCGGCGGTCCCCTATGACAGCCCGGTGCTCTACGCCGGCTTAGTGGCCGCGGCCCTGGCAGCCGGCGACCCGGCGTTGGCCCGGCAGATGACGGAAAAAATCGTCTCTTTCTACCAGGTGGACCGGGACGGCGGCTACTTCAACCGCCCGGACGACTACTACGGCAATAACTGGGCCTGGTTCGGCCTGGCCACCTACCGGGGGCTGGTGGTTCCTTAATAGTGAGCGTTCAGCTATCAGCAATCAGCTTTCAGCAAAAACAATGGGTTAGACAAACTAATCGATAAACCAGCGACCTGCCATCTTGGAATAACTATCTGAATATAAAGCATGAGCTGACCGCTGAACGCTTAATAATACTGTTTCCGCTTTCTGTTATGAAAAGTTCTCTGTAGGGCGGGAAAGCGAAGCGCATCCCGCCTTCCAGCAAACTTTTCATGCTTTACGGGTGGGCCCCCGGCCCATGGGAAACTGTCCTGAAAAGTTCACCACGTAGGGCGGGAAAGCGGAGCGCATCCCGCCTTCAAACAACCTTTTCATGCTTTACGGGTGGGCCCCCGGCCCATGAGGAACTGTTCTGAAATGGGAGTATCACATGCTGAGCCCTGGTGATGAGAATATCGTCCGTGCCCTAAAAGAACGTCTGAGGGAAGCGGCGGGGGACCGGCTCCAGGCGGTCATTGTCTACGGCTCCCGAGTTTGGGGGGGGGCCGACTCCGACTCGGACCTGGATGTAGTAGCCATCGTCCGGGATTGCACTCCCGAGCTAGAGGCTGCTTTCCTGGAGGCTGCTTATCAAGTCATGTGGGACTATGACTTTACTCCCCTTATCTCCTTGAAAATATCTGATTCACTCAGTTATGACGCCTGTCTGGGAAAGTGCTTCTCTTTTTATCGTAAAGTTGCCCAAGAAGGCGTCACCCTGTGAAGCGGAGAAATCTAAAGGATTTTCAAGCACGAGACTTGTTCATCTGAAGATTTTTCTAAGGGAAGGTGCGGTAAAGCCCGCTCATCCAACCTCCGGCTCAGTTCCTGAGATTCCGGGGCGTAGCCGAACACCTGGCGCCACATCCAGGGGCTTTCCATGCACAAATAAACAAATACCTCCGGGGCCTGGGCCGCAATCCACTGCCGCAGCCGGGAAAACATCTCGGCCCGCAGAGTTTTGAAGTAGCGTTTTTTGCCGTCCAGGGCGGTGATGAACTCCTCTTCGGCGATGCGGCTGGCCGGGAACCGCTGGCGCATGATGTTTTTCAGAAAAGGCATATAGCGCAGGGCTCCCAGGCTGATCCAGGCAATGGCTTCGGCCGGGACGGCGGCAAAAAGCCGGGCCACCACGCCGTGATAATCTTTTTCCCAGTCCGGGTAGTAAATCAGCGGGTCGAAATGAAAGGCCAGCCGGAACCCGGCTTGGGCACATTTTTGGGCCGCAGCCAATCGGGCTTCCAGCGGCGGGGCGCCGTGCTCTTCTTGGCGGATGAGGCGGGGGGTGTTGAGGGACCAGGCAAAGATTACCCGGGGGTTGGGCCCCAAAGGCAGCAGCGGCTCCACCCGGTGCCACTTGGTCTTGATTTCCAGGATAGCATGGGGCCAGCGGCTGATAAAGGCGATCAACTGTCGGTTGAGCCCCAGCAGATCATCCAGGGCCAGGCTGTCGCCGAACTCGCCGGTGCCCAGGCGCTGGATTTTTCCCGGCCGGGCGGCCAACTTCGCCTCCATTTCCCCCCAAAGATCCTCCCAGTTGGTAAAAACCGTCAGGGCCGGCAGGTTGAAGTAGGCCTGCAGGATGCAGTAGCTGCAGTCCATGGGGCAGTTGGTCATAACCTGCAGGATCTGGTAGCCGCAGCAGATGTATTCCTTGGTGCCGGGGCAGCCCCGCCAGAATGGCCCCTGCTGCCGGGCCAGCAGGAGGGTTTCCTTGGCCCATGAGATATCCTGAGGAGTAAGGGGGGAGTGAAGGCGCAGGGCCTCTTTGCCGGGAATGATCTGTGCCGGGAGGTGGACCAGACGGTGCCGCACCTCCCGGGTGACCTCATCGTGCTGTGCGGCTTTTTCAATATAAAGCCGTTTCAGGCCAAACATGGGAGATGTGAACTCAGGCCCGGCAAGGGTTTCTTTTAGGTCCGGTGTCAGGGAGAGGACGGCTCAATGCTTGACATATTCGTGGCCGACCACCGTCTGGCCGTCGGGCTTGAAATAGACGGTCAGGGTACTGTCCGGGATGGACCCCTGGGTTTTCTCCTGGGGGCGCCTGATCTTTTTGTCTTCGTCCACGAGAAAAGGTGTGTCGGACTGGGGGCTGATTTGCCGCTTTCTGGGATCATGAGCCATGGCCGGGGCGTCTTTAAAACTTTTGTAAATGAACACCACCCCGGTATTGGTCCGTCTGACTTCCTGGGGTTCGCCGAACATCAGCATGATTTCGTTTTTCGTGGTCTGCCCAGACTTGATGGTCTCCACGTGGCGCGGGTTGATGGTATAGCCGGAGATATTCCGCCACGCCAGCAGTGAGAACACGAGACCGAGAACCAGCAGAAACTTAAATATTCTCTTTTTTCTGTTCATCTCCACCTCCTGCGATGTTATCGTTTCCAGGTTATTGAACGTTGCTGGGGTGGGGCAAACCGCCCCGAGGAAATAATATTCCATGAGGCGTCCCCAAGTACAACTTGGGAACGAGAGAGAATAATCTGCCAACCCCCTGTAAACCACTGACCACAGACCACAGACCACTAACCACTGCTCTTAACTGAGCAGCACGGCAATGATGCCGCTAAGAAAGACGCCGTCAAAGGTCCCGGCCCCGCCGATGGAGGCCACCGGCGCTCCCATGTTCTTGATATCGTTTAAGCGCAGCAGATCGGCGCCGATGAGAGTCCCCAGGGTCCCGGCAATATAGGCCACCGGGGCCCGCATCTCGGGCCCGGCCAGAATGTAGGCCGCCAGGGCGGCCACCAGCGGGGGAACCAGGGCCGGAATGCCTATCCCGATTCCCTTTATGGGGCGGGCCAAGCGGTTGACCACTGCGGTTACGATCAGAGTGGCTAACAGGGCCGGCCAGACAGAGGCCATCCGGGAAAAAAGGTACAGAGAAATAATCAGGGGGATCAGGGCGCCCCCCAGGTTAATGGCCAAAATGGTCTTCTGCCTTCGGTACTGGTGCGGCGGGCGGTAACGCATGCCGAAATATCTGACTTCCCGGTTATCGATGATCTGTCCCCCGCCCAATTCGCCGATGGGAATATTGACATAGCTCCCCAACAGGGTGAGCAACAACATCCCGAAGAGATATTCCGGCGGCAGCCCTAATTTGGTGAAGGCGAGGCCGATGAGACCCACCTTCAGAAGGGCGAACAGGAAAACAACCAGAAAAAAGAAGAAAATAATGACGAAGAGCAACAAGGGTGGAAAAAACATAAACTCCGCCAAAATAGAGATTCACTGCCGAGAACGCCGGGGAACCACTCCGCTCCCTCTGCGTCTCTGTGGTTAATTAATTAAGGGATTCGGGTAGTTCTCTATATCCCTCTTCCCTCTTCCCTCTTCCCTTTTCCCTGTTTTTATTATTCCCGCCAGCGATAGGCCCTGAGCTTAAAATCCAGTTCCTCCCGGGAGATACCCAGGACCTGAGCCGCCTGCTGCGGATTGTGGCCGACTTTTTCCAGGGTGCGGAAGATCAGTTCTTTTTCCAGTTCCATCAGGGAGGGTTCGCGCTCGCTGCCCATAGGGGTCGCATGGTTCTGGTGCCGCTGTCCCCGCAAGGGCTCCGGCAGATGCTCCAGGGTCAGGATGGGTCCGGTGCAGAAAATCACCGCCCGTTCCAGGACATTTTCCAGTTCCCGGATATTGCCGGGCCAATCATAATCCCGCAGCCGCTGCAGCACTGCCGGCTCCATGTCCTTGACGGCCCGGTTGTTTTTCCGAGCGTAGGAGTCCAGAAAATAATGGGCCAGCAAGGGGATATCGGGATCGCGCCGCCGCAACGGGGGCAGGGTCAGGGTCACCACGTTGAGGCGATAATACAGGTCTTCCCGAAATCGCCCCTCCCTGACTTCGTCCAACAGGGGGCGATGTGTGGCGGCGATAATCCGCACGTCGACTTTCTGGGTCCGGGGGCTGCCCAGGGGGTCGAATTCCTTAAATTGGAGCACCCGCAGGATCTTTGCCTGGATGGTGATGGGCAGTTCCCCGATTTCGTCCAGGAAAATAGTGCCCTGATGAGCCAGGGCAAAGCGCCCCGGTTTGCGGCCGGCCGCGCCGGTGAAGGCGCCCCGCTCGTGTCCGAAGAGGTCGCTTTCCAACAGGGTTTCGGGGATGGCGGCGCAATTGACCACCACAAAGGGACCGTCCCGGCGGGGGCTATTCTGGTGGATGGCCCGGGCGATAAGCTCCTTGCCGGTGCCCGTTTCCCCCAGGAGCAGCACCGTGGCATCGGTGGGGGCTGCCAGGTCCAGGAGCTCGAAGATCTCCTGCATGCCGGCCGACTCGCCAATAATGCCGGTTCGATCAAAGACCACCCTTACCTCCCATTCACCTTGTGCAGGCCATGAACCACCCCGTGGCAACGACAGGCGGTACTGATCAGGAGTGAGCCTGCCGCGGCCAGGGTCCGCCGCCATAAGTCCCATAAAGCCGCCGGCCGATACCCACCCACCCCGGGAGCCAGTTGCCGGCTGCGCACTACCAGGGAAGTAAAACCCTGCAGGGATAAATCTTCCAGGTAACGGTATAAAGAAAATTCCCTTTTAAGGCCGGTCAGATAACACCTGTCCGCCGGTTCCGGGCAATCATCCGGGCATCTCTCGGTGCTGACACTGAGATATAACTCTCCCTCTGCCCCTCGTTGCTTAAAAGGCAGATCCCGTCCCACGATGAGGGGCACCGGCTCCTGCCGCCAGTGGGACCCCGGAGGCCGGCGCTGCCAGAGCCACTCAAAGGCCACATGCCGGGGGATGGCCGGGATAAGCCAATCTGGCGGCGTCCGGGCTTCCAAAGCCTTCGCCATATAAGCCGTGGCCGGCCCCGCAACTCTCCGGATGGCCACATCACCCGGCGGCAGAGGAAAGATTAATTTCCGGAGGTCGTGATCCACCAGGCAGAACTCGGCTTGCGGCTCTTTCTGGACCAGACGGGCCAGGGCCAGACGACCGAACCGGCCAGCCCCTAAAATAAGGTATCGGGCGGTCAACGGCTACTCCTGGCGGGGAAAAACCCCGATAATCGTGGGCAACAGTAAGGCCTCGGCGTCAAAGAAGGCCCGGGCGCTCTGTTCCAGGTACGAGGGCGAAGCAAAACTGAAGTCCGGCGTATTGATCAGGAGCTGGGCCTTGGAACCGCCGTCCAAATTAAGGGCCAGATCGATGTCCAACGAGCTGTTTTTCAAAAATCCAGCCAACTCATAAAGGCTGAAGAAGTCCCCGGCACTATGTATTACCAGGATATTTCCCTGGCGATCGGTGCAAATGATGGTCCGCTGGGCCATCAGTTCGGTCTGTTTGACCCGGATGCGTCCCCGGGAGTCCAGGAGCAGGGGAAAGGACATCAGGCCCTGGGTCCAGGGCAGGTTCTTCACGTTTATCGGTCTGGCGGTGAGATCCAAGATAGTGGCCCGGGGTAAATCCGGGGACACCCCCCGGGGCTCCGCCACGAACATGCCCCGCATGGCCGCATTATGCAAAGGCCCATAGGTCTTATCGTCAATGATCACCAGGCCGCAGGGCTGCCACGCCCTGGTAAAATAGCTGCCATTAAAGATCACCGGGGCATTGGTCACTTGCCACCAGTCGGATATTCTCCGAGGCGCGCCGTGGTATACACGGAAGGAATTAAAATCCGGGTCTATCCGCACCACGGCCAGGGATTCGACTATTTCTCTGCGGTCGAGAACTTCCAAACGGGTGAAACTTAAGCCTTTTCCGATGGTTTTCCAGGTATAATCAGAGTTTCTTAACTCCTCGGCGGCTCCCGGAGCACTAAGAACAACTAGCAGCAACGCCAAAAGAAAGCGGTATAACACTCCCTATCCTTGCGAACTCAATAAAATTTATTTATCTTATCATAGCAGTCAAGGTTCGTCTATAGGACTATACATGTGTGCACTCCAGTTAGCAGACGCCCACGCCCATTTGGATATGCCTGAATACGCCGCGGATCAGGCTCACGTCATCGAGCAGGCCTGGCGGGCCGGTGTCGGCCTCATCATCAACGTCGGCATCAGCCTGAAAAATTCCCGACAGGTAATCGCCACGGCTGAAAAACATCCCTGGATTTTCGCCACCGCGGGGGTGCATCCCCACGGAGCCGCAGGGGTTGACGAAGATATCTTGGCCGGGATCGGGGAACTCCTTTCCCATCCCAAGGTCATAGCCCTGGGGGAAATCGGCCTGGATTTCTACCGCCATCGCTCTCCGGCCGCGGTGCAGGAGCACTGGTTCCGCCGTTTCCTGGACTTGGCCGTCCTGCACCGTAAACCAGTGGTCATCCATACCCGGGACGCCACCGCCGCTACCCTGGGTATTTTGCGAGAATTCCGGCAGAAGCTTGGCGGCGGCGTCATGCACTGTTTCAGTGGTACGTATGATGAGGCCCGGGTCTTCCTGGACCTGGGAATGGATATCTCTTTTTCCGGCGTCCTCACCTATCCCAATGCCAAACCCTTGCAGGATGCCGCCCGACGGCTGCCCCTGGACCGCATCCTGATCGAAACGGATGCCCCGTATTTAAGTCCCCAGCCCCGGCGGGGGCGCCGCAATGAACCCGGCTACGTCCGGTTCACCGCCCAAACCCTGGCAGAGTTGCATAATCTGCCCCTGGCCCAGATTGCCCGGCAGACCTGGAACAACACCTGCCGGAGCTTCGGCATCAATAAACTGCAAACCGGAAACTCCCTTTAATGGCTGAATTACCCGACATTGCGGCGAATTACCGCCGCCTCCGAGAGGCCATCGCCGCCGCCGCCCAACGGGTGGGCCGGGATCCTGCCGAGGTCCGGCTGGTGGGGGCCAGCAAGACGGTCCCGGTGGACCGCCTGCGGTCGGCCGTAGCCGCCGGCCTGACCATCCTGGGGGAAAATTACCTCCAGGAAGCAAGGGAAAAAATCGCCGCCCTGGATCTGCCGGTGAGCTGGCATTTCATCGGCCATCTGCAGAGCAACAAGGCCAATGCCGCGGTCAAGCTGTTCGATCTGATCCATTCCGTGGACCGCCCTTCCCTGGCCCGGGCCCTGCATCAGGCCGCGGCCAGGATAAACAAAATCCAGGATGTCCTGCTGGAGGTCAATCTCGGTCAGGAAGCCAGCAAATCAGGGGTAACCTCCGGGGATTTGGAATCTTTGCTGCGCTCCTGTGCGGCCTTGGGACATCTGCGGGTTAGGGGTCTCATGGCCATGCCCCCCTGGTTTGCCGATCCTGAAGAGGTGCGGCCCTATTTCCAGGAATTACGGCGCTGGCGGGACTCCCTGCAAGCCCTGGCTCTGCCCGGCGCGGACCTAACGGAATTGTCCATGGGCATGTCCGGCGACTTTGAGGTGGCCGTGGAAGAAGGGGCCACCTTGGTCCGGGTGGGCACGGCCCTTTTCGGGACCCGGCCACGTTGACATCGGACCGAGGCGGCATTATTATTGAATAGTTTTGGCATGGGTCGCTTGAGCGACCCCAAGACCAGCCTTTAAGGAGAAGCTATGAACTACAATCTACGTTTCACTAAAGCCCTTGCCAGTTTCATAATCTTAGTGTTGTTCGTCGGCCTTGCCGCCCTGCCGGTCCAGGCCGGGGTGGTGGAAGGCAACAAAGGCAAGGGTGGGCAGCCCATTGACGTGCAACAGTTCGTCAAACCCGGCAAGATTACTATCATCGATTTTTACAGCAAGTATTGCCCCCCCTGTGAAAAGATCGGGGAGCTCTTAAAGTCCGTGGCCCAGAAAAACCCCAAGGTGCATGTGGTCAAAATTGATATCAACCGGCCAGGAGTGGAGGGTATTGATTTCAATTCTCCGTTGAGCAAACAGTATAACTTGAGCTTCGTGCCTTTTCTCAAGATTTTTGACGAACAGGGCAAGCTGAAGGCCGAAGGCCAGGAAGCCATCGGCATGGCCATCGAAATGAATAAATAGCCAGTCTTGTGACCCGCAGGGACGGTTCGAGAACCGCCCCTGCGGCAAGATCCTGCTGGGCCAGGCCAGCCGACCACCAACCGGAACGATTCATGCCTCCCCCGATGATTAAAGCCCCCCTGCCCCATTGTTAGAAAAATGGGGAATAAGGGGGACTTAGGGGGATTTTCACGGTAAGACCGCAAACTGCAAACCGAAAACCGCCATAACGTGAGCCTGGGCTTCACCACCACCATCCCGGTGGAAGTCATCCTGGCTGCCGGCCTGAGGCCGGTGGACATAAATAATATTTTCATCACCGCCCCGGATGCCTACCAGCGGGTGAGCGCGGCCGAAGATGAGGGGTGGCCCCGCACCGTCTGCGCCTGGATCAAGGGCATCTATACCACTTTGCAGCTCCAACCCGGCATCCAGCCGGTCATTGTCGTCACCCAGGGCGATTGTTCCAACACCCACGCCTTAATGGAACTGCTGGAGGCCGAGGGCCGTCCCCTTATTCCCTTTCAATTCCCTTATCCCCGGAACAGGAGACTGCTCCAAGCCCAGATAGAACAACTCATGGGCACGTTGGGAACCGATTGGCCTGCGGTCAACCACATCTGGCAATGTCTGGCACCCCTTCGGGCCGGTTTAGCCGATCTGGACCGCCTCACCTGGGAGACCGGCCAGGTGACCGGCCTGGAAAACTTTCAGTTCCTCATCGCCAGCTCGGATTTCAACGGCCAGCCCGAGATTTTTGCCCAGGAGCTGCAGAGTTTTCTCAGGATCGCCCGCAGCCGTCCCCACCGTCGGGAAGGGGTGCGTTTGGGCCTCATCGGCATTCCGCCCATTTTTGGTGATCTTTTTGACTACCTGGAAGAGTTGGGGGCAATGGTGGTTTTCAATGAAATCCCCCGTCAATTCAGCATGCCCTATTCGTGCCGGGATCTGGTGGAGCAATACCTGCGCTATACCTACCCCTATGACATCTTTGCCCGGATTGCCGATATCGCCGACGCAGCAGTCCAACGCCGGCTGGACGGGCTCATTCACTACACTCAGAGTTTTTGTTTCCGTCAGATCCAGGACCGCCTCCTTAGGCAGTGCCTGGATCTGCCCATAGTCACCATCGAGGGCGACCGGCCCGTGAACCTGGATCACCGCACCCGACTGCGGCTGGAGGCCTTTGTGGATGTCCTCCGCCGCTAATTCCCACCTTGGGCCCCAAGTCGTGGGGCTGGACTTCGGCAGCCGCTTCGTCAAACTGGCCTATACCGCCGATTTTAAACGCTTCGGCTATAAGAAACTGGACACCCTGGTTTTCTATCGGGATTATTTCCGCAAAACCGCCGAGACGGTGGAATTCGACTGGCCCCGCTTAGGTCTGAAAGCACCGGATAGATTGGTCGTCACCGGCTACGGCAAGCACCTCTTTAAAAATCTGCTGCCCACCCTTACCGAAATCCGGGCCCACTATTTAGGCGCCCTCTTTCAGACCGGCTTGAGCCACTGCATTCTGCTGGAAATCGGCGGCCAGGACACCAAGGCCCTTTACATCAGGGAAGGGCGGGTCTTTGATTTCCTCACCAACGACAAGTGTGCCGCTGGCACCGGGCGCTACCTGGAAAATATGGCCCGCTTCCTCAAAATGCCCTGGCGGCAGTTCACCGCCTGCAGCCAGGACCCGGTTACCATATCCAATACCTGCGCCATTTTCGGGGAGACCGAACTCATCAGCCACCTGCTGGACGGCCAGCCAGTGACCCGCATTGCCGCGGGGGTCAACGACTCCGTGGCCCGCCGGGCCTTGCAGATGTGCCGGCGCTTTCCCTGCCGCACCCTGGTATTTGTTGGCGGTGTGGCCCGAAACCGGGCAGTGGTGGAGTGCCTGCGCCGCTCTGGACGCTATGAGGTCGTCGTCCCTCTTGAACCCCAGTTCAACGGCGCCCTGGGCTGTTGCTTGGAGGTGAGGGAAGAGGGGAGAGAGAAAGGGAAAGGGAAGAGGGAATAGGGAATAGGGAATAGGGAAGAGGGAAGAGGGAATAGAGAAGAGGGAATAGAGAAAAAAGAAGAGGGGCAAGGTGAGGGGGGACAGATCTTGCCGTGTAATGCGATTATTGCAAGGCTCTGGCGCAATTAACTTATCCCTTCCAGGTCATTCTGAGGAAAACGAAGAATCTTATGTTCATAAAGGGTTAAGATCGTCCACTGCGTTCAGGACGAAAAAAACAGCTATTCTGCCAGAGCCTTTTCTCTGCTGCATATATTGTTAAGGAGATGAAGCGATGTGGGTGGCGGTGATCCAGATGCAAAGCACTAAGGAGGCGGCCCGTAATTGTGACCGGGCCCATCGTTTAATTGCTGCAGCGGCGGCCCGGGGAGCCAGGCTCGTAGCCCTGCCAGAGTATTTTGCCGGTCTGGGGCCGCCGGACACCATCGTCAGCCGGGCCCAGGCCCTGGACGGCCCGCTGGTCCGAGAATTTCAACACCAATGCCGGGAGTTGGGTATCTACCTCCTCATGGGGACTATCCCGGAGCAATCCCCGGAACCGGGCAAGGTTTACAATACCGCCTTGCTCATCAATCCCGGGGGAGAGATACTGGCCTCATACCGCAAAGTGCATCTGTTCGACATTGATATCCCGCACAAGGTGAGTTTTCGGGAATCCGATTATATCCTGCCGGGTAAGGAACTGGTGGCCGTAACCTTGCCGGAGGAGGAATTCACCGTGGGGCTGGCAATCTGTTACGATCTGCGGTTCCCGGAGTTGTTCCGGGCCCTGGTGGATCGGGGGGCCGACGTTATCCTGGTGCCAGCCGCGTTTTCCCAGGCCACCGGCAAAGACCACTGGGAACCGCTCCTGCGGGCCCGGGCCATAGAAAATCAGGCATACATTCTGGCTCCGGCCCAGTGCCCCCATCCCGACCAAATCATCAAGACCTACGGTCGTTCTATGATCGTCGATCCCTGGGGCCTGGTTCTGGCCCAAGCCGCGGACCGGGAAGACATCATTTATGCCCGCCTGGACCGGGAATCTCTCCTAAAACTGCGGACCGAACTGCCCTGTCTGGCCAATCGGCGGCTTTAGGTGACGCCCTGCCTGTTTGCACCAAACAACAAGCCAGGGATACCGCCCGGAGGCGGTCCCTGGCTCGAATTTTCGCCGGTAAGGTGGCCGCAGGTTATCTAAGACTTATCGTTCTTTTTCTTTTTGGTGTTGGCATTTTCGCTGGGTTTGCGGGCGATGCTGGGAGCTTCCTTGGATTTTTTAGCAGTGCCCAGACCCGGGAGCATGCTGGCCGTCATGGGAGCTTCGAGTTTGGCGCTCCGGCTTGGAGTTTCTCTGGTATTGGCTCGGGCTGTATCCCTCGCAGACCGGGAAGGGGGATTTGACGCCACAGGACGAGAAGGGACAGTGGCCGCCACTACCACAACCTGGCGGTTGTTGCCTGTCCTGGGCGCGGTATTGACTGCAGCCGTCCGAGTCGGCGCGGGGGTTGATTTTTGCGCCACCATGTTGGTGGGTTTACCACTGGTCCGGGACCGGGCGGTGGCCACCGTTCTGCCTGTGGAGCCACCCCGGGCTACGGATTGAGTTCTGCCGGCTGATTTAGTTCTGCCCACCGCGGCCGTCCTGGAGGAACCTGTCACCGAGGCTCGGACCACATCCCGGGAGGCCCTGGAACTGCGGCTGCTGGCGTAAGCCACGGTGCCGCTGCCCGGCCCGGCGGCGTACATCGTCCCGCTGGCGGGGAATTGGGCCCGGGCCATGGTTATGTTGGCTTCAAAAGTCTGTTTTTTACCGGGTGGCACCTTGAGCAGGTAGGCGCTGTAACCTGCGGGAGTGGCATTGCGCAGCAGTTCCGGGTTGAGAGCGCTAATAATTTCCACGCTGCTTCCCGTAGCCACGGCCGCGGCCTGGAAGGAAGTGGCTTCGTCTACTTTCACCAGGTCGTATTTCAAGGGCGGTTGGTACGGAATATTTTTAAAACCGTATTTTTCCGGGCTCTTGGCGATGATGGTGGCCGCAATCATTTGCGGCACATAATTTTTGGTTTCAGTGGGCAGGCGAAAATTATTGGAAAGGTCCCAGAAATTTTTTAAGTCGTAATTATTGTTAATTTCTCTCTGCACCCGTCCTTCGCCGCAATTGTAGCTGGCTGCCGCCAGATACCAGGAGCCGAACCGTTTATAGAGGTCCAGCAGGTATTCAGCCGCAGCCCGGGTGGCCTTTTCCGGGTCCCGGCGTTCATCGATGGTGTTGTCCACGGTGAGGCCGTAGCGCACCGCGGTGCCGCGGATAAACTGCCACATGCCCACGGCGTTGGCATGAGAACGGGCCCGGTTGCTGTAGCCGCTTTCGATCATGGCCAGGTAGGCCAAATCTTCGGGCAGGCCGTACTCGGCAAAGATCTTCTTGATCATGGGCAGATAGCGGGTGGAGCGGGATAAATAGCGGCTGAAAATCTCCTTGCGGTCGGTGGAAAAATAATAGATATAGTTGCGGACCTGTTTATTAACCTGGATGGGCATATCAAAGGTTTTTTGGAGTTCCCATTTTTTCATTTCCTGTTCAAAAGACTCGTCCAGTCCGGGAACCGAGCTTTGGCTGTACAGTTTCTCCAGGCGTTCGTTACTTAGAACTCCCACCAGCGCCTCTTCGCTTTCATCTTCAACATCCAGGACTAGCTGTTCTTCCGTATCGGCAGGTTTGAGAGTATCTGGTTGGGAAACTACTTTGCGGTTGCCGCCGCAGGTTGGCAGAAGCCACAGAAGGGCGATAAGCAGTATAATAAACCTTTTCATGAGTTCTCCCCAGTTAAGGTTAACGATGACCCCCGTTTGGCTGATTTACTGCAAGGGTGAGAATTTATGTCGCCTCCCTCCCCCGAGAGGTACATAATGAGGTTACAATGTAGCCTAATACCTTGAGTTGGTCACATTTAGCACGAATTGGCCGAAAAAGCAAGAAAAATTCTTTTCGATGTCAATAACCATAAGTTTTCCTTTGAAAATATAGGTTATAGAACAGTAGCCCGTCCATTATCGGAGGTTGCCAGAAAGGTTTATGGCTGAACGTCTTTTACTATCCCGGTTGTTGGGGGTTCTGGGCGGGGCGGTGTTTGTCACCGCGGTCTGGGGCCTGCGGAATACGGTGGAACCCTTCGCCACCTGGTTTTATGCCTTTGCCTGGTGGTCTTATATCGTCATGGCCGATGCCGTCATTTATGCCCGGCAGAGAGAATCTCTGCTGCTGAATCGCACCCGGGAGCTGCCCAAGATGGCAACCGTTTCCATCACCTGCTGGTTGGTTTTCGAGGGCGTGAACTTCTCCCTGGGCAACTGGCATTACGTGGGGCTGCCCCAGGAGTTGCCCTGGCGTTGGCTGGGCTACGCTTTGGGCTTTGCCACGGTATTTCCCGGCCTATTCCAGACCCGGGATCTGTTGGGGGCGTTGGGGGTATTTTCCCAGGCCAAGGGACCGGTCCGGGAAGTGGGCACCTCCTGGCTGGCCCCGGCCACCATTGCCGGCCTGGTCATGTTCATGCTCCCTCTCATCTGGCCGCGCTACACCTTTCCCCTCATCTGGCTCTCCTTTATCTTCTTCTTGGAGCCGTTCTGTTTTCTCGGGGGCGGGAAATCGTTGTGGGCGGACTGGCGCCGGGGCCAACGCCGGGAAATCTACCTGCTCCTGCTGGCCGGCCTGGTGTGCGGGGTTTTCTGGGAATTGTGGAACTTTTGGGCCCAGGCCAAGTGGGTCTACACCCTGCCGTTTTTTCAGGCGGGGAAAATTTTCGAGATGCCGGTCCTGGGCTATCTCGGCTTTCTGCCTTTTGCCCTGGAGTGCGCCATAATGTATAATTTTATCAGGATGCTGGAAGAGCGCTGGCTCATTTCTCCCCGGGCCCGGCGCCGCTGGCTGCTGGGCCAGGCCCTCTTTTGGGTAACCATGTTTGCGGCCCTGGACCACTGGACGGTGAGAGTTATGGTTTCCGGTTTCCCGTTTTCGGTTTTCGGATGAAAAGGCCATGGTCGATTGGGGACACCCGGGAATGAATTTTTTTTAATGCCCGATTATCAGCTATCAGTCTGAAAGAAATAATTGAGGCGTTCAGCTATCAGCAATCAGCTTTCAGCAAAAACAATAGGTTAGGTAAACTGGTCGAGAAACCAGCATTCTGCCATCGAATAACTATTTGAATATAAAAAGCATTAGCTGACGGCTGAGCGCTGAACGCTTACGAAATAATTAATGGGAACTGAGATAATCCTGTTACGGTTTGCCCCGGATGTATGATGATGGCGCGACCTGTCAACGAAGCCATAAGTCAGCCAAAGGTCTATCCCATCAGTCTGGGTTGCGCCAAGAACCGGGTGGACAGCGAAATCATGCTGGCCCTGCTGGAGCAGGCCGGGTGGGAAATAACCTCCCGGCCCGGGGAAGCCGACTTACTGCTGGTGAATACCTGCGGCTTCATCGCCTCGGCCTGCCAGGAGGCCATCGACGCCATCCTGGAAATGGCCGCCATCAAGCACAATCGCCCGGGCGTCAGGCTGGTGGCCGCCGGCTGTCTGGTGCAGCGTTACGGCGCCGAACTGCCGACCCTGCTGCCGGAGGTGGATGTTTTTCTCGGGGTGAACGATTTTGTAAACATTATTCAGGTGCTGGAATCTGCCACCGGGGCAGGCGGCCCGAAGTTGTGGCTCGGGCAGGAATGGCAGAAGTACCAGAGA
>Ga0194125_10001364_pt1 | contig 41336 bp, 34 predicted proteins | sample TA2KigC250mmetaG_FD_148626 | JGI IMG/M metagenome (GOLD analysis project Ga0194125, IMG submission 148626) | Freshwater microbial communities from Lake Tanganyika, Tanzania - TA2015034 Kigoma Deep Cast 250m | ecosystem: Environmental > Aquatic > Freshwater > Lake | place: Tanzania: Lake...
CCCGGACAAGTTCAAGGGCCTCTTCTCTGGCTCGACCTCGTGGGAAGACAAGGGGATCGGCGACGCGCTGAACATCCTGAAGAAGGCGCTGGACTACGCCAACCCCGACTTCCTGAACGTGGGCTGGGGCGACGTGAACGACCTGATGGTCAACGGCAAGGTCGGCATGATCATCCAGGGCGACTGGACGCCGGGCGTGCTCTGGTCGAAAAAGTTCCAGGACTTCGGCTGGGCGCCGGCGCCGGGCAATACCGGCATCTACCAAATGCTCTCCGACTCCTTTGGCCTGCCCAAGAAGGTGAAGAACCGCACGGCGGCGATCAACTGGCTGCGCGTCTGCGGCTCGAAGGACGGGCAAGACGCGTTCAACCCGGCCAAAGGCTCGATTCCGGCCCGCACCGACGCCGATCTTGCCAAGTACGGCGAGTATCACAAGTCGGCGATGGCGGACTGGAAGAAGGACAAGCTCGTGCCGAGCATCGTCCACGGCGCCGCGGCCAAGCTCAGCTTCATGACCGATTTCATGAACGCGATCAACGTCTTCGCCACGAAGAAGGACACTGCCGCGACGCAAGCCGCGTTGGTCAAGGCTGCCAAGGATGCCGGTTTCCAGAAGTAAGGAGACCGCCACGACCCCCGGGGGCGGCAGCGCCGCCCCCACATCAGCCCCGCACCGGCGCGCGTTCAAGTTACGTGGCGACCTGGCGATCGCCATTGTGGTGCTGATGCCCTCCATCGTGGCGGTCGCCATCTTCATCTACTTCTTCATCGGCTATACCCTCTACGTGTCGGTGGTGAAGTGGCCCACCCTGCTGCCGGACTATACCTTCGTCGGCCTGCAGAACTGGCTCAACATGTTCCAGGATATGCGCTTCCAAATTGACATGCGCAACCTGGTCCTCTACGCGGGCGGCTTCATGACGCAGTGCATCGTCATCGGCTTCCTGCTGGCCTCGCTTCTCGATGCCAAGATCAAGAGCGAGGCGATTTTCCGCACGATCTTCATCTTCCCGTTTGCCGTGTCGGGCATCGTGACCGGCGTCGTCTGGCGCTGGCTGATGTTCCCGTCTTCGGGCCTGAACCAGCTTTTCGAGACGTTCGGCCTCGGCTTCCTTAAGTCAAAATGGTACACCGATCCGACCTTCGGCATCCTGGCGGTGACGATCGCCGCGACCTGGCAGTTTTCCGGCTATGTCATGGCGCTGTATCTCGCCGGGCTGCGCGGAATCTCCCACGAACTGAAAGAGGCGGCCGCGATTGACGGCGCCAACACCTGGAGCCTCTACCGCCACATCATCATCCCGTTGCTGGCCCCCGTCACCTTCACCGCGGTCGTGCTGACGGGCATGGGTTCGATCCGGGTCTTCGACATCCCGGCCGTGCTGGGCACGGGCGCGGCGTTCAGCACCGACGCGCTGGCGTTCCACATGTTTCAGCTCACCTTCCAGTCGAACAAGATGTCAGCCGGCGCGGTGATCGCCAGCCTGATGATCATCCTGGCGGCATTCCTGGTCGGGCCGTACCTGGCGAGCCTGCAACTGGAGGAGGCGCAATGACCTTCCAACGCCTCTGGTCGCGCAGTGCGATTTATTTCGTCCTCATCGCCTTCGCCGCCTGGTATCTGATGCCGATCTACCTGATGCTCATCACCGGGCTGAAAACATACGACCAGGTGAGCATCACGAACATGTGGGCGCTGCCCTTCCCGCTCTCCCTGGACGGTTTCAGCCAGGCGTGGGGCAAGGTGTCGGCCAATTTCGGCAACAGCCTGATGATCACCGTGCCGGCCGCGGTCATCTCGGCGTTCATCGGCTCGATCAACGGCTACATTTTCGCCAAGTGGAAGTTCCGCGGCTCGAATACCCTCTTCATGCTCTTCCTGGTCGGCATGTTCCTGCCCTACCAGGGGATCCTGATCCCGCTGGTGCAAACGCTGATGGCGTTGGGACTGTACGGCTCGATCGTCGGCGTGATCTTCGTGCACTGCATCTTCGGCATCCCGATCACCGCGCTGATGTTTCGCAGCTACTTCGCGGGGATCCCGAACGAGCTGATAGACGCGGCCAAGATAGATGGGTGCGGCTTCTTCGGCATCTACCGCTGGGTCTTGTTGCCCATTTCATTTCCGGCGTTTGCAGTGGTGCTGATCTGGCAGTTCACCATGATCTGGAACGACTATCTGATCGGCTTGATCGTGGTGAGCAACCCGCGGCTGGCGCCGGTGAACGTGGCCGTCAAGAACCTGGCCGGCACCTACACCACGCAATGGCAGGTGCAGATGTCGGGCGCGCTTCTCGCCGCGCTGCCGACCATCGTGGTCTACCTGGCGTTGGGCAAGTTCTTCATGCGGGGGTTGTTGGCGGGGTCGCTGAAGGGGTGAGGTTGAGGTTGCGGTTAAGGCCTGGTTGAGAGGGCTGTTCGGAATGTCCCGAACAGCCCGATTCTTTTGGTGTCAGCAGGCCGCATCCACATCCCGACGGATCGCAGCCATCCGCAGCTCTTTGTCGGCCACGAAACGCTGGATCCCCGCGAGAATCCACTCTGGCGACAGGCGCGCTTCTTCTAACACCTCATCCACCGTGCCGCCGGTGCGCCAGCGATTGTCCCAGTCCGCGCTCATCGCATAGGCCTCAGCCATCTGGTTGTACAGCCATTGGCGCATGGTCAGTCGCGCCTGGGTGCAGATGATGGTGGAGTTCACGCGGTCCGCGGCTGTGATCACCTGCTCGCGATAGGCTGCAGGCTGCCGCGCGAATAGCTCGGCGCTGACCGCGCACACGATCTTGACGTTGAGACCTAGCTCGGTCAGCTTCGGCAGGAGCTTGACGACATTCGCCATCGCGCTGGTACCCTGCACGATGAAGGTCCCGTCGCACGGTCGCGCGGGATCGAGATCGCGCACGATGTACGCGCCGCGGCTGGCCTCGAAGTGCGACGGCATGCCGAGCGCCGCGCGGTCCGGAATGGTGATCGGCGGTCGCGTCAGGTGCAGCGCGACGATGGGCACATCCTCCTTGAGCGCGGCAGCCAGCGCCACCGGCACCTCATTGTACTCCCACGGATGGAGATTGATGATCTGCCCTTCGGGGAAGAGCTGAGTGACGCCCGGCGCGAAGATGCCGAAGTGCGTCCGGCTGTCCTCGGCGGTCTCCGGCCCGGAATGGCCCGCGATCCAAAGCGCCTTGCCCACCTTCAGCTCGCAGTCTTGCGCAAGCTGGCTAAAGAGCCGCATGGGGCCGTAAAGCAGATAGGAGAAGGAGCCGTAGGTCGAGCTGGCGCCCCAGAAACCCTCGAACTCCTGCATCGGGGCCTCCGCAAGATTCACCGTCGCCAGCCCCGCCATGATGCCGGAATTGGCGAACTCGGTGATCTCTTGCGGCAGCAGCGCACCCTCATCGCCGCCCACCCGCGCATACCAGCCGTAGCCCGGAAAGTCGCCAAACGCCTCCGCGAAGCCGCTGATGTTGGTCGAGCCGGCCAGGTCCGCCGACGACGCGATGAAGATCGGCCGGCCATACTCCTGCGCGCCAAAGGCATTCACCCAGGCGCTCCACTTCGCCAGCGCATTGCGATTGGCGGCCTGCTTGCCCGGCGCCAGGTACAACTCGGCCGGGTAGTTGCGGAAGTCATATAGCCGTTCGTCCCGAAACGGGTTGCCCTTGCGCCCCAGGCGAAAGCTCTCGAGCTCCTCCGGCGCCGAGTCGCCGATCGCGACCAAAGTGTCTGCCAGATAGTCCACCAGCGCCTGATCACGGTGGAGCACGTCAATCACTGCCTTCAGGTTGGCCTTGAACTCCGCAGCCAGCGCCGCGGGTTCGGCCGGCGCGGGGCCGCGGTAGTTGGCGAACTGCGCGCCATATTGCTCGACAAAAGGCTGCCTGGTGTTCCAGAAAAGCTCGCTGTTGAGCGGGTGCGGGACGCCGTGCGACTGGAAGTCATACTTGCCGTAGCCGCGGCCCTTGCGCGTCTTCACCCAGACGCACGTGGGCGCTTTGCCGGGGTTCTCCGCCATGGTCGCGGCCAGCAGAGCCCGCGTGACCGGCGCCCACTCGCTGCCCTGCTCTGCGCCGTAGACGCGCCAGCCGTGCGCGCCGAACCACTCGGCCGGCCCGCCATGGGTCACCGCGCTGATCGAGTGCGCGTCGATGCCGAAGTCATTCCAGTCCACGACGTAGACCAGGTTATCCAACGCCAGGCCCCACGCCGAGTTCATCGTCTCGTGCGTCACCCCGGTGCTCAGCCCGCCCTCGCCCTCGAATGCAAACACCTTGACGCCGGCCGCGCCCGCGCGCTTGAGCGCCAACGCCTCGCCTGCGGCCACGGGGCTGCCGTGGCCCGAAGGCCCCGTGTTGGATTTGAGAAACAGCGTCTTGCCGGCCATCTCAGCATGGCCGGGCAGCCCGCCCCGCCGGCGAAAGCCGAGCAGATCTTCCCAGAAGACCGCACGATCCTCGCGCAGACGATAGCGTTCATCGCCAGTCTGAATGAACTTAACGCGCAGCGCCTCATCCAGCACCGCCATCGTCGCATAGATGAGCGGGATGGTATGTCCTGCCACCAGCACGAAGCGATCGCCGAAGCGTTTCTCCGGCCGGCGGATATCCCACCGCATGACGCCGCTGAGCAGCGTGGCGAGCAGCGCGTGCACCTTCGAGCGCGAGCCGCCCGGATGGCCGCTCTGGCGGTAGTTCAGGGTGATGTCAATCAGTTGGTCAACCAGGTCCTTGGTCTTCTCCCAATACGGGAAGACGGTGGACAGTTGGTCGAGACGCTGATTGACAAGAGTCGTGCTAATCATGACCATGAATCATGTCTCCCCATGCCAAAGCAGTGTCAAGTCAATCAACCACTTCCTGACGAAGCTAGAGTGGCCGAGCGCCTTTCTGCTTCCCCCCTCACCCCCTCGATGAATCGTCCGAGCTGGTTCTGCCAGTCATCAGGAAGCTCAGTGGAAATCGGATCCTTGATTGTACAAAGCCTGCGAGGATACTTTTGCGGATTCCAGACGATGTCGTAATGGTTGACATAGTACTCGTGCCAGATAGATCCGGGGGGGCCATCTGGCCGGCTAGGATCAGGATTCGCTAGCCAGATCGCAAGAGAGGTCACCGACTCTCTGCCAAAAGGATAAGGATTTAGCACCATGTTGTTGCCAGCAATCACCATGAACACAGTTGGAGCACCTCGGACCAGTCGGATGGATTTCTTGGGAACCCCCCAGGCAAGCAATCGAGCTAGTGATTGCCGCAACTCATCTGCGATCGCACCGTCCGCCCGATCCTCTTGCTTTTCGCGATGGGTCACGTAGTCCCAATGGGTGAGCATCAGTTCGAGCTGTTTACCACGGGAAAGGGCATTCCTGATGAACTCCTCAAACCAGACCCCTTGCCGGAACAAGCCATTCAAGGTAGAGCCGACGATGATAATCTCATGACACGTCTCAACACCAAGTGCTGGATCGAGCACATTTTTCACCAGAAGCTCCCTCTCATCGGAGATGGCTCTGAAGTGATGCTCCTCGACGCACTGCATAGTCTCCGCCAATCGCTGCTTGGCCCTTTGCTGCTCAAGAAGCGATCGTTGATCCATGCCGTACCTTTCTATGAGCCTCTTCTGCTCATCCCGATACATCTCCAATACCGATTGGTAACCTTCTTCCATCGGTTCTTGAAGGAAGTAGTGTTCCATGGTCCAGAGAATGCCGGCAGGGAGCAGAGCGGAAGCGAAGATGAGAAACAACATCTTCTCCGCTTCCTGCGGAGCAGTGCTTGGGGTTCTCAGGTAGAGAATAAGGCTAACTACCCCCAACCCAATTGTCGTGATGCTCAAGAGAAGATAGACTCGCGGATCAATCTTAGGGGGTTTGCGGCTCTCCATTGGACCTTCCTCCTTGCTATACTGCTATCGGTACCTCACCTCATGGCATCGACTGGATCGCGGCAAGCGCTCTGTAGAGTCAGAGCTTTCAGCATCAAAGATCGTCACGCAAGCAGCATTGACACCGAAAGATCTACTTCACAGAGTATCATCTACTGCTTCGTGCGCAACACCCGCGCGCGTAGCTTGCCCACCACATCGGCCATCTCGGCTCGCGCGGCGGCCAGGCGCTGAACCGTGACGCCCGGCGCGCGCACGGCGCTGATGACGATGCCCTCGGCCGTCACGAACTCATCTCCGATGTCGGCCAGCTCGGCCGTGATGTCGTGCGGAATGGTCGTGACGCCGTTGCAGTCGCCGTGCAGCAGGTCATCGGGATAGATGGCGATGCCGCCGACGTGCACAGGTATGTGCAGTTGCAGGATATGGGTGTAGCCGTGTGAACAGATCGTGCCGCCCGTGAAGACCGGGAAGCCGATCCTGCGCACCTGGTCCAGATCGCGACCCGCACCGCTCGTTATCAACCCTTGCGCGCCGAACGCCTGGTAGACGCTGCACATCACCTCGCCGAAATTGGCCGCGCTCGTCGGCTGATCCAGGTCCTGGAAGACAACCACGGCCGGGCCGGACAGCTCAGCGAAGCGCGCCACCTGGGCGTCCAGGCCAGCGTAGCTATCGCCCTTGCGGGGCGGCGCGGATGCGCGATGGGTGGCCGTGGCTGCGAAGCCTACCATCGGCGGCATCTCGGGAAAGCAAGCCTGGATGCGCTGATCCATGTAACCCACGTTGCGCGGGCGCACATCGAACAGCTCGATCAGGTTGCAGATCGTCGGCGTGTCGAACTTGCGGAGCTTTTCTAGTGTGTGAGGAGTAATCATAAGCCTCAGCCTCAATATCCCTTCTCTTTGTCCACCTGGTTGCGCAACGGGAAGTCGCGGCGCACGAACTTGCCCAGGTTCTCCCGGAAGATGTCCAGCAGGTAACGCGCCTCGTACTGCGTGCCGCCGGCAATGTGCGAGGTGATCAGCAGGTTCTCGATGTCCCACAACTCATTGTCCGCAGGCAACGGTTCCGGCTCGAAGACATCCAGGGCCGCGGCCGCGATCCGCTTCTCGCGCAGAGCCTGGGCCAGCGCGACCTGGTCAATGATGCCTCCGCGCGAGATGCCCACCAGGATCGCCGTGGGCTTCATCCGGCCGATCTGCTCTGCGCCGATCATTCCCTGCGCTTCGGCGGTCCAGGGCGCAGCCACCACGACGATGTCCGACTGCGCCAGCAGATCATTCAGCCGATCCATGCCCCACAGCTCGTGAACATAGTCCGGCTTCTGGCCGGGGTAGAGATCGGTCACGATGACCCGCATGTCGAACGCGTGCGCGCGCTTCGCCAGCGCGCAGCCGATTGATCCCAACGCGATGATGCCCAGGGTGAGGTCAGTTAGCTCGATGAGCTTCTGGCGCAGATCGCGCATGGCCCATTTGTGCTGCGGCTGCAACTGGATGCTCTCGCGAATGCCGCGCGTGAGGGCCAGGATCATGCCCATCGTGCTCTCGGCCACACAGGCGGCGTGCGTGCCGCGCGCGCCGGTCAGAATGCAGTCGCCCTGCTTGAGTTCCGGGATCGCCAGGTACATATTGACGCCCGTGCTCGGCGATTGCACCCAGGCCAGCTTTTTGGCCGCCAGGAAGATGTCACGGTTCAGATGCCCCATGTAGATCTCGGCATCCGCGATGGCGCCGGCCAGCGCCCGCGGGTCCGGGCAATGCTCGAATGCAACGGTCGGGAAGTCCTGCTTGAGTTGAGGGATGCCCCGCTCCAGGCCCATCATGTTCGGCCCGATCAACACTTTCATGAACAGTTCTCCTTGCTGGTGACGTTTATGGTTTGAGCGCCTTGCGCCCCAGAAATTCGGCGCGGCTGCCCAGCTCTGCTTCGATGGCCAGCAACCGGTTGCCGGTGGGGCCGACAGCTCCCTCGCGCATCTGGCCGGTCATCAGACCCACCGTGTAGTCTGCGATATCCGCGCCCTCTCCGCGGCTGCTGCACGGCATGACAGCATACCCGTGGCGATAGGCGAGCCGCACCATCTCGAACGCCTCGCTGATCGTGCCGATCTGGTTGACCTTGAGGAGCACGCAGTTTCCCGCGCCGCTTGCGATCCCGCGGCGCACGCGCGCAGGATCGGTGGTGAAGAGATCGTCGCCCACGATCTGGATGCCGAGGGTCTTGGTCAGGTACGCGTGTCCTTCATAGTCGTCTTCATCCAGTGGGTCCTCGATGATGACGAACGGGTAGTTCTTGACCATGAACTGGTAGAGCTCGAACAGGTCTTGGCGCGTCTTCTCTTCGGCCGAGAAGAGCCCGACGAAGCGATCTTTGTCGCGTTCATAGTACGTGGCTGCGGCCACATCCACCTGGATGCCGATCTTGCCCTCGTAGCCCGCGCTGTTGATCGCCTCCACCATCAGATCCCACAACTCGCGATCGTGCTCGACCATGCCGGCGGGGATGTAGCCGAAGTCGTGGCGGATTTCCACGCTCAGACGCCGGGCGAGCAGCTTGTTGAACGCATCGGCGACGTGCCAGGCCGCGCACGACGCCTCGGCAAAACTGGTGAAGCCGTAGGCCATCAGCGCGTAGCTCGGCTTGCCGCCCGAACGCGCTCCGCTGCCATAGCGCCGGCTGCCCACCACCGCGCCCACGCCCGGCACGGGCAGGATCACCGCGTTGGCGCCGCCGATGTGTTGATAGAGCGGAATGCCCAGGCTGGCCGCGCCAGCCTTGAGAACCGCGGCCGAAACGCTGGCCGTGGCGTTGCCGCCCAACCTGGACTTGGTGGGCGTGCCATCGAGCTCGATGATGACATCATCCACTGCGAGTTGCTTGCTGGCGTCCAGCCCCTTGACCGCCGGCCCGATGACGTCCACGACGTTCGCGACCGCCTTCTGCACGCCCATGCCGCGCCACTTCGACCCGCCATCATAGGCGAACTGCACCTCATGCGTGCCGACCGAGATGCCGGCGGTCACCACTGCGACGCCCTTCGCGCCATTCTGCGTCGTCACCGTCGTTTCGATGCCCGGATGGCCGCGATCCGAGAAAACCTGCCGCGCAGTCACGGACACGATCGTTGAACCCACTGGCATACAGCCTCCTTACGTGCGATTCTACCTCAAGAAGCCAGCAACCGGCTTCCCCCCTCCAACCTCCAATCACCCGCCTCACCCCTTCACCGCGCCGGCGGTCAGCCCGGCCACCATGAAGCGCTGCCCGATGGTATAGAGGATCAGCACGGGGATAGACATGATCAGTGCGGCCGCGGTGAGCTCGCCCCAGGGCAAAACGTCGCCGATGATCATCTGCGCCAGGCCTACAGGGACGGTCATCTTGCTGGCGCTCTGAATCATCACATAGGCGAAGAGGAACTCGCTCCAGGCCTGGGTGATGCCGAAGAGCGCGACAGCCAGCAACGCCGGCCGCGTCAGCGGCAGAATGACCTTGGAGAACGCCTGGAAGCGATTGCAGCCATCAATGAGCGCGGCCGCCTCCAGTTCCTCTGGGATAGAGGAATAGTAACCCATCATCAGCCAAATGGCAAAAGGCAGGCTGAAAGTCGGATACGAGAGGATCAGCGCGCCCAACGTGTTGGTCAGCTTGAGCCAGGTGAAAAGCTGAAAAATGGGGATCAGCATCATGATGCCCGGCATCAGATAGGCCACCAACACGCCGCTGGAGATGTGCCCTGCCCCGCGCCAGCGCAGGCGGGTCAGCGCGTAGGCGCTGGCGGCCGCCACTATCGTCGAGATGAGCGGCGTCACGACCGAGATCGTGACCGTGTTCCTGAGCCAGACCAGGAAGTTGCGCGTCGGGCCGAGGAGCCGCGCAAACTGGTCGAGCGACCAGGGATCAGGCCAATAGATGCTGGTAAAACGCGTGATCTGCAGTTCACTCTTGAAAGCGGTCACGATCACCCAATAGAACGGCAGAAGCTCGAAGGTCAACAGCAGAATCAGGGCGATGACCGGCGCGATCTGCCCCCGCCATCCCGATCGGCGGCGCAGATGCGCCTGACGATCACGACCGAAGGCGGCTCGAAAGAGCCGGCCGATGCCTTCTATCAGCCGCTCCACTCCGTCATTCAGGAGCCAGAAAATCGCCAGCACAAGCCGCCCCAACAGCTTGAACGGCCAGGCGAGCAGGCCCAGCAACGCGGCGAGCGCGCCTGGCTCGCGCGTCGTGTGCTCTTCGTACAGCCGTCGGCCGCTCATCATGTAGCGGCCGAGAATCACGATGAAGATGCCCAGGACTGGCGCCATGGAAAGCGAGACGGCAATGCCGGGGCCGTACCGGTGCCCTCCGATGGCATAGTTGTACGAAAGAATGGAATAGACCTTCGTCGTATCCATCGGCCCGCCGCCGGTGAGCAGGAAGATCAACGTAAAGGTGTTGAAGGTCCAGATGGTCGAGAGCAGTGTCACCACGATGATGACGTAGCGCAGCCCTGGCAGCGTGATATGAAGGAACTGCCGCCACCCGCTTGCCCCGTCGATCGCGGCCGCTTCGTAGAGCTCCTGATCAATCGCCTTCAGACCGGCCAGCAGGTTGATGGTGAAGAACGGAATGCCCTGCCACAGATTGACCAATACTACGGTGGGCAAGGCCGTACTTACATCGGCGAGAAAGGCCGGCGGCTGCTTGGCCAGGTGCAAGTCCATCAGCAAGCGGCTCAGACCACCGTACAGCGGATCCAGCAAGCTTTTCCAGGTAATGGCGCGCACGATGTCCGGCATGATCCAGGGCAGCAGCACCAGGCCGGTGAGGATGGCCGCCCGGTTCCCCAGGCGGTTCAGCAAGACAGCCGCCAGGATCCCCACCAGCAGCTTGAGCACTACGGACGCCACTGTGAACTTGGCGGTGATCAGCACCGAGCGCCGGAAGAATATATCGCTCCAGAGCTCGATGTAGTTCTTTAATCCAACAAACGGTCCGATTTCGAGCGTCGTGGTGTTGGTGAAGCTGATGTAGAAGGCGCGCAGAAACGGGTAGGCGATGATGCCCACCAACAGCACCATGGCCGGCGCCATGAAGACATACGCTTCCGCCCAATCGCGGCCCAAGGCCTGCTGCAGGCGCTTGCTGATGACCTCCCGCAGCGACGCACTCGGCCCTGACCCGGCCGGCTGTGCCAGTGGAGCCATCGGTGCTCTCCTGTGATGTGGGGTGGGGAAATCTGGCCAAGAAATGCGAGGGCAGCGCGCTGCGCCGCCCTCGCCCAACGCGACGGCCTACTTCTGACCGGGCAGATTGAATTCCTTGAAGACCTTGACGTAGCGGTCATGACAGGTCTTCACCGCATCCGCTACGGCCGTGCCGCGCAGGATGTCGGCCACCATGTCATTCTGGATTCCTGCCGAGGCGGCTGCGCCCATCGCGGGGTTCATCGACGGGCCGGGATAGGTGCCGGCCACGACATTGCCGGTGGGGGACGTCGCCACTGCCTTCTGTTCCAGCGCTACCGGGTTGGTGGGGATGTACTTGGATTGATCCCACAGCTTCTCGTATGCTGGCAGTGCGAAGCCAGGAGCATTCGAGAAGATCGCATCCATGCTCTCGAGAGGGAGCAGGAAGTGGAGGAGCAACTCCTTGGCCGGGCCAGGGTTCTTGGCGCCCTTGAGCATCGCAAAGTAGTTGGCGCTCAGGCTGTTGAACTCCGCGTTCACCGGCCCGCCGGCCGGCGGATGGAAGCCCGTGATGTCCTTGATCGGGTTCTTGTCCAGGATCGCCTTGCCGTAGACCGTGCCGCCGTTCTGCGTATAGGCCAGTTTGCCGGCCAGGTAGTTCTCGTTGTTGGAAGTGTCGGTCCAGGCGAGCACACCCGGTGGCAGCATCGGCTTCCACTTGTCCTTGATGTAGAGGTCGGTCATGATGGTGATGGCCTTGACCATTTCGGGCGTGTTGATGGTGACATACTGCCCAGTCTCGTCCTGGATGTAGGCGCCCCAGCCGTGCATCACGCGGTTGCGGAACCAGTCGCCGTCGCCGCAGCGGTTGATCGTTACGCCCCAACCATAGACCTGCTTGCCCGGATCGGTCACCGCGAGGCACGCTTCCCACAGGTCCGGATAGCTGCGGACCTTCTGGAGGTCTATGCCCTTGTCCTTGAAGACCGGACGCTGGAACCAGCCGCCATCGCTGCGTTGGAAGAAGGGCACGTAATACCATTGGCCCTCCTTCACAAAGTCGAATTTCTGGCGCGCGGAGGGGTTGCCCCACTTGGCAGCAACCTGGTTCACGATCTCGGTCACCGGGTCAACGACCTTCAGGCGCACCAGGTCAACGAGCCCATCGGTGTGCATGAGCAAATCGGCTGGCATGCCGGCCGATGCTGCGGCCGCCATCTTCTCCAGGAAGGGCGTGCCGCCGGTGTACCCGGCCTCATAGGTGACCTCGACGGGCCAGCCCTTCTCCTTGCAGAAGGATTTGACCTCGGTCTGGATCCAATCGTTCATCGCCGGGAAGAAGTCATTCTTCTGGACGACCTGCAAGTTACCCTTGATCTCCACCTTGGCCGGCGGCGCCGCCGTCGGCTGGGCGGGCGCTGCTGGGGCTTTGGTGGGTTCTGCAACCTTGGGGGCCGCGGGTGGTGCGGCCGGTGCGCAAGCCGCCGCCGTGGCGGTCACTGCGCCCAGTGCTGCCAGCCGCTGCAAGAACGCGCGGCGGCTGATATTTGTGCCGGTAGCCATGGCTTTCCTCCTTGGTCAAGTACATGATGGTGAACAAGCGACTGTCAGAACGGACCCTCGAATAGCTCTTCGGATTCCACCTCCTCTCTACCCTTCCACCACCTTCCTCAGCGCCTCGCCGTTCGTCTTCCACCACTGGAAGAGGACGTAGATGTCCATGCCCAGGTTGAAGTGGCGGACGCCCATGTCCAGGAAACGCCTGGCCTCATCTACCGAACTGATCTCGGCCCGCGGCTGGATGCCCATCTTCAGCGCGGTCTCGAACACCTTCTTCTCGGCCGCCTTCACGTCTGGGTGATTGCGCTCGCCCCCGCGGCCGATGCTCATGGAATAGTCGGACGGCCCCCATTGCACCATATCAATGCCGGGCACCGACAGCAGCTCCTCCAGGTTTTCGACCGCCCCCTCCTTCTCGATCATGATCATCACGATCACGTCGCGCATCGCCTGAACGTACTGCGGCCCGCCCCCATAGCCCATCAGCGCAAAGCGCCGCGGAGCCGACCCGTTGATCCCGCCGTCGGCCGGCGTTTCGGGCCGCACGATTCGCACGCACTCGCGCACATCATCGGTCGAACGACAATCCACGAAGTTGACCCCCTGAAACCCGGCGCCGATGGCCCGCTGAACCACCCAGCCCTGATTCTGTTGGTCGGGCTTGATGATGCACGACATGTCGAACAGCTCCACGGCCCGCGCGTAGTTCTCCAGGTCGTGCAGGTCATAATCCCCATATTCCGCGACGAACTCGACGTAGTCGAACACGCCGCTGTGACCGATCACTTCGACCAATTCTGGCCACACGCTGATCGTCCGGGTGCCGATCGTCGGCTTCCCGGCCTTCAGCAGCTCACGAAACTTGTTCTTGCGCATGATAGCTTCCTCTTTCACGTTTGACGTTTCACGCTACCTCAACGCCCACGCGCCCTCTTTCCGCCCCAGCACCAGCGTCACCGTGAGATCGCCGATGCTGATGTTCTGCGTGGCGACGATGCCGCTATCCAGCGCGTAGAGCGCCGGCGAGGTGTTGTGATGCTTGAGCGCCGCGGCCAGATCCACACCCCGTTCCTTCGCCTCGCGCGCGGTCTCGCCGTCCACGATGCCCCCAGTCAGGCAAGTGATTTCGCCCAACCGCTCATCGCTGAACTGAATGCCGGGGCCATCGGTGCCGTCCGAGTCGGCCGACGCCATCGCGATGTTGCGGCTGCCCGCGATGTCCAGGCCGGCCGACACGCAATACTCCTGGTTGCGGCCGCCCATGCCCCGCTCCCGACCCACCGTCACCAGGATCTCGCCGGTGCTGAAGAGCGCGACCGGCGGCTCGACAGGCTGGCCCAGCGCCTCGATGCTCTTGGCGACCGAGGCGATGGTCTTGGCCGCTTCCCTGGCTTCGGCGCGCAGATCGAGCGCCAGCCAAAGCGCCTTGAAGCCCAACTCGGCCGCTCGCTTCTGGGCAGTCGGGATCATGCTCTGGTTGTACGGCATGATGCCGAAGATGCGCGAGCGCCATTGCTGAAACTCGGCGGCTTTCACCGTTTCGGCCGTCGGATCGGCTGCCTCGATGTGCTCCCGCACCGCGGCCGGCGCCAGATCATAGGCGTCCCATTTCAGCAGCATCGCCTTCGCATCGGCGAAGGTGCTGCAATCGGGCAGATGGTGCAGCCACAGGTTCTGGTGCATCAGCCGCTCATAGGTCATCGGATCGGCGCCGAAGATGTGGATGGCCCGCGCCGGCTGGATGTGTTGCGCGAAGCGGCCGCCTTTCATCTGGTCGAGGTGGTTGCGGATCGGATTCAGGTCGCCTGTGGGCGCGCCCCGCTCGATCTGCATCAGATAGGTGATCTGCCTGACCTCCTCCAGAGATACCCCCGGCGCCGGCAAGGTCAGCAACGCCGAGAAGCCGTTGGTTCCTACGGTGAACACCAGGTCGTCCGGGCTCAGCTTCGGCGAGCCGTCGCGCCCGCGACACAGCTCCAGGATTCGGCGGCTGCCCTCGACGCACCCCTCATCGGGCACGGGGTGCGCGCCGTATGTGACGCCGATCCGCTCGCAGATCACGTCGTCGCCGTGCTTGGCGACGACGTGACCGCCAGCCAGCCGGTCGCCCAAGACATCCTCGATCGCTCTGGCGATGCGCTGCACGCCCTTGCCCGCGCCGAAGACGTAGATGCGACCGACCTGGTTGAGATCAAACACCTCGTCGCCGGATTGAGGGTCGCCGGCCGGCTGGAAGTCGCGGCAACCGACGATCAGCCTATCCCCTTCGCGGCGAATGAGCCTGCGGGTGTTGTTGTATGGATCTGCGGCCTGGAGCCCGGCCTCCAGGATGGCGACCATCGCCTTGCGGCCGGCGACATTGCCATGCGACGCCAACGCGTCTTGGTTCAGAATTCGCATGTGACCTGCACTCAACAAAGACTTTTGTGCCACGAATTGCACGAAACCTGAAAGGGCTAATTCGCGCAATTCGTGTAATTCGTGGCTACGCCTGTCCTATTTCGTTTCGAGCAGTTCCGTCAGCCCCAGCTTCGCCAGCCGTTCCTGCGTGGGCACACCTTCAGGCGTCCAACCCATCAGGCCATACCAGGTCTGCCGGGCGTTGTGCAGCGCCTCGTCTGTGATCTCCACGCCGGCCAGCGGGCCGGACTTGAACGCCTGCATCACTCGCTTGGGCAGCCGGTCATCCTGCTCGGTGAAGCCCTCGCGCAAGATGAACAGGCGGGCCAACTGCTGGGCGCGCTCGCCCACTGCCAGGATGTCGAGCGGCGTGTATTCGTGGCCGGTCATGGCGCTGAGCGCCTCGGCGAGCTGGACGTAGTTGTAGGGATAGAACATGCAGGAGATGGCGCAATCCTGGAAATGCTGCCAGTTGACCTCGTGATAGAAGAGGGTCATCTTCTCGGCACTCAGCGCGGACGGCGGCAGCGGCCCGACCTGGTACACGGCGTTGACCCGATCCAGCCCACCGCCGGGCGCGGCGTAGCCGGTGTCGTGGATATTCATCATGTGATCGGCGCCGACCGGCGCGACCGCGTAACCCACACCGAGCGCGGCCTTGAGGCGCGGCTCGTGCATCGGCAGCTCCTGGCCCTTGACTTCCACCAGGTATTGTTCTGCGCCGTCGCCAATCCACCGCGCCAGGCGCTTCGAGCCGAGCGCCATCTTGTCGCCGAAGCCGCGGCGGTGCGCGATCATGTCCACCGCTTCCAGCATGTCGGCGGAGCTGCCCCACTGAGGCAGGAAGCCGCCGGTCATCTCGGCCGTCAACAGGCCTCGCTCGACGCACTCCATCACGTAGCCGATGGTCATGCCGGTGCTGATCGGATCGAGGCCCCAGGCTGCGCTCCACTCGTTAGCTTTCGATACCGCGACGATGTCATCTACGCCACAGGTGCTGCCGAAGGAGCCAAGCGTCTCGTACTCTGGCCCGCCATAAACCTTGTTGAGGGTCGCCTTGCCCTTGACCTGGGTCTTGAAGGCCGGCGAATCGGGGTAATCCTGGCCATCGTAGCTGACGACCTGTTTGCACTCGATGGGGCAGGCCTGACAGGTGTCACGTCCGATGAGGATGCTGGTGTGCAGCGTCTCCCAGCCGATGCTCTCGGCGCCTGGGAAGTCTGGATCCTGGAAGTTGCGCGTGGGCAGCGCACTGGCCCGATTCAGGACCGTCAGACCGCCCGGCGTGCCCCGCTCCCACGCCCACTTGGCCAGAGTCTGGTAGTTGTCGCCCAGCCACTTGGCCAGCCCGGTGAGCCGCTTGCGATCGGCGACCTGAACGTTGCGATTGCCACGCACGGCCACGGCCTTGAGCTTCTTGCTGCCCATCACCGCGCCCAGGCCGTTGCGACCGGCCGCCCGGCTGGCGTCGTTGATGACGTTGGCCATCAAGACCAGGTTCTCGCCCGCGAGGCCGCACTGCGCGACCCTGATCTTCTCGTCGCCCAACTCAGCCCGGATGGCGGCCTCGACTTCGACCACCTCCTGGCCCCACAGATGATCGGCCGGTCGGATTTCGACCGCTTCATCCTTGATCGAGATATAGACCGGCGACCTGGCCTGGCCGTGGACGACCAGCGCGTCGTAGCCGGTGCGCTTGAACTCGTGAGCCCACCAGCCGCCCGCCTCCGCGCTGCCGAGCGCGCCGGTCAGCGGGCTCTTGCCGCCGACGCTGTGCCTGCCAGCGCCCGGCAGATTGGTGCCCTGGAAGACGCCCGGCGCGAAGATCACCAGGTTGTCAGGCCCCAGCGGGTCGGCCTTCGCAGGAGTATCGCGGAGCAGTAGATAGGCCTCCAGCGCCCGGCCGCCGACCAGCTTGAGATACAGCTCGTCGGGCGGCGTCTCGACCCAGACCTTCCCGTCGGTCACATTGACGTGCAGGATTTTGCCCCAGGTTGATCCAACGCTCATGTTCACCTCGCTGTTGTGATGGAAATGGCTCCTCCGCCGATGGTCGGAAGGAGCTGCAACACATCGCCGTCCTGGAGCTCAGTGGTCCAGTGAGCGATGCGACCGTTGACGAGCATGATGAGTGCAACATCAGGAGGAAGCCGCAGCCGTTCGATGGCCTGGCCCACGGTCGGCACGTCCTTCAGGGTCAGGTGCGGTACGATGCGGGCTTTGAGCGACCCGCCAGCCTCGACAGTAATGGACATCAGCGGCCTCATGATCGGATCAGGCCCGCACGGCCGCCGACGACGCAGCCGTATGCTCGGCCACCGTGGACCCGCGCACCACCAATTCCACGGGAATGACCAGGCGCAGGGGCGCCGAGACCCCGTCTCCTGCGCCGCCGGCCAGCAGCGCCCTGACCGCCTGCTCAGCGATCACCTCCAGGGGCTGGTGGATGGTCGTCAGCGGCGGCACAGTCATGCGAGAAGAGCGAATGTCATCGAAACCGACGACCGCGATGTCCTGCGGGACGTGCAGCCCGCGCTCTGAAATCGCCAGCAACGCCTCCATCGCCAACCGATCGTTGAACGCAAAGATAGCAGTGGGCGGAACCGGTAAGTCGAGCAAAGAGAGCGCGGCTCGCGCGCCGCTGCCCGGCTCCAGCGAGGCGTGGGCGATGAGACTGGGATCATAGCGTATCCCCGCCTCCTCCAGAGCCTCATGCAGACCCGTCAGCCGTTCCAGGCTCGACCGCGAGTGAGCGGTGAAACCGACATAGCCGATCCGCCGATGGCCGAGCTCGAGCAGATGACGAGCTGCCAGCCGGCCGCCCGCCCGATTGTCGGCTGTAATGAAGCTGACGCGCGGGTCCACGATCGTGCGATGCAGATACGCGAACGGCAAGCCGGCGGCCAGCAGATCGTCTTGGACCTGCTCCTGCCACGGCGCGTCGCCGAGAAGCAACAGTCCATCCACCTCGCGCGCCTGGGCGATGCGCATCAACTTGGCCGCGCTCTCGCCCGCCCGTGTGTAGAGCACCAGGTTGTAATCTTCGCGTTCGATCGCGGCCGCAATCAAGCGAATCAGCTCAGCGAAAAACTCATTGAACGTGGCAAACGCCGCATCATAGAGCAGCGCCAGACCGATCTTGCCGGTGCGCCGCCGCCGCAGGTTGCGGGCCGAGGCGCTGGGATAGTAACCGAGTGCGCGCGCAGCCTCTTCGACGCGGCGGGCTGTCTCAGGCGCCACATCGTCGTAGTCGTTGAGCGCGCGCGAGACCGTCGAGGTCGAGAGCCCCAGGTGGGCTGCGATGTCTTTGATTCCCACGACCATGTCGAACGCTCGGCCCTACAGTCAGGCAACAGGTCCATCAGTCCAGGTAACGGGAGAAACCAACCAGGGAGGAAATTCGACTGCCCGGAAACGATTTTGCAGTCATCTTCTATCATAGGAGCGGGCAATTGTCAAGCCGCGCAAACGCCGGATGGTGACTTAAGGAACTCAGCAGCATCACGAGTCGGTGCGGCCGAAATAGCGGTGCAGGTAGACGGCCAGAGCCAGCGTGACATTCAGGAGCTCCGCGTCTATCAGCCGGTCAGTGGATGGGTCGGCCGCACCAGGCAAAGCTTCGTCAGCTCTTTCGACCGTTTTCAGCCAGCGCATGAACGACCCGGCGCCAACTCCCTGTTCGCGCACCCACGCCAACTGCTTTCTGGCGGTCTGGATCACCCGGCTGCACTTGTCCAGCGCGATCTCGCCGGCAAGGTAGCGCCGCAGCAGGGAACACTGGTAGGCGCAACAGGTAAGCGGCCTCTGTGCATAGGCCGTACAGCGACCGGCCTGGAGCAGCGAGCAAGGCTGGCTGAACCCCTGCTTGCCCTGGATGGCCTCCACCGACAAACCCATCGCGGTCATCGGCACGACCTCATCACCCTGCACGACCGTGTAGGAGTGCAGGACGCCGTCGCAGCAGAACCCGCACGCCAGGCAGAGGGCCGCGGCGTCAGGCGGTTCAGGCATATCTTGGCTCAAGAACGTAACCCTTCTCCGAACCGGAGTAGACGCATGGGACAGGTTGTGTTATACTTGGCGTGATCTTCAGTGAAAGGACACAAAGGCTACTCAATGTCACGGTTCAGGCCGGCCGATCTGCTGCACTCCAGAAACACCACAAGCGGGGCCCATGCGGTCTCCTCTGGGCCGCCCAACTCTCCCGACTCGACCAGCACCACCGGCGCATTTCCGGGCAGCGCACACACAGCGCGGCTGTGGGACATCTTGCGACGACCGGCCTCAGTGGAAGAACGCAACCAACGCAACGTCGTGATTGACGCGATCGGCGTCGGCATCACGGCCGGCGTCGGCAGCTTTCTGTCGGTGTTCCTGGTGCGGCTGGGCGCGTCGAGCTTTCTGGTGGGCCTGCTGACCGCGATGCCCGCATTGACCGGCATGTTGTTGGCGATGCCCGTGGGTGAGTTTCTCTCGCGACGGCCTAACATCGTTCCCTGGTTCGCCCGCGCGCGCTTCCTCGTCCTTTCCTCCTACCTGTTCACCGGTCTCGTGCCGTTCCTGGTCCAGGATCATCGGCCAGAAGCGATCATTGCGATCTGGGCCGCGGCCACCGTGCCCCAGACGATCGTCTCGGTGTCGTTTACGGTCGTCATGGGTGGCGTCGCGGGACCGCGTGGCCGCTTCACATTGATGAGCCGGCGATGGTCCATCCTGGGCCTGACCAACGCACTGACGGTGGCGATCGTGGGACAGGCGCTCAAGCTGTTTGCGTTTCCACTGAACTATCAGGTAGTGTTCATCGCATCGGCCGTCGGCACACTGATCAGCGTCATCTTCTCCAGCAGCATCAAGCTGCCGACGCGCCAGACGCCGCCGCCGTCCAGCGGATCGCTGATCCAGACGTATCGAGCGCACGGCAAGACGTTGCGCGCCAACCGTCGCTTCGTCAACTTCACGATCAGCCAGTTCGTGCTCCGGTCGGGGCTGTCGCTGGCCATTCCGTTGCTGCCGCTCTACTGGGTGCGCGTCGTTGGCGCCTCGGACACGGCCATCGGCGCCATCAACAGCACCCAGACGATCGTCATGATGGTTTCGTACTTCATTTGGACGCGCGTGAGCCAGCGCCGCGGGGAACGCTGGGTGCTGCTGGCAGCCGCACTGGGCATCAGCTTCTATCCCCTCCTCACCGCGCTCACCCGCCAGGTGGAGCTGCTGGTGCTGTGGGCCGGGCTGGCCGGACTCTTCATCGCGGGCATTGACCTGGTGTTCTTCGACATCGTGTTGAGCACCTGTCCAGCCGACCAGCAGGCTGCCTACATCGGCATCTATCAGACGACCGTCTATGTCGCGGCCTTTGTGGCGCCCATGGCCGGCACGGCGCTGGCGGATCTGATCGGGATCGCGCCTACACTGATTCTGGCTGCCGTGGTTCGGCTGGCGGGCTTCGCCTTGTTGGCCTGGTTGGGCGTGGGCAAGACCGAGACAACGGCTGTCCCGTAGAGCACCCACCAGGCGCCAGGCACTTCGGAAGTGCCTGGCGCCTGGTGGGTTTCAGCCGGCGCGCTCCAACACGAAGATGGCCGTGGTGGACAGCAGATTCTTGAACTTGCGGATTTCGATGCGCCGACCGCCTGCGAGATAGGCTTGCTGGCCGATGTGGATGCCGGCGCCCTCGCAAAACCTGGCGAAGTCGGTGACGGTGAACGCCTGCCAGCGCGGTTTCTCGTGCCAGGCCTGCGGCAGGTCGGGCGCCTGTGGCATACGGCCGGTCACGAGCAGTTCCAACCGGCAGCGCCAATAGCCCCAGTTCGGGAAACTCACGATGCCCCGGCCGCCCACGCGCAGCATTTCGGCCAGGATCATGGCCGGATCGTCCAGGAAGTGCAGCGTCTGGCTGAGCACGACGTAGTCGAAGCTGGCATCGCGATAGTCGCGCAGCCCTTCTTGCAGATTCCCTTGTCGCACGCTCAACCCACGGCCCACGCAAGTCAACACGCCGCTTTCGCTCAACTCGATGCCCCGGCCGATCACACCCTTCGCGCGTACCAGGTGTTCCAGCAGCGCACCATCTCCGCACCCCAGGTCGAGCACGCGTGTGCGCTCCGGGATGAAATCCGCGATGATCCGAAGATCGGGGCGCAGTCCGGTCGGGATCGTCACACCCCCTCCTCTCGCGCAACCCGGTCAATAAAGCTACTCAGAAGCTTCGTCATGGTGTCCACCTCCAACAAGAAGGCATCGTGGCCCCAACTGCTCTGGATATCCAGATAGGTCACATCAGCGCCCGCGGCCGTCAGCGCGCTCACCAGCTCTCGGCTGTGATAGGATGGGTAGAGCCAGTCGCTGGTGAAGCTCACGACCAGGAACTTGATGTGCGCCGAGTCGGCGAACACCGCGGTCAAACTGCCCAGCGGGTCATCCACGCGGCCCCGGTCGCGGGTCAGATCGAAGTAGTCCATGGCCTTGGTGATGTACAGATAGCTGTTGGCATCGAAACGCCGCGTAAAGCTCAGCCCCTTGTGCCGGAGATAGCTTTCGACCTGGAACTCCGACGCGAAATCATAGCCGAAACGCTCGCGGTCCTGCAGCCGGCGGCCGAACTTATGGTGCATGGACTGTTCGCTCAAGTAGGTGATGTGGCCGATCATGCGCGCCACAGCCAGGCCGGCGTCGGGCCGCCGGCCGTTGCTGTAGTAGTCGCCATCCTGCCAGTTCGGGTCGGCGTAGATAGCCTGACGCCCCACTTCGCTGAACGCGATCAGCATGGGGCTGCTGCGAGCCGTGGTGGCCAGCGGGATGGCCGACCTGACTCGCCGCGGGTAACGCGTGGCCCATTCCAGCACCTGCATCCCGCCCATCGAGCCGCCGGCGAGGGAGAGCAGCGTTTCGATGCCGAGGTGATCCAACAGCGCGGCCTGCGCCCGCACGATGTCGCCGATGGTCACCATCGGAAAGCGCAGGGCATAGGGCTGGCCGGTTGCAGGGTCGCGCGTCGTCGGGCCGCTGGAGCCATAGCAACTGCCCAACACGTTGCTGCAGATCACGAAGAAGCGCTTCGTGTCGAATGCCTTGCCGGGGCCGATGCAGTCATCCCACCAACCCTCGCGGCCTTGCGCGTCCACGCCGGCCGCGTGCGCGCTGCCGCTCAGCGCGTGGCAGATCAGCAAGGCGTTGGAACGCGCCGCGTTGAGCGTGCCATACGTTTCATACGCCAACGTCACCGGGCTGAGGCTGGCGCCGCTCTCCAACATGAATGGCTTCTCGGCCGCGAAGGTCAGATGTTTGGTTTCCGTGAGTCCTACACTGTTCACCGTGTTCAAGGCCAGCCTCCTCCACAATCGTAGTAGCGCAAGATGGCATCTTGCGCTACTCCCGGTCACGCTTGCCCCAACGCCTGCCCCAAGTCCCACAGAATATCGGCGATATCCTCGATGCCCACGCTCAGCCTGACGAAGTCGGGGCTGACGCCGGCCGTGAGCAGCTCCTCCTCGCTGAGCTGGCTGTGGGTAGTGCTGGCCGGATGAATCGCCAGGCTCTTGGCGTCGCCGACATTGGCCAGGTGGCTGAGGAGCTGCAGGCTGTTGATGAACTTCCGGCCCGCCTCGAGTCCGCCCTGGATGCCGAACCCCAACACTGCGCCGGCGCCTTTCGGAACGTATTTCCTGGCGAGTTCATGATCGGGATGCGTGGGCAGGCCAGGATAGCTCACCCAGGCGACTTTCGGATGGCTCGCCAGGAACTCGGCGACAGCCTGGGCGTTGGCCACATGGCGATCCATGCGCAGGCTGAGGGTCTCGATGCCCTGGATGGTCAGCCAGCTATTGAGCGGCGCCTGGCACGCGCCGATGTCGCGCAAGATTTGCACGCGCGCCTTGAGTATGAAGGCCGGCGCGCCCAGGTCGGCGTACACCAGCCCATGGTACGAAGGATCGGGCGTGGTGAAATTGGCGAAGCGGCCGCTGCGCCAGTCGAAGGCGCCGCCATCCACGATGACGCCACCGATGCTTGTGCCATGGCCGCCGAGAAATTTGGTCGTGCTGTGAACCACGATATTCGCGCCCCACTCGAACGGCCGGCACAAGTATGGCGTGGCGAACGTGTTGTCAATCATGAGCGGGATGGCGTGTCGCCGGCCGATGGCCGCTACCTCATCGAACGGGAAGATGCTGATGTCGGGGTTGCCCAGCGTTTCGCCGTACAGGATCTTCGTGTTGGGCTGGATGGCGCGCTCGAAGTTGGCCGGGTCGCGCGGGTCAACCAGCGTTACGTCAATGCCGATGCGCGGGAAGGTGTAGCGGAACTGGTTGTAGGTGCCGCCATATAAACGGCTGCTGCTGACGATGTGATCGCCTGCCGCGCAGAGCGTCAACACGGCCATGGTCTGCGCGGCGTGGCCGCTCGAAGCCGCCAGCGCGCCGACGCCCCCCTCCAGGGCCGCCAGGCGCTGCTCCAGCACATCGGTGGTGGGGTTCATGATGCGCGTGTAGATGTTGCCCATCTCCTTCAGGGCGAACAGATTCGCGGCATGTTCCGTATCGCGAAACTGATAGCTTGTCGTCTGATAGATCGGCACGGCGCGACTGCCGGTCGCGGGGTCGGGCCGCTGGCCAGCGTGCAGTTGGCGCGTGGTGAAACCGAAGCTATGCGATGGCGTGGACACAGGTCAGATCCTTTCTCTTGTCTGGCAGACTAAACAAAACGCCCCCTCACCACTGGGATGAGAGGGCGCTGGCGGGTTGCTGGCATCAGTCGCCTGCTGGCGCTGGCAAAGAAAACCCCGTGATGATCTCACGTGAGATGATCCGGGGATGAGCAGGGCTGCCGTTGCCTCTCTCTCATCTTCCAGAACGAGTCCTCCCCGTGGGAGATCTCCGACTGCCGGATTTGGCACCATGAACGAGGGTAGACAGGTCATCAAGAGACAAGGATACAAGGGCGCTTCCACGCGCCCTATCTTCAATGCCTTGTCTACCTGTCTGCTCTCATCCTGGTTGCCGAGGCTTCAACGGGCCGGTCCCTCTGCCTCTCTGGATAAGAGTTCGGTCTATTCGATTGTTGGGCCGCTTTATACCAGGGGATGGCCGATTTGTCAAATCGGCTCAGGAGGCAGCGCGGTCGCCCAGGATGCGCTCCGCGCACTGCCAGCCGGACGCCAGCGCCGACCCCGCGCTGGGTCCGATGAGATAATCGCCGCAGAAGTAGACCGGCCCTTCCTGCATGTCCCGCTTGAAGGCTCTCAGGGCGCTCAAGTAGCCGGGTCGAAACACCGGCACTTTCCTGGGCCAACGGAACACCATCCGCTGGGTGATGCCGCGCGCCAACACCGGCTGGGCGCGTTCGATGTCCGCATTCACCCGCCGCAAGATCACGGCATCGCTCATGGCCGGATCGTACACGTCAGCCCGCAGAGCCGACATGCCGAAGACTCGACCGTCCGCCTGGCGGTCCCAACCCAACGGCGCGATCTGCCACGGCTCCTTGCTGGGGAACATGATCCCCCCATGATCCAGTTCTTTGGCGTCCCCTTCCGCGATGAAATAAACCTTGGCCGAGGTCGTGTAGTGAACGTGGCCGAAGAATGTCTGCCAGGCCGGCTGCGGGGCCGGGAAGAGGTCCAGCACCGCGTCTCCGGGCGCGGCGACCACCACCAGGTCAGCGTCGGCCTTATCGTCGGCGCCATCGCGACGATAGACGACTCTGGCACCGCTACCGTCGGACAGCGTCTCGATCTTGACGACCCTCGCGCCTCGTATCACGTCCTGCTGGCTGGCCAGCGTTTCTGGCAGCAAGCCCAGGCCGCGGTCGAACGTGTACAGCTTCTGCTGCAAGTAGTTGCCAAACAACACCAGCAGCATCTGCGCCGATAGATCGGCGGGCCGGTAGCTGCACATGACATCCATCATCGGCTGCACCCAGTAGTCGAACATCTCGGCATTGATGCGGCGGTAGAAGAACTGCTGCATGTCGAGACGATCGTCCCCCGGCGCTCGTTCGGGGTAGTAAGGATCCATACGTCCGTAGCGCACCATGTACGGCAAGAGCTTCATCATGCTCAAGCGCGCAGCCAGCGACACGCCTGACCAACGCAAGTACGAGGGGATGGACATGAAGTTCACGCTGTGGATGCGTCCAGCCCGCATGATGTGCACGTGGAACCCGGTCTGTTCTTCGCTGTAGTTGACCAGGCTGCCCCGGATCCCCAACTGCGAGACCATCGCGTGCAGATAGCGATCGGCGCCGGTGACGAACTCGGCGCCTGGGTCAATCCGAATGCCCTGCCACGCGATTGAGATCATCCGACCGCCGACCCGCTCCGCCGCTTCCAGCACGCGCACGGCATAGCCGGCCAGCTTGAGACGCCAGGCAGCCGTCAAACCGGCAATCCCCGCGCCGACAACGAGTGCGTTCTTGACTGACATGCGTCGCGCCCCTCCTCTTTGTGAGTTGCATTTTCCGCCACCCATTATATACTATTGAGCCAGCAATCGCGCAATCACACTGATGACTTCCTTCCAGAGAGGCACGCGCACGCACCATGAATACCACTGAACCTCCAGCGAAAGCCAAACGGCGCTGGCTTTCGGTCCTGGCCCTTTCGGCCGCCGGCTTCGTGGATAGCAGCGAAGACTACACCCTCTCGATCCTCTGGCCCTTCATGTATCCTTCCCTCAGCGTCAGCATCGGGCAACTCGGCCCGGCGCTGGGCATCGGCAACCTCGTCAGGACGCTGACCGCGCCGTTCTGGGGCTACGCCGCCGATCGTTTCTCGCGCAAGGCGCTGTTGGTAGGCGTCACGGGCGTCTGGGGCGCGTGGACGTTAGTGTTGGGGCTGGTGCAAAACATCTCTCAGCTCTTGCTGGTGCGGCTGGTGGCATCGCTGGGGCTGGCCGTGCTGTGGCCCACCGCGTTCTCCCTGCTCAGCGATCTGTTCGAGAGCAAGATGCGCGGTCGCGCGGCCGGTGTGATGACGGCCGCCAGCTTTTCAGGGACTTTCGCAGCCTACGCCATCCTCCCGGCGCTGGCGGTCGCCAGCCCTGAAGGATGGCGCAGCGGCTTCATGGTCATTGGCCTGGCGAGCATCGCCAGCGGGCTGCTGCTGCTCCTGGTGCACGACCCTCCGCGCGGGGCCGCCGAGCCAGAACTGCACGCGGTCCTCACCGAGGAAGCGGCCGCACGTTATCGCTTCCGCCTGGCGGATTTGCCCGCCATCGCCCGCGTGCGCAGTTGGTGGGTTCTGCTGTTTCATCATGCGGCTGACGTCGTCGCTGTCTCCGTATTGTACGGCTGGTCCTTCACCTGGCTGAACGAAATCGGCCTGGGCGACTCAGCCTTCCTGGTGGTCGCCAGCCTGATGTTCAGCACGCTGCTGGGGCACGTGCTGTTCGGTTGGCTGGGGGACCGGCTGGAGATCGGCTGGCCTCGGCGGGGCCGGCTGGTCATGGCGTTGATCGGTTTGACCGTCAGTGTGCCGGCGCTGGCGGGCTTCATTGCGCTGGGCCGGCACGGGATGGCGCCCCTGCTGCTGTTCGGCCTGCTCTCTGGGCTGAGCCTGAGCAGCATAGACACCGGCGCGCGCTGGCCCGTCACCCAGGGCGTCTTGCGGCCAGAGCTGCGGGCTTCGGGCCGCGCCGCGCTCGACATGGTCATCGGTCTGATGTCGTCGTTGGCCGTCAGCGTCTCCGGTGGGCTGGTGCATCTGCTGAGCGGCGATGTCACCCTGATGTTGCTGATCCTGATCCCGGCGCCGAAACTGCTCGCGGCAGGGCTTTGGCTCCCGCTGTTCAAGAGCTACCCGCGCGACCAACAGGCCCTGCACCAGCTTCTCAGCCAACGCCAGCAGGAGATCATAGAAGGGCGATAACTTCCCCGATTCCCGACCCTGTGCTACAATGCGAGGTGCGCCCCAGCCGCGCAAACCTGTCATTGGAGTCGTTGGTTATGCGTCTTTTATGTCTCACCTGCGAAGTTCTGGCCCGGCCGGTGTACCTGGCCGCGGCCCGGTCGCCTCATATCGTAGATATCGAGATGTTCCGCCGGGGGTTGCACAACGAACCGGCCGACCTGCGCGCCAGGCTGCAGGAGCGCATTGACGCCCACATCGGCGGCCGTTACGACTACATCACGATGGGCTACGGGTTGTGCGGCCAGGCGACCGCGGGATTGACCGCGCGCGACATCCCTGTGGTGATCCCGCGCGCTCATGATTGCATCACGTTGTTCCTGGGCAGCCGGGAAGCGTATCAATATCAGTTCGAGAACTTCTCGGGGACCTACTGGTATGTGCAGGACTACATCGAGCGGGACGATGGTCAGGGCGGTTCGCTGTCGCTCGGCTCGGCCGCGGATAGCGGCATGAACAAGACCTACGAGGAATACGTACGCAAGTTCGGCAAGGAGAACGCGGACTACCTCATGGAAGTGATGGGCGCCTGGCAGAAACACTACAAGCGCGCTGCGTACATCGAGCTGGGCATCGGCGACGGCAGCCAGGTGGAAGCCAAAGCGCGCGGCGAGGCCGCACGACGCGGCTGGACCTTCGACCGCGTGGCGGGCGACATGGTGCTCATCCGCCGGCTGCTCGAGGCGGATTGGGCCGACGGCGCCGCCGCGGGCAGAGACGACTTCCTGGTGCTGAAGCCGGGCGAACAGGTGAAGATGACGTATGATGCAGGGGTGATCGGGTGCGCGCTGGCATAGACAGTTTGAGATGGCTGATTCAACCCCAGTTCGGATGAACTCTACTGGTAGGCGCGAACGATATGAAGCAATACGAAGCGGTCATCCAAACACTTGAGCGTCTTGGCGGCCAGGCCACACTTGCCGACCTGTATCGCGAGGCAATGAAGGTCAAAGACTGTAAATGGGGAACGAAGACACCCTTCGCCTCCATACGCCGGATCGTCCAAGTCCGTCCAGAGTTTGTCAAAATCCGCCCGGGACTGTGGGCGCTACGTTCGTACCAGGCTAAATTGGGGCTAATAGACCAAGATGGCAAAGGACAAGCGACATCCGAGGCTATTGAGCAAACCCATGCCTACTACCAAGGTCTGTTAGTGGAAATCGGGAACCTGCGCGGCTTTGATACGTTCGTGCCCAACCAAGACAAGAACAAGAAGTTCATCAGCAAACCGCGCGGCGAAATGCGAACTCTGCAAGAGCTCCCACCGTTCAGCTATTCCGACCTTGTCAGAAGGGGCGGCACAGTGGATGTGACATGGTTTAACCACCGGCGAATGCCAAACAGCTTCTTCGAGGTAGAACACTCCACTGACATACAGGGGTCCCTCGTCAAGTTCTGCGACCTACAGGATTTCCATGCGAGAATGATCGTCGTCGCAGACGAAAGCCGTCGAGCTGAGTTTGAGCACAAGCAGAGGCTTACTGCTTTTGACACGATCCAAGGCAGAGTGAGCTTCTTGGACTACAATATGCTGGTCAAGAATTTCGAGTACGAGAAGCTCCGAGCCATTCATAAGTTTGCGCTCTGATTATGAGTCTGCGGGAGTGCGGTTACGTGTCGCCGTCGAGTCCAATATCTGAAATCCAATACCCAAATCCCCAAGTTCGCCCTGCAGCCCCGCGCGCAACGGCCCAGGTGCGCTTCGACGACGGCCGCGTGTACGAAGCAGCCGTCGGCACGCAATTGGAAGCTTATGTCAATGCAGTTGGTCAAGAGCGTGCGTGGCGCTTCCCGGTCGTCGCCGCGCTCATTGACCACGAACTGCGCGAGCTGACCTATCACATCGAGCGGGACGTGGAAGTAAAGCCGCTGGGCATGGACGATCGCGATGGCAGCCGCATCTACCGCCGCTCTCTCACCTTCCTGCTGATGGTCGCCATCAAGGAGCTTTTCCCCGAAGCCGAGTTGCAGGTGGATCATTCCGTCACCTTCGGCGGCTATTTCTGCGAGATCCATAGCCGGCCGCCGTTCAGCGCCGAAGAGCTGGCTCGCATCGAGGCCCACATGCGCCAGATCGTGGCCGCCGACGAGCCGATCGGCAAGGAACGCGTGCCGCTGGCCGATGCCGTGGAGATGTTCCGCCGCCGCGGAGACGTGGCCACCGTGCGCCTGCTATCATTCCGCAAGAAGGATTACCTGGTGCTCTACAAGCTGCGCGGGGTCAGCAGCTACTTTCACGGCTACATGACACCTTCAGCGGGCTATCTGCATCACTTCGGGCTGCACCACTATCCGCCGGGCTTCATCCTCCGCTTCCCGCCGCGCAGCAGTCTCGACCTGGAGCCGGTCGTGGACTATCCCAAGCTGGTCGCTGTCTTCCGGGAGTACGACCAGGCGCTTCGTCTGATGGGGATCCAGGACGTCGGGGCGTTGAATGAAGCGATTCGCGGGGGGCGCACCAACGAGATCATCCTGGTGGCCGAGGCCCTACACGAGCAGAAGATCGCCCAGATCGCGGCCCAGATCGCCAGCCGGCGCGCGCCCGGCCGCTCGCCTGCCGGGGGTGGGCGCTCCGCAGACGGCGATCTGCGACTCGTTTTGATGGCCGGGCCATCGTCATCTGGCAAAACCACCTTCTCCAAGCGGCTGGCGGTTCAACTGCTGGCCAATGGCGTGCGGCCCATCGCCATCGAGCTGGACAGCTACTTCGTCAACCGCGAGCAGACCCCACGCGATGCCACAGGCGCCTATAACTTCGAGGTGCTGGAGGCGCTCGATCTGCCGCTCTTCAACCGACACCTGCTCGACTTGATGGCCGGCAAGGAGGTGACGCTGCCGAAGTTCAACTTCGTGACCGGCCGGCGCGAGACTGGCCACACGGTCCGCCTCGGCCCCGATCAGATCCTGCTGGTGGAGGGAATCCACGGGCTTAACCCGCGGCTGGTGCCCGACATCCCCCGTGCGTGCATCTTTCGCATCTATCTCTCGGCGCTGACGCAGCTCAACATTGACCGCTACAATCGCGTCTCCACAACCGATAACCGCCTGATCCGGCGCATCGTGCGCGACGCACGGACACGTGGCTACAGCGCGGCCGAGACCATCGGCCGCTGGGAAAGCGTGCACCGGGGCGAGCGCGATAATATCTTCCCCTTCCAGGAAAACGCCGACGTGATGTTCAACTCGGCGCTGGGGTACGAGTTAGCCGCGCTCAAGCCGCACATCGAGCCGCTGCTCCTGCAGATCGAGCCAGGCAAGCCGGGCTACGTCGAGGCCAAACGCCTGCTGGCGTTCCTCCAGTGGTTCGAGCCGATCGCGGCCGATCCGATCCCCGGCAATTCGATCCTGCGCGAATTCCTGGGTGGCGGCAACCTGGAACATTTCGAGCCGTGGCGCGCCCAATAGCTTCCGGCCGAGGCCGTGGCGCGATTTCTCAGTCCAAGCCAGGAGAAACGACCATGTCAATCCGAACGCGCTGTCTCGCTATCGCGCTGGCGACCCTGCTAGGGGTGACGCTGGGGACCGCGCCGGTCGCGGCGCGGACCGCGCCGCCGCAAGGCCGCAGCGAACCGCGTCTGATCACCGTGACCGGTGAAGCCCAGGTGAACGTTGTCCCCGATGAGGTGATCCTGACCCTGGGCATTGAAACCTCAGACCGGCAGCTCCGCCTGGCGAAGAACGCCAATGACGAGATCGTCAAGGCGTTGTTCGCCGCGGCCGAGAAGCACGGCATCGCCGCCAAGAACGTCCAGACAGATCACATCAACATCGAGCCGCGCTATCGCGACAGCTACCTGCAACGCGACTTCGTCGGCTTCTTCGTGCGCAAGACCGTTGTCATCACCCTCAAGGATCTCGCGGCCTTCGAGAGCCTGCTCTCGGACCTGCTGGACGAGGGCGCGAGCCACGTACACGGCATCCAGTTCCGAACCACCGAGCTGCGCCGGCACAAGGACGCGGCTCGCGCACTGGCGATCGGGGCCGCGCGCGAAAAGGCGCTCGCGATGGCAAAGGAGCTTGGCCAGGCGGTGGGCCAGCCCCATTCGATTCGTGAGGAGCAAAGCGGCTGGTGGTCGGGCTACAGCGCCTGGTGGGGTAGTTCCTGGGGGGCCAGCATGACCCAAAACGTCATGCAAAACGCGGCCGGCGCCCCCGCGCTGCTGGAGGGCGCGCTTGCGCCGGGCCAAATCAGCATCATCGCCAAGGTCACAGTAAGCTTCGAGCTGAAGACTCAGTAGATCAGAACTGCTCAAAGCGCCTTTCGTTCTTCGCCTTTGGCGTGGCTAGAACGCCAAGCCCGACGGTCGGGCGGTTGAAAACCGCTGCCACCACTGCAAGGCCGATCCTTCGGCAAGCTCAGGACAGGCTCTGCGTCGGCTGGATCTAGTACGGGAGGGCTGAAGTATCTCCACGGTTTGTAGTAACGACTTCAGTCGTTTCGCAGCGCCGACAACGACTGAAGTCGTTACTACGAACCCTTGCCGTACTTGCGTTCAGTACCAGGACCAGACCAATGACCACAGCCACAGGCAGGATGACAAACCAACCGCTCTCTACGAGACGCCTGGCAATAATGAGCAATCTGCGAACCATTCGGTTGCGACTCCTTCACATCAACGGGTAACGCCGGAAACGCTCGCAGTCCACACAGTCCTCGGGAATGCTTCCATCGGCTTTGAGGCGCGCCTGCCAGCAAGGAAGGTCCGGCCGCTGAGACGCTGGACACGCGGCGCGCACAGCCTCGCTGCACGATTTGGCATCCCAGCAATACCTCGGCAGCACGGCGGCCGCCAGGCCGGGCTGTGGCTGCTGCCCAGGGCGGATCGCAGGTTGAGGGGGCGGAACCCAGGGAAGCTGTGGAGCCGGCGCAGGAGCGCGGCCGGCCGGCGGTCTGCGCTCAAGAGGCGGCGCGGGACGCTCGACCGGCTGCTCGGCTGGCGGACGAGCGCCAGGCTGCGCCGCGGCCTGGGCTCGTTGTTCCGCGCGCGCCTCCTCCTCCCACCGCTTGTCGAGCCGCTTGAGCAGGTATACCAGGCCGGCTGTGATCGCCAACGGAATGCCGATGCGCACGGCAAACAGACCGATTACGGCCAGAAGGTCGACAGGAATGATCATGGCAAGTCCTCCCAGGCAAAATCAGGAAACTGGGGCGACCGACGATGGCTTCGACGCCACCCGGCTCTGGTCCCACGCCAGCAACCGGCTGCTGCCCCAGAGAAGCAGAGCGAGCGGCAAAGCGATGCGTACAGTTACGCCGACGACAAGAGCAATCAGTTGCATGGCATCCTCCTATGATGTAGGATAGCACTTCTCGCATGACACAGCCATCGGGTGTTTGCACCATCTTCGTGTGGGAAGTTTGCCCATGCCAGGACGGCTGCCCATGCCGCGGCCGGCGCCACGGCCAGTGAGAAAATGTCCCGGTTTGGAGGCTTCAGCTGGTTACATTGTTGGCGAGAGTGACCGGCTGATCCTAGCTGATCCTAAAGGAGGGTTCGCACAGCCTCGAGACCAGAGCGTTGGGCGGCGATTTTCAGGACCGAGCCAGAGCGCGCGCGGACTACCCGCCCACATCATTGAGATGACAGGACTTACGCAGTGGCGCCGAAAACCAGCCACGAATGACACGAATTGACACGAAAATGGGTTGACCAGGCGGCTGAATTCGTGAAATTCGTGCAATTCGTGGCTACTCCGCACGGCACTGCGTAACTCCTGTGAGATGAGAGGATGACGTGATATACTCAGCAGGTCAGAAAGTCAGGTTCAGAGGAGAAACACAATGCGCTTGAGCTGTCTACCCGTATCGTTCTTCCCCGACATCATCGAGGGCCGGATGTCGGTCGTAGCCTGGGCCCAGATGGCCGCGGAGCTGGAACTGGATGCAATTGACCTGAGCATCCTCTTTGCGCCCGATCGGTCGCCACGAGCGATTGCCGATTTGCGACGGGCGATCGCAGCCACAGGTATGCCGATCGCCATGCTGGCCAGCTACCCGGACTTCACCCACCCTGACCCAGCGCAGCGCGCCGTTGAGTTGGAACGCGCTCAAGAGGTTGTCGAGGCGGCGGCCGGTCTGGGCGCGGCGCTGGTGCGCGTGACGGCCGGACAGGCTCACCCCCAAACGGGACGCGCGGCAGGGATCGCTTGGGCCGTGGATGGTCTGCGCCAGCTATGCGAGCGCACCCGCACTTCAGGCGTGACCCTGGTCTACGAGAATCACGCCAAGCCAGGCGCGTGGCGCTACACCGACTTCTCGCAGCCGCCCGACATCTTTCTGGAGATTGCGGCCGCGACGGCCGACGCCGGTCTGGGGATCAATTTCGACCTGGCCAATGCAACCGCGTTCGCCGAAGACCCGATCGCGCTTCTCGACGCGGTCATCGGCCGGGTGGTCAGCGTGCACGCTTCAGACACCGCGGTGCGCGGCCGGCTGGAACCTGTCCTGCTGGGGACCGGTGTCACGCCTTTTGGCGCGTTGTTCGGCCGCCTGGCGCGCGCCGGCTGGGATGGTTGGATTTGCATCGAGGAAGCATCGCGGCAGGGCCGGCCTGGGGTCGCGGCCGCGGTACGCTTCGTGCGCCAGACCTGGGAACAGGCGCAGACGATGGCACGCAAGCCCTGACCGCGCCATGCCAGACAAACACCCGGACCACAGCCGAGACGGTCGGCGGCAGAGGCTGTGGTCCGGGTCTGTGGCCATCATCCAAGCTCGATCAGCCCCTTCTCGATGGCGTAATGCACCAGCTCGACGCGGCTGTGCAGGTTGAGCTTGGCCATGATGTTCTCGCGGTGACGATTCACTGTTTTCACGCTGATCACCAGCCGCTTGGCGATCTCCTGGTTGGTGCGGCCTTGGGCGATGAGGGTGAGCACTTCGCGCTCACGCTCAGTCAGCGCGTCGAAGCTGCGTCCCACGTCGCCGGTATGCTCCGCACGCTGCAAATAGTCGTTCACCAGCGCCCGCGCCACCGACGGAAAGAGGAACACGCCGCCGCGGTACACGGCATGAATGGCCAACACCAGATCGTTGGGCGCAGCACGCTTCGGCACGTAGCCAGAGGCGCCAGCAGCCAACATCTCGAAGAAGTACTGGTCATCCTCGTGCATGGTGAGGGCCAGGACCGACACATCAGGACGCTGTGCTTTGATCAGCCGCGTCGCTGTGATGCCGTTCATGTCGGGCATCGAGACATCCATCAACACGACATCAGGTTGGAGCTCGCGCGTCAGCCGCAGCCCCTCTGCGCCATCTTGCGCCTCGCCCACGATCGTCAGCTCGGGGTCCGCGTCCAGCAGCATCCGTAGCCCGGCGCGCACGACCGCATGATCGTCAACGAGCAGTATGCGTATCGGACTCATGCCTTACGTGTCCTTCGGCCGCTGGGGCAGCTCGATCACGACGCGCGTGCCCTTGCCCGGCTGCGACTCGATCGTGCACACGCCGCCCACCAGGGCCACGCGCTCGCGCATGCCGATCAGCCCCCAGCCCTGATGCTCTGGCGCGGCGGGCGATTGGATGTCGAAGCCCACGCCGTTGTCCACGACCTCCAGACGCACGGCGTCACCCTGCTGCGACAACACGACCGTCACCTGCGTGGCCTGGGCGTGGCGCGCGACGTTGGTCAACGTCTCTTGCGCAGCGCGGAAGAGCACCGTCTCGTATTCCGCTGGTAGCCGCTGCGCCAACCGCTCGGCAGTGAAGGTGATGTTAGTTTGCGGATGGCGGACTGCATGCTGCTGGCTATACCAGTGCAAAGCCGGCGCCAGTCCGAGGTCATCCAGTTGCGAAGGCCGCAAGTTCGCCATGACATTGCGCAACTCGGTCAGCGCGTGGTCGGCCACCTGGCGCAAGTTTTGCACCAGAATAACTGGCCGCGACCGGTCGCCCGCGGCCAGTTGCGTCTCCACGGCAGCCAGCCCCATCGCCAGCGCGCTTAGCTTCTGACCTGTCTCATCGTGCAACTCGCGGGCGATCCGTTGCCGTTCTCCTTCTTGGGCGTTGACGAGCTGGCGCACGAGTTGTCCCAGTTGCGTCTCGCGCTCCTGCACCACCTGGTATAATCGCGCATTCTCAACGAACGTCGCTACTTGCTGGGCAAAGGCCATCAGCAACGCCGCATCTTTCAGACCAAATGGCTCATCCTCTCGTAGTGAAGACATCACCAGGGCGCCGAAGAGCTCCTGCTTCGCGGATAGTGGGGCCGCCAGGGTGCGGAACATCCCATCAGTCGCCAAGTCATCCGAGAGCTCGGACGCGTTGTCGGGATCGAGCAACGACGTCCGGCCGCCGAGTTCAACGCCCACTATCTGACCGCTGCCGATCGCTCGTCGCACTGCCTGCTCCAGCGCCGCGGGAGTCGTTGGGGTTGGCGCATCGGGACGGCGGTACTCGCCCGCGGCCTCGAGCTGACCGTCACGGCGCTTGAGGAACACATGACCGCAACAGGACAGCTCGAAGCTGTTGACGACCTGGTACAATGCGTAGCGCAGCAGGTTGCGCAGCTCCATCGTGGAGCTCAGGATGCGCGCCAGCTCGACCATGGCCGCGAGCTCGCGCGCGGTCGTCTGCAGGCGGACGTTCAGGGCCTCAACCTCGTTTGCCCGCCGCTCCTGCGCATCCAGGGCGGCCGTTTGCGCCTCGATGCGCGCCTTGTTGGCGCGCGCCAGCCGTTCGCGGCTCTCCATTTCGAACGCGCGCAGAGCTCCGCCCAGGGTGATCGCGACTGCCGTGGCAGCCAGGCTACGCAGCAACTGCACCGGGATACCAAAGGTGCGCAGAAAGAGCGCGGTATTGACCACTTGCGACGGAAAGACCAGGCTGGGCCGGACAAAAAACTGCCCGATCACGCCGTAGATGAAGAGCGCCAGCGCCGCCCACAGCAGATCCTTGCCGTAGACCGACATCCCCCGCGCGTGGAAATCGTGGCGCTCACGCAGCAGCGCCCAACTCGCCAGCAGCGCGCCGGGGATGCCCAGACCATAGCGCGCCAGCACATCAGCAGCCACCAACAGATCACCAGGTCCTGGCCTGAGCCGCCACGCGATGAACCCTACACCGAGCAGCCACAAAGCCGCAAATGCCGCCACCTGCCAGCGGCTCGATGTCGGACGCCGCTCGGCATCGGGCAGCAGTCGCACGCCGAAGGCCAGGAGAAAGAGAAACGAACCTGCGAGCGAGAGAACGCGTATGGTTTCCTCGACAAGCCCAGCCGAGCGCCCCGTTTCATGCGCAGCGAAGATCTGGAACATCTCGAACCACTCATGGCCGCCGTGCACGAAGCCGAAAAAGGCCAGCGGCCGCAACGCGCGCGCAAAACGGAACTCCGTCGCCCGACCCGACTCCAGATATACCACCAACCCCATGGCAAAGAAAGCCAGGCCGTAGAGGAAGAACACATAGACGATGTTCTGCATGAAGAACGCAGACATGCTCCCTACTTGATCCTGATCTCCAGCCGGCCATCCAGCGCACGCACATCTTCGATGTACCATTGCGCGGTAGAACGTTGGAACGCCTGATTGATCATCGTGGGGATCAATGCAGTGATCAGGCTGCGCGGAGAGATGGACTCGGTCTCGAATTGCAGCACGCCATTCACCGCGACCAGCCGTCCCATGATGGCCAGATTCTCCATGCGGATCAGGCCATAGCTTAGCTCCTCGGCATTGAGCAGCACCTTGCCGCCGGTGAACCGCACGACCAATCCCTCCACAGTCAAGCCTTCTTGCTGTCCTGCCCCGGCCGCGACCGCCGCGGCTATGTCATCTTCCGTCACGATGAACAGATGCGGGTCTGGGGTCGGCGAGCCTGGCTGCGTGACAGCAGCCGCAGGGGCCGAGGGTCGCGTCGGTTCCATCGTGGGAGTAGCTGAGGCTGCGGGGAGGGTCGCGGTCGGCCGCGGGGTGTTGGTGACGGTAGCTGCAGGCTGCGCCGTGGCCTCGGGCCGGCCGACCAGGGTCGGCAGAATCGCTCCCCCAGAGGTCTGCGTCGCCGCAGGGGTCCAATCGGCCGGCGGCTGGAGAGACGGGCCCAGACTGCAGGCCAATCCGGTCACAGCCAGACCCAAGACAGCCGCCAGCACCACGATAGCATTCGGCAAGCGTTTCACAGTAGAAACTCTCCTTTGTCTTTTCAAGCGAACGTGCTGGCGCGGTCGCTACAGGGTGTACCGGTAGACGTTCGTATCGCGTTTGACGAAGCCGAGCCGCTGGTACAGGCGGTTGGCCGCCTCGCGCGACGGCCGCGAGGTGAGGTCAACGGTCGCCGCGCCGGCCGCCCGCGCCCGCTCGATCGCCGCGCGGGTGAGCGCCTCGCCGATGCCCTTGCGCCGCGCCCGCTCGTCCACCACTACATCTTCGATCCACGCGTGCTGGCCCGTGGGGATCCGAAAGATCACGAGCGTCAACATGCCGACGATCTGGTTCTCCAGCTCAGGATCGCGCGCGATGAACAGGATCGTCGCCGGCGAGCGGACGATCTCGGCGACCTCCTCGGGGCTGGGCGGCGGGTTCGACGATGAGAGTTGCGGGACCAGCCGCCAACACGCGGCGATGATCTCGTCGCTGACTTCGACGACTTCGCTGAGCGCGATGGGCGACAAACGGATCCTCCCTTCAGATCAAGACGATGGCTTCCTGCAATGGCAAGGTCGTGATCTCCAAGCCGTCGCCGGCCACATAGCAATCTATCTCCAGGCGCACCCCGATCTGCTCGTCGGGCAGATAGATGCCCGGCTCGATCGAGAAACCCACACCCGGGATCAGACGCCGGCGGTCCTGCGTCTCCAGGTTGTCAATGTTGACGCCGTTGCCGTGGCCCGTCGTTCCGATCGAATGGCCGGTGCGATGGATGAAACGCGGACCGAAGCCGGCCGCTGCGATCACGCCCCGCGCCGCGTCGTCCACCTCATACCCGTAGACCGGTTCGCCAGCAGCCAGCCGGCCATGCGCGAACGCCACGGCTGCATCGCGCGCGTCACGGACGATGTCGAACACCTGCTGCAGCCGCGGTGGAACCCGCGATCCGGCAAACGCCACCCACGTGATGTCGCCGAAGATTGCGTCCTCGTGCGGCTCGCGCGTCCACAGGTCAATCAACAGCAAGTCGCTGCGGCGGATCGGCGTGTCGGCCGCGCGGTTCGGAACGTAGTGCGGGTCCGCTGCGTGCGCATTGACCGCCACGATGGGCGGATGTCCCGACTCCATTCCCAGGCGAGCAAACTGCGCCATCATGAAGTCCTGGACCCTCGTCTCGGTCAGCGCCGCGGCCGTCGCCAGCCCCTCTCGCACATGCGCAAAGGTCGCATCCTTGACGGCGATCAGCGCCTGCGCCGCGCGGCGATGGCCGGCCAGTTGCTCTGGGGTCCACACTGCCTCCGCATCCTGCACCAGGTCGGCCGAAGTGAACACCTCCACGCCCAGGCTGCGCACCAGCTCGACCGTGCCGGCGTCCACCCGGCTGATGTAGGGAATGGCGCAGCCCGGCGAGACCTCCATGGCCACGCGCGCCGCGCCACGGAGCAGCCCGGCCAAACCGTCGCGCCACTCCTGCCACGAGACGTAGCTGCGGGACTCAGGCGCCAGGGGCCGCATCCCACCCTGCTCGATGGCATGAACCAACCAGCGCGGCTCGCCCTGGCCGGGCACGAAGCACGCCCAGCGCCGGCTGGGCCCCCGGCCGGCCGGCATCCCGACGATGCGCTGCGCGATGGGGTTTTGTCCACGAAAGTCGTACAACAGCCAGCCGTCGAGCCCTTCGGCGCGGATGGCGGCCTGGATTGCGGAAAGGTGTTTCATGAGATACCCTCACCCCAACGGCAGACGCACCGGCTGGCCGATCGCGGCTGACCGATAGGCCGCCAGCGCGATCTCCATGGCCTTGTAGCCGTCGTAGCCGGTTACGAGCGGCTGGCGCCCCTCACGCACAGCTGCGATGAACTCCGCGATCATGGCCTGGTCTGCGTCAGAGCCCCAGTAGATCGCAGAAGCTTTGCCAGAACGCTCGCCGTGCGCTGTGATAGTCTGTTTGAAGGCGTTTACTGTCACGACGCCGGCCTCACCCACCAGCTCCAGCGTGACGCCGCCCCAGGTGGTGTGCACCAGCGGCCGGCTCCAGCTACAGTCAATGCTGGCAAAGGCGCCATCGGCGAAGGTCAGCAGCAGCAAGCCGCCGGTCTCCACCTCCACTGCATCGGCGTGGATGATGCGATTGAGCTGCGCATAGACTTCGACGACTTCGCAGCCCAGATACCAGCGCAGCAAATCGGCCACGTGTACGGTGTGATCGGTCGCCGCGCCGCCGCCGGCCAGTTCCTTGTCCACGAACCACCTGCGGTGGCGCGCCGGCATCTGGCCCGGGTTCGTAGCCGTGCAGGCATGAACGCGGCCCAGGCCGCCCCTGGCCAACAGCGCCTTGACCTCGGCCACAGGCGCGCTGAAGCGCATCGGGAATGCGGTCATCAGGATCACGCCTGCGCTCTGGCAGGCGGCGAGCATCGCCTGGCCGTCCGCGATCGTCGTCGCCAGCGGCTTCTCGCAGATGACATGCGCGCCGGCTTCGGCTGCCATGATGGTCAGTGCGGCGTGGCGCGCGTTCTCCGCGCAGATCGCCACCCCGTCCGGCTTGTCGGCCAGCAGCGCCGGGTAGGAGGGATAGAAGCGGACGCCGTGCCGCTGCGCCGCATCCCGGCCGCGGTCCGTGTCATCGTCCGCGATGCCCATCAGTTCGACGCCGGGCATGGCAGTCAGTGCCCGGCCATAGGACTCGGCGTGCATGTGCGCAAAGCTGAGAATGCCAATCCGTAGAGTCTCGTTGCCAGTCTTCATGCCAGCGCCTCCCCCAACCGCAGGTCGCCTATCGGCAGCGGCTCGATGCGGATCGCCCGTCCAGTCTGCGCAGATTCGATGACAGCCAGCGCGATCTGGACGGCCGCCAGCCCGTCAGTCGCGCTGACGCGCAGCGCAGCATCGTGGTCAAGAGTCGCGTAAAAGGCCTTGATCTCGGTGGTGTATTGGCTTTCCAGCAGAGGATGCGCCGGCAGCGGCACCTCTGGCACGGTCTCTTCTGGCCGGCGGTGGCGCAGGAAGCGGACCGGCGATGATCTCTCCGAGTCGAAGACGAGCAAACCATCGGAGCCGGCCAGCTCGAACGCGGTGTAGAAACCGGATGGGAAGGCCCACGATCCCTCAACGTGAGTGATCGCGCCGCTGGCGTGGGTCAAGATGGCCAGTGCATGGTCTACGGCGGCCTCGGGCCGCGCCACGCCGAGCGTCTTGGCGTAGGCGGTCGTCACCTCACCGGCCACCCAACGCGCATAGTCGAAGTCGTGCACCATCAGATCGAGGACGACCCCGCCTGATCGCCTGAAGTCCACGAACCAATTATCGGTCGCCTTCCTGGGCTGCGAGACGCAGCGCGCCAGACGCAGCACGGCCGGCTTGCCGATGACCCCGCGATCCACAGCCGCCTTGGCGGCCGCATACTCCGGGAAGAAACGCACCACCTGGCCGACGAGCAGCTTGATTCCCGCGGCGCGGCTCGCGGCGATCATTTCCAGGCCCTGCTCCACAGAGCGCGCCAGCGGCTTCTCACAGACTACGTGTTTGCCCGCTGCGATCGCCGCCATGACGATCTCGTAGTGCACGTCGGTGGGCGTGCACACGTCCACGACATCCACATCGCGCACGAGCGCGGTAAGGCTGTCGTACACCTGGCCGCCGAACCGCGCGGCCCGATCCTGTGCGCGGCCCTCGACGATGTCCCTGAAGCCGGCGACCTGGGCCGGCGTGGCCAGCCAGCCGGCCGCGTGGATGCCGCCCATGACGCCGGCGCCGACAATCCCCACTCGCATGTTAGCCTCCGGTTCTCAAGACTTTCCCGAAGTCGCCGCCTGCCGCGCCAGCTCTCGCTGGTAAGCCTTCCAGCCGGGGCACCAGCCCGTATGCCAGCGCCAAAGCCTGGCCAACAGAGTGTTTGGCCTGGCCTCGGCCCGCCGTCGGATCGGACAATCTGCACACCTCGATTGCGCCATGATCTCCTCCTTAGAACAGAATGGGGGCGCCGCGCCCCTGCGCGGACAGCCCCCATTCTATCACAAATCACGGCATTGAACGAACTCGGGTATAGCGCAGAACTATCGGTGACTTTGTCACTGCGAGGAGCGTAGTGTGTGGATGCGAGGCACGGAGCAAAGCAGTCTCGCGCCTGCTCAAAGCAGGAGATGGCTTCGGGGCAAACAGCGCCCCTCGGAGCCGCAGGCCCCCTATGGGCAATGACCGACACTTTTGCGCTATACCCCAACCCGGACAAGCCGGAACCAAACAGGACGATTGGCCACGGATGGCACGGATTACACAGATTGGCCCTTTCCTCCGTGAAATCCGTGTAATCCGTGGCCGAGAATTCTTGTCGCCGG
>Ga0194125_10001365_pt1 | contig 41334 bp, 62 predicted proteins | sample TA2KigC250mmetaG_FD_148626 | JGI IMG/M metagenome (GOLD analysis project Ga0194125, IMG submission 148626) | Freshwater microbial communities from Lake Tanganyika, Tanzania - TA2015034 Kigoma Deep Cast 250m | ecosystem: Environmental > Aquatic > Freshwater > Lake | place: Tanzania: Lake...
TTGCTCCTTTAATTTATTGACCTACAAACTATGCCTGCAACATATGATGGGTAGCCCGCCGTTCTATCAAATGGATAAGTAGTTCCATCTGTTCCATTTATGTATCCTGCCAAACAATGTGTCCCCCATGGCACTGCTGTTGATGAGCAATAATAACTTGTATAAACAAGGTCGAATGGTGAATGAACATAGCCAGTTTCAAAGTTGCATATGGACATCAATTCGTGAATGTTAGGTATTCTCCAGTCATTATATCCAAGAAAATCGCAGGCCTGAGCCATAGAAATCCAATCATTAGGACTCGGTTGATAATTTTCCATTGGTGTTGTTCCTTGCAGAGATGCCCACAACCCAGCATATGTTATTGTTACTACGGCACCGAGAGCCATTTCAGGCTCAGTATACCATTGCCCAGACCACTCCCACGCACCAGGATTATTTGTTTCATCATCTGCTACTGTCAATCCATTAGAAGTATGTTGCGTTTTGCAGATGTAGTAGTATCCGCTTTCCTCTACCATTTCCCCAACACTATAAAGGGTGCTATCTGCATAGGTAGTCCAGTCAAAATGATACTGAACAATAAAACAATAACTATACCCCGTTGAATCAAAGAAAATTGTGCCTATGTCGTATGTAGTGTTCTGCACAAGAGGATAAACGATAGTTCCTATACCACTTGCCAAAACAGACTGAGGCACATACAATCGGGGTGCTTTCATCCACATCAGGTTAGTTACTCTGTCGGTAATAGAGCCATCTCCATTATCCACAAAGCGAGGGTCAATAGAACTGCCTTTCTCGTAGTAGCCATCATCGTAATCTACATACGATGTAGTCTGGCCAGTTTTCGGTAGTTTTCTTATTATGTATGCCATTAGATTATCACCCACTTTCCCGAAGCATAATCTACGACAGTTATACTCTCCCATTGTGGGATGTCGTAAGACGAAGCTCCGTCTATTGTTTCTGTGCTATCTGGGTCAACCGTTACTGTGCCTGTATTTATGTTCTTTATGATGTATCTCCTGCCAGAACCTGTAGCCTCGGGGAGGTCCACGGTCATAGCCGAGGACTTATCGCACACCACCACATCGTTAGTATCATCAAGGGTATCAGTATCGGTGATGGTTTCTGTTTCCAAGTTCCTCGCCAGTGAGGTAGTAAAGACACCATTTATTGTCAGCTGTTGGTCAGCCGCCGCATCAGCAAAAGTTCCGTAGAGTAAAGCGTTATTTCTAATATCTTCGGCAGAAGCTCTTGGGTTATTTGTGCTTAATATGCTCTGGTCTATAATAAGGTTGTTTGTAAAATCTGTTCCTGTTGCATTATTATTATTTCCAGCGTTAGTTCCTAAAAATATGCTGTGACTTGCATTTGTTTGTCCCGAACCCGCATTACCTCCAAAGAAGTTAGATTGGGAAGCATGAGTAGCACCATAACCAGCACCTATTCCAAAGAAGTTGGAGCTGTAAGCATTAGTAGCTCCATAACCAGTTTCTTGTCCAAAGAAGTTAGAGTTTGTAGCATTAGTAGCTCCATAACCCGCTCCTTCTCCAAAGAAGCTGGAGTTAGCAGCATTAGTAGCACCATAACCTGCATTTGTTCCGAAAAAATTAGATGAAAAAGCATTTGTCGCTTGATACCCCGCACTTGCCCCGAAGAAATTAGAAAGCGCCGCTCCCGTTGCTCCTCTTCCAGCACTATCTCCAAAGAAGTTAGAGTAGGAAGCATTAGTTGCTCCATTGCCAGCATTATATCCAAAGAAATTAGAACTAAACACTCCACCAAAATCATCAGTTAGAGCTACTTGATAACCAGCTTGGTATCCGAAGAAATTAGAGTAGGAAGCATAAGGAGAAAAAGTGCCAGCACTACTTCCATAGAAGTTAGAGTGAGTAGCGTTAGTAGCACCTTCGCCAGCATTACTTCCAAAGAAGTTTGACTGGACAGCATCCGTAGCATCTTTCCCAGCACTCATTCCAAAAAAGTTAGAAAATTGGGCATCAGTTGCTCCACTCCCAGCACTTTCTCCGAAAAAGTTGGAGTCGTCAGCACCAGAAGCTCCATAACCTGCATATTCCCCAAAGAAATTAGAGTGTGCGGCATTAGTAGCACTATTACCAGCATAATCCCCAAAGAAGTTAGAATCGGAAGCATTAGTAGCATCTTGCCCTGCACCCTGTCCAAAAAAGTTAGACCTATTAGCATTAATAGCTTGATAACCAGCACTATTTCCAAAAAAGTTGGAGTTGTAAGCACTAATAGCCTGATAGCCTGCATAAGCTCCAAAGAAGTTGGAGTTGAAAGCCTCGGTAGCACCATAACCTGCATTTGGACCAAAGAAGTTAGAGTAGGAAGCACCAGTAGCACCAGAACCAGCACTATTTCCAAAGAAGTTAGAACTGTCAGCATCAGTAGCACCACTACCAGCATAATAGCCAAAGAAGTTAGAATTGGAAGCATTAGTAGCACTAGAGCCAGCATCTTGTCCTGCAAATACAGAATTAGCAACAGGCGTTCCTGCTCCTGCTAAAGAGATAGCATAGGCAGTAGAATAATCGGCTTGGATTACTGCTCCTGTGGAGTCGTAGAGTTTTCTATTAAATGGGTCTATTGAAGTATTAGTTCCATCAGTAATCACATCGCCATCGGTGTTGAAGGCTATAGAGTTTCCGTCTGTTATATTCCCAAGAGCGAGGGTCTGGGCGAGTGTTCCTCCTCCACCACCACCAGCATCTGCCCACACTAAATTCCCTGCTGTATCATCCCACTTTAAGAATTTATCGGCATCAGGGTCGGCAGGGAAGATGGTATCAGTTCCACCTACTGCGTGGTCAGAGGCGTGGGCAGGGATAGCGGTGAGGTAAGGAACATCATTGGTGAAGATAGAGATGTTAGGTGGACTTGCAAGCCACGCACCAAAGACTGGGTCGGTTTCTGCTGTTAAATATCCCGCCAAGGCATGATTACCCCAACCATAAGCAGTGTTCCAGCTGACAGAATTATCAGTAATAGATGTTCCCCAAGCCGAACCAGTGGATAAGGGTATCCCTGCGTCTGGATAAATCATTGGGGCAGAATTAGTAATTTTAAGTTTATCAGCATCTCCGCCAGTTCCCTCTGCCAAAGTAATTCCTGTTCCTGCTGCGGTCTTTGCTCCTAAATACCCAGCAGAGGTATCATCCCCATCATATTTTACCTTTTCATCTGTATCTACAATAGTATAAAATTCTAAACCATCTGCACTTGATTTTACTCTAATGCCCTCGCTACCATGTCCTGAATAATCTGAAGGCGTGTCAGTAAGCCCAAGGAAACTCAATGATTTTAGATATCCTGCGTCAGCGTGATTACCCCATCCATAAGCCATATTCCAGTTTGCTATATCTAATGCATCTATTCCATGCGCAGGACTTGAGGTAAATACTGGGTCGGTTTCGGTAAAAGTAGTTAGATAGCCAGCATCATTTACTAATTCAGATACATTATCTCCGCTTTGTAAGTAGCTTGATAAATCTTGGTCGCCTGTATTTATACCTGATACTAAGTCTAAAGCAGTCCTATTGGTATGTGCTATGTCAGAGTGAGTAAAATCAGTGAGATGGGTATCAGGAAGAAAACCTATATGCCCAGAAATAGCATAAGAAAGGTTTGTAAGTTTGCTATGGTCTGAAGTTCCCTCGCCTCCACCACCTCCACCACCTATAAAATCTATTTTATTTACTGGAGTTGATATTATGCTTATCAATTTTTCCCAAAAATCGGAAGTAGGTTTCTCCCCCTTATTATCCGTCATACAGATATAAAGAGCATTTTGATAGGATACTACATCATTAACTTTATAATCTGTATCTTTTACCCATTTCCCTTTCCAGCGCATCCTATCAAGGTCAATTATATCAATTTCTTTATGCGTATGGTATTTTGGAGCAAAAAATTCTGGCAACTTTGAAATGTTTTCAAGAAAATTATCTTGTTCTTTTGCTTTATCCATTTTAGCCATCCTTTAGTAATTTATTGCATTCTTGAATTCGTCCACAAGTTAAGTTCTTTCTATCCATTTTTGGGTTTCTTCATTCCAATAGTAAAATTTGCTATTCTGGTATTTATCCCCTATCTGCCCTATATCAGATTTTATTGCTGTATGATTAGCAGGCGGAGTCCAAGAAGAAATCCCATCCCAAACTATTCTATTATCTACTATTTTATCATTATTATTTATAACACAATAATTTGCCATAATTTTCTCCTTTTACCATTCTACCAATACAAAACCCTGCGAACCAGCGGCTCCAGGTTCAGCACCAGTGGCGCTACTACCTCCACCACCACCTGCACCACGACCAGTTCCTGCTGTTGCAGGAGTAGTAGTGACTGCTCCGTTTCCGCCTTTCCCATAAGCATTCCCTGCGCCAGCACCGCCCCAACTTCCATTACTGCCATTTGCCCCATTTATCCCTGCTGTAACAATCCTTCCACCCCCATAACTCGGAGCACCACTACCTCCAGTAGGCGAACCATTAACCCCTGAAGCTCCTGTTCCACCTGTCCCACCATTAGCTGCTCCCCCTCCATTAGTTGTAGGAGAAGAATCAAAAATACTATTGCCACCAGCAGTGCCATTTCCAAATTTAGCACCTCCTGAACCAGCAGCGCCAACTGTTACGGTATAATTACCACTTGGTGTAACAGGATAAGCGGTTCTTATTATCCAAGCAGCGCCTCCACCTCCTCCTCCAGCATTTCCACCAGCAGTGCTTCCTGCTCCTCCCCCGCCACCACCTGCCATTGAAAGAAAAACATTGGTTACTCCAGCAGGAGCAGTGAAAATACCAGAGGAAGTGAATAATTGTTTATTTCCGATAGTTCCTCCAATTATATTACTTTTCTTCACCTTTTTCTTTGCATAACTTGCTTGGCTATCTTCAATCACGAATATATCATCATCAACCAAAACGGTTTTTTCTGTCTTATTATTTATATCTACATACGCTTTCCTTGCCGCCTGATTATCCGTAGTGGGGTCAGAAGCTGGCAAAATTGGGATTGATGTAAATGTCTTTATCCCGCCCACCGATTGACCTTCCGTCAAATCCACGAAATTCTGTGTCCCCGAGCCTGTTCCGCCCCTTACTATTGGCAATGTTCCAGAAGTCAATTTGTCGGTTGACAGATTGGGGATGTTTGCCACAGGCACTAATCCCGCCCCGCCAGGTATGCTCCCAAGCAAACACAATGCCGCACCTGAAACTTTACTCGGTGTAACTATTTGAGCGAGTTTGGTATCCACAATTCCTGCGCTATCAGCCACCTTTGCGTTTGTAACCTGTAAAGCGTTATCCGTGCCTAATTCAATGGCATCCCAATTTGCCCTGCATTGGGCAGGAAAATTTATCAGCAACTCGTCATTAGCAGGATTAGTTTTTACCCAAGCCATCTCTATCACCTCTCTTTAGTTTCTTGTTATATTCCTCATAAACCTTATCCATATCATAAAGGGGAATTCCCTTTCTTTTCAATTCGTTTATCCAGCATACTGAATGGCAGAAATATCCCTGTGCATAGTTGAATGCCTGTTCGGGGCAGGTAAAAATAGTGGGTTGTTTGGGTATTTTGTCATCAATGATAATCGCTCCCCTGACTGCCATATAAGCGGTATCCTCAATCTTTTTACCGCATAGAGCGCATACGGGCTTTTCCTTTTTGTTATCTCTTGACAATAGTTTGCTGATAAAATCAATCACCGATACCCTCCTGTTCTTTAGTCTTCTCTATGATTATTGATATTATCTCCGCAAGATTTATCAAAGAAAAACCCATATTGTTGATTGAAAGGCTCTTTTGTTTATTGTCCAATACCCCGTCTATCTTTATCTTATACAAAATCAAGCCCCTGTCAAACTCATCATTAACCAACTCCAGTATAATCTTGTTTGATACCAGTTCTTTTGCCATTCATCCCTCCTATACACCATAGGCGTGCCAGTCAAATTCGCCTGTTTTCGCCACCCCTGCCGCATCATATAATTTTACCGTGAAACCAGTAGTGTCTTTTGCCGTGAATTTGCTGTATATCCCATCGCCTGTCCTGATTTCTATATGGGCATTCGGCTCTTGATGAAATATTTTCTCAAATACGATTTCCTTCCCGTCTGCCGCCACCGTCACCTCATCGCTCCCGAATTCATTTATATCTGGCAAATCAGCGGTATAGTTAAATTGGGAGCATATAACATCTATATCCACATCTTCCCTGTTCAATGTCATTCTCAACTGGAAATATCGGCAGATATAATCGCCTTTCTGAAATGTAACCCAATCCGACCAAGTAATATCGTCCTCGGAAGTCCGTATCTCAAATTGCACATCACCCGCTATATCTTCACCTGTCCAGCGAAGTGTTGAACTATCATTGAATTTTCTTGTGGCTGAACTGTTGAACCGCAGATTTTCATTTATAGAAATGATGACCTCAATAGACATTGAAAATGTCGCTATAAATCCGATGTCTCTCTCTGGGGTGGTATAGGTTCCAGATATTTCTCCTTCCGATAATACAAGGTTATCTCCTTCTTTCTCGGTGTTTACCTTATCCCCAGCCCAAGCGGTCTGTTCGGAATATTCTGTGATTATATTTTTGTAAGGTACATTCTGGACTGTTACTACCGCCTCTGTCGCATTGGCGGAGTAATTAAGAGAGGTATCAATGGCTTTAATCCAATAACTCTGGTCAATCCCTAATCTGACATCGGTTGTCAGATAATTATTCCCTACTGTGAATGTTACAACCTCACCGCCCAGCCAACTATCGCCTCTCCTTATCTCATATCCCCATATATCAATATCAGAAACAGGAGTCCATCCGAAAGCCAATCTATCCCTATCTTGATTTACAAGGAAAGAAGATACATCCTCTGGGGGCGTAGTTTTTCCTGCAACGGTTATAGTCTGTTGTGGGGAATCTGATATTGAATTCTGTTTATCAAGGTTCCCTATACTTACAACAGCCACCTTGTATTCCTTCAAATCCACTATCCCGCCTATAATCTTGAAATACTCGCCTGATGTCTCACCCCTGTATTGCCAACTCACCCCATCATCATCGCTCAAATATATTTGCGCTTTCACATATTGCCCTACATAATAACTCGCCATATTGGGTTTAGTGAACCATACATCAATAGTGGTCTCTATTGTCCCATCCCCAAGTTTAACAAGGCTTTCTGTGAGATTTAACCCCACCACATTGGGTATCTCCCTGCTCAATGCCGAATAATTGTTCGTGGGGATTACTATATCGGTATCATCATACACGCTCTCATTGTATTCTATGGCGGTTATACTCGCCTCGCCTTTTTCTTCCCTTGATATGCTCACAACCCTGAAAGGCTTGACCACCTTATTGGTCTCTCCGAATGAATATACATCGTAATCTTGGGGAACTTGGCTGAATGGCGTAGATACATTTACCTCCGTATAATTGCCGACCGCATCGGTTACAACCCTTTCCTCAATGGTATTGTTATTGAACCTTACCATCAATTTGTAGGATTTCCCTTCTTCTATTTCCACTATTCTGTCAAGTTTGATATTAGTAGAAGAACAACCAGATTTCACCCTTCCAGAAAACCCCCATTGAGGAATATCGTGGCTTACATTGATTATATCCCCGACTTGGCAGGCAATCCCGTCTATCCCAACATTGAATTGGATTGTTCTGTCAATGTATTTCGCCAGCCACAGGGCATATCTCCCTTCCCTTATGGCATAGGATTGTCTCGTAACGAACAATCTTAACTGGGTTTTCCTTATTGGGTCGCCATCTGCAAGGGCTACCTCATCTATTATTGCGACAGTTTCATCCTGATAATCCAAATCCTTGTCCATATATTGCACTTCCACGACATTATAGATTTCATTTTTTGATTTCCAATTTTGGGTAAAATTATTCTCCAGTATATTCCCTACCCCGAATGTCTGAACTGGAATATCCGCTTTGTCTATCCTGAAAGAGAAACCATTTTGGGAATAAAATGCGAATGACCTGAATGTGGCTGTTATCTGCGACAGCACATCTGGGGCTTTTGATGAGGAGTCTATAACCAAATCCAGCCTGAACCTTTTTTCGTATCCTCCATTGCCATCGCTTATCTTTTCCTCGCAGTATTTAGCCATTTCCAGCAATTCATCATTATCAATATGCGTTTCATCTATGTATTCCCCAAGACCGTATCTATGATTCAATAGTAAATCCTTCATACACCATATAGGATTTGCTCCCCACTTTTCCACATAGGTTGTTCCATCCCAATATAAAGAAGTATCATCTGCCAATAATTTGAATTCCTCATCCTCACTATCCCAATAGTAATCCTCCCAATCTACATCACTCCCCGTAGGAGAAGTCTTTACCTTTGGCATTGATACCTTTCTGCCCTTCACTATATATGTTACATTTGGGGTAGAGCCGCTTAATTGGTCTGTAGCCAATGCCTTTATGCCTAACAGGGCGGTATTGGGATATATCAAATCATCAGTCTTAATTTCATCTATGCTCACCAGAGTCAAATCACCTGTCCTTTGGGGGTCTAAAGAACTGTTTTCAGATGTCCTTGTTATTCTAATATCATATCTTGCAGGAGAAAGCCCCTCTTTTCTGAACACCCTCCTGATTGTTGTCCTTGTCAATCCAGAGATTGTGGTAGAGCCCAAACTTATGTAACCGCCAACTCCGCTAACCCTGTATTCAACCAGATAAACGACACTCCAACTCGCCACCGCCCCGTTGCTATTGACTTGGAATAATCCAGCGGGCAGTGTGAAATAAATCTCAAATGCCTCCACATCATTATCAATAGTGGTGTATACATAGGGATTATCCTTGGTAAGATTTGCTCCTATTGAATAGAGGTTATGCAAATCTTCGAAGTTTGAAATCATCGCTTGATTATTTGTCCCATATCTTATGCTTATCTCTACTCCCGTGTAATTGGCGATAGAATTGTCATTCAGTTTTATGTCGGTTACACTTTCAATTTCGCCCTCACTTACCCCTATGAGCATATTCAGGTATTGCTTATCCCCATCCGTGGACACATATTGATTGATTATGTTTCCGCCAACCTTATGCTCCCCGTATATCACTTTTACAGGCACTCCTACTTCCTGAATAGTCCTCTGCCCTTCCCATCCGTAGGTAGGTGAACCTTGGTCAAGCCCGCCATCAATACCCCCCAAACTAAATGAGCCGAATGACGGCTTTCTCACCGAGGCTGTTACCGCCTGAAATATAGAATAAAGCGTTAATGCTACGGTAACGACCGCTATTATTTTACCGAACAAGGTCAAACCAGCCCACCAAGCAACCACAGCCGCCCACTCTATTTTGGGGGTGATGATTATTTCAGATTGATTATCCAGCCTTTGATTGAGATTGTCGGAAGGCTTGCCGTCTATGATTATATCAAAATCCATATAATCAATTCCAGTCCTATCAAGGTATTCCTTTAGGGAAATATCCCTGTTGTATTCGTAATTGAATACCTTTGCATCTTTCTTCTCAAATCTTATCGGATAGTATTTTATCTCTATCATTCTACTCTTTCAAAGGCGCTTTGAACCTGAAAATGCCCGTTATTTTATCCTTCCACATCTTATCGGTTATTTTGCTTATTACCACGCCCGCCTTCACGCAATGGATGAACATATTGTTCCCAAGCATAACTCCTGCGTGATTGCTTGTCCCCCTGCCATTATTTATCAATACCACATCAAATATGCTTGGATTTTTCACCCTTTCCCATTGCTTTTGATAATTCTCTATGAAATAATCCTTTCCCTCCCAGCACCAATCCTCTGAATAATCGGCATTTATATCCCAAATCTCAATACCAAGGTTCTCTTTGTATACTAATTTAATCAATCCCCAGCAATCAAGCCCATTCATATCCCTTCCCTGATGCTTGTAGGGGATGCCGACATATTTCATAATCATTGATATTTCCATTATATCACCGCTATCTTTCTGCTGGGAATACTTGGAAATCCTCCAAATCTCTGGAAATTATCCAATTCCTTGCATTTCTGTTTTGTCTTATTACAGGTAGTGATTGCTCCTGCATATCCGCATTCCGTTGACTTAAATTTCCATCCACAATAATTCCTTGAGTAATTTCTTGTGGGCAATGTTACGCTCAAAATATCTGTTTTCGGTAGCAATATGAATTCAACCACATCCTGACTTGCGCTATAAGTATCAATGAAATAATAGAAATCAAGTTTTTCGTCTGGATAAGCCAATCTGTCCTTGAATACCAGCCTTATCATTACCTTCTTCGCCCTGAAATCAAACTCCTCAAGGTAACTCTGTATCAACCTGCTCACATTGCTTAACCTAACCTTTACTGCGTCTATCTGTCCCTGATTGTTTTCGCTTATGGAGTCGTGGGTTACAGGAAATTTAGGATATGTTACACTATCAAAAACAATATCAGTATCCCATTCAGCGAACAATAAATCTCCACCTATCCCGTCATAATCAAATACCTTATAAAGATATATAGGCTGATTGACTTGCTTGTTTAATTCCTTGAATAGATTTTTACCGCTATCTGGGGTTATCATTATACTACCTTAAATTCAAATTCGCAGAAATATATCCCGCTTGAAAAAGTAATCTTGAAACTATTAGGCACATACCTGACATTGTATTCCACATCATCAAAAGGGCTTGTAAAGGTGAAAGAATTGTAACTGCCGTATTTTGATATGAAGAAATCCCTGTATTCCTGCATCTGCTCTTTTGTCAAGACAGGGGTCTTAATCCTGAACCCAATTACCTTGTTTGTCCTTTTAAGCCTCCTTTGCTCTGCCCCATTCTCAAATTCCGAAATCAATACCGTATAATCCAGTAATTCCTCTATGCTCTCCCTTGACAGTGCGAAATCGCTCATCGCCTTTTCACCTCTCTCCTTACTATCCCATTACGCAATGAATTAACATTGATTACATTCACTATCACATTCTCCCCTTCCTTACCCGCCATAGCCGATGCTATCGCCTCTGGGGTGATAAGGTTATAAATGGTAAGAGGTATATTTTCTGATTTTCCTACATCATATTTAGGGGTTACCTTTTCCCCTTCGTGCAATTTATATAAGCCAGTATAGGGGACTTTTTCAGTTCCTTCCTGAAATCCACCGCCAACCCCAGGTAATCTTACCCCTGCAAATGCCGATACCGCAGTCCCTGCTCCACCGCCTCCACCGATTCCACCAATGCCGAAGATAGATTTAAGTCCAGTAATTATTTGCGCTGTAAGGAATTGGGCTATCACATCCGATATAATCTTCAGGACAAAATTGCCCCATTCCACAAATAACTGTTTCGCACTCCTTATTTCCCCTCTCAAAAACCCCTGAAAGAAATTGCTCAACGAACTTTGCATTTGATTTGATACCTGCTGGACTATATTTCCTGCTGTCTTCCCCCAATCCCCTAAATCATCAATCACTGAATCAAGGCTATCCCTCCAGCCTTCTGCGAAACTCTTATGCGCCTCAAAAATCTTGTTCGGAATGGAAACCTCTTTTCCTCCCAATTTATCAAATAAACCCTGAAATTCTGATATATTATTTTTCAGGTTGTTAAAACCATTCGCCCAATCGTTCTGCTCCCCCTTGATTATCTTGCCGACCCTTTTGAAGGAGAGACCGACATTAGTCATATTCCTATCGGCATACAGTTGGAATTTGTCTCCCATTTCCTTCCAATTTTTTGCCATTTCCCCAAGTGTTCCTTTGAATGGGATAGGGAGTCTGGAAATCCATTCCGTTATTGTTCCGAATACTTCATAAAAAATAGAGAGCAATCCCCAAAGGCTCGCTTTTATCCAGCTTAAAATTGCACCCAAAGAATATGCCAATGCCTCAAATACATTCAATACCACATCCGCTACCTCTTTCCATTTCCACATCGCTGTCACTATCCCTATGATTGCCAGATATGTCAATGCGAGTGGCAAATTCACGGCAACCAATGCCGCAAATGCCCCTACAAGTTTCCATATTACCCCCACCAATGCGATTATTTTGCCAGTCAATGACAGGAATATCCCTCCCAATAATGTGTATGCTCCTGTCATAAAAACAATCCTCACTATGTTTTCCCTTACTACTGGGGATAGTGCCTGCCATCTATTCAATAAGTCACCGAGTATATTGCTTAATTTGTGCATTACTGGGGTTAATGCCTCCGCAATGGAAACCCTTAATTGTATCCCGACATTAGTCAGCCTTTCCATTTCCTGCCTGACGCTATTGGAATACTTTTCCGCACTCTTGAAGGCGACAACCAAAGGGGTTATAATCCCCGCACCGATAAAGGAAAGTGCCGTCCCTACTTGGGAAATCTGTCTGCCCACCATCCTTATATCTTGCCCCATTTTTACCATAGATTGACCCAATTCAGCGACATTATTCCTTATGGTCTTGACACCTTTATCAAAATCGGTTTTATCAAGAGTTATTTTTGCGACGATACTTCCCGCATCAAAAGCCATAGAATACTCCTATCATTTCCTTTTCCCCAATATCCTTAAATCCTTCCAGTTTTCCTGTATTATGTCTTTTTTCCCTATGTTCAATTCCATCAGTTGCCTTTCCAATTCTGAATTCGCTCTTTGGAACTCATCGTTGTTAGCCATCGCTAATCTTGATGCCTGTATTGCCTTCAGTTGCCTTTTCACCAACTCTTTCTGCGCTTCCTTGAACCAGAATGTCAAATCCCTGATGTCAAGATTAAGCAATTCCCTGTAGGTGAATTGTCCCGCAAAGGCAGAAACGATAACAACATAAATATCGCTCCTGCCCTTTAGGGGTTTTTTGCTTCAATTCCTTCCTTAATTGTGTTTGTAATATACTCAAGGGTCTTGCCTATCTTTCGGATGTCAATATCCCTTATTTCTTTTATTTCTGTTCCAAGCAATAAGGCAAGTTGCTTGACAGGGGTATCAAGGTTATCCTTGTCTTTCCCCAGAGCAACAACCCTATCCATCAACTCCACCGTGATTTTGCCCAGCGTGTATACTTTCCCTTCAAGGATTATCTCAATAGGTTCAGCCAATTGGGTTTGTTCATCTACATTAAACTTTTTCATCCTTTTCCTCCTGTATAAAGTTTTTGATGATGTCTAATTCATTGCTTGACAATTTTATGTCGCTCGCAAACAATAAATCAGACGGAATTGGCTGAATGTCAATTTCTTCTTCGGTTTCAAGCAAGGTATCAAACTCTTTGATAAAATCCTCGAGTTTTTCCTTCACCTCTTTCGGAGCCCTCTTTTTCTTTTCTTCCTCTGTCTGAAAATCAGCATACTTCTCAACCAGGGCTATCCTCTGTTTCTCGATAGCCATCAGTTCAGAATTGATTTTGTTAGATATTTTACTCAACCTATAAGACAATTTCACATTCATAGGTTCGTTAAATATCTTCTTGAATATATCCCTTGCCCCGAACAAATCACGAAGTTTAATTTTCATACCAATCCCCCCTTATAAGGTTTCTCCTGCATCCCGCAGGTAATTGATTAACCATTAACCTATCTTCCAGAATTTCGTTCCGTCTGGAAATGCCTTGAATATAACCTTGTATACCCTCTGATTCTCGTAATTATAGGTCAATTCAAGGTCAGCCCTCGGATATGCCTTGTAAACCGTAAGCCAGGTGCTTTCATCCGCAGAAACCACGCTATCAATGATAGGTTTGATGATTAACACTTTTGCGTGGTCAAGCAAGCTCTCCCCAACCACGACACCAACCTCAAGTTTTGTGCCAGTATAGGTTGAATTGCCGATAACCTTTGACAATTGACCTAAACTTGACCTTGTGAGCGGAACCTCAATCTCACAAGTCGCCCCCACCTTCAATTCATCAACGCTGGTAACCCCCTGCTGGTCTTCCCTTACGGGTCTGCTTTCCTCGGTGTGCCTGAATATGACACCACCCAAGGTAGCCCCAAGGCTGACACCATCAAAGGTTACTTCGCACGGACCCAAATCCCTAATCGGACTGCCCATTTACTCCTCCTTTACTTGTTCTGTGCTTTAAGCACATAGTTTGTTGATATTATAAAACGCCCTTTGCTATCCTGTCCTAAACTTTGTGGCGCAGAAATTGCCGATATCGTGTTTACCCTATACTCCTTTCCCGCAACGACAACAGGAAGGTCTATCCCTGCACTTGAATGCAGTAAATCGTATGCTTCATAAGCCATATCTCTTGCGATTTGGTAATCTTTTGCCACCGCCAATATCTGAATAGTCTTTTCTACATAATCCTTCAGCGAAGGTTCTGTCCTGCCGCCTGTCTCAATTACCACAATATAATCCCCAATGATAGTGGAAGGGACAAAACCAGCGAACAAATCTTCCCCTATCACATATCCAGTAAGTTCATTTTCAATGTATTTCACTATCTCTTTAAGCATTCCCGCCCTTTCTGATAGTATCAGCGATATCGGCTATGTATACATCTTTTTTCCTGTGCAATTTGCTCTCAAGATATTTTGCCCCCGAGCTGGGTTCTGTGAAATGCAAGCCTATTCCTTCGTGCATTCTTGCCGCATAGGGGGTATTGAATCCTATCACACCCACAAAACTACCCATACTTATCCCCTCTGAATAATCCCTGTTGGCAAATCCGGCTTTGGATGTCGGCATATTTTCTGTCGTTTCTATAAGTTTGTTCTGGACGAATATGCTCCCTGACCCTCTTAACCATCCCTCCTTTAATGGAACGGTAGGCACTTCATTAAAACAATCATTTTTCAAATCAAGCATAGCCACTCCCAATCCCTTCGCTATCAAATCAGGGATGACGTTTTTCACTATTTCATTGAATTTCTTATAAAAATCGCTAAAGTCAAATTTGATATCCATTATGCTAAATTAACAAGCAAATACCTCTCGCTGAAATCCTTTTTCTTCTCTATCCCAAGAATAGAATATTCCTTGCTATCGTAAATTATCTTATCTTTATGCTCTAATGCCATAATCGGGAGCATTACATAAGCCGAAGATACCACCATTTCCCCCTGCACATTCCTTACCATTTTAGTCTCAAATACGAACCTGCCCTTGTATACAGTGGTAATATCGGATGCCACCCCTCCCCAAGTGCCGTATACTATTCTCCTCACCGAAACATCATCTCTAAAATATACATTCATCATAACTGCGAAAGCACCTCCTCAAATCTGCTGAAACTTGGAACTTTTATGCTGGGGGCATTGCTCAATTTCATTATTTCATTCAAATATCCCCTGCTTTCCAGATTTCTTCTTGTGATTGGGGCAATAACACAGCGGCAATTAGGATGAAGCGGGGGTTTCTCCGTCAATGCAGGGAAATCATTGTCCATCCCGCTTATTGAATACACCCTTCCTGCGAATTGCTGACAATACTCGCATATCTCCGAATGGGTATCCCATTGCACCAAATCCACCCCGTAGCGCAATGATGTATTTATCGTTCCTTGTGAACTCGCCTCCCTCGTCCTTGTCCGTGCCACCAATGAGGCATAACTATCAGGGCGGTAATTCCTGCCATTTATCACTATGAATTGCTGATTGCCTAATTGCTCCCTCAATCCTTTCAATATCTCATCCGATACCGTCCTCCTCGCCTGACCCTCAATCAACCCTTCCGCTATCATCTTTGATATTTCAGCATCCTGAAAAAGGGTCTGCTGTGTCTGCAAAATCACCCTGTTGAAAAACTTTTTCATACTGTCATTAGCAATCAATAATTCGGTTGTTACATCGTCAACCAATACACTTACCGCAGAGGTATGGATTTGGGCATCATAAGCTACAAACCTTGTTACTCCCAATGCTTTCAATCTTTCTGCGGCTAAATCTATCCCTCGCTCATAAGATTGAGGGATAGAGTTTTTAGCCCATTTGTAAATCCCGTTATTCAATACTGCCACAATTTCATCTACTTCCCTCAATAATGTTTGAGCCCTATGCCTTTGGAAATCGGTCAAATCAATTTTTCTCAATTCTGAAGTCAATTTTATCTGCGCAGAACGGTATACCTTCACCAGATTGTCAATCTGTGTCCGCAGATACATTTCTTTTGCTAATGGATACAATTCAGAGAACAATTTTATTCTCCTTTTTCTTAAATCTCATTCTATATTTATCTAATTTACAATGGCAATCTTCACATAATGTAATGCCATTATTTATATCAAATCTTAATTCTGGATAGAAAGCAAATGGCTTAATATGATGAGCTGTTATATAAGTATGTTTTATTCCACATTCTTGACAAGTAAATTCATCCCTTATAAAAACATCTCTGCGCCATTGTTTATATTTAGCAGACCGATACCCTTTTTTATATGCTTTGCTTCTTCCACCTTTCCAATTCCTTGATAATTTACCACTCCTATTCCCAAGACCATACTTATACCTGATTTCAGGGGCGTTAATATAACCCAATCTTTGTTTCCTTAAATATCTTCGTTCCCTAATCTTTTGCTTTGTTTCTTCAGATACATAATGTCCTTTACGCCATCCTTTTAATCCCTTATTCCAAGGTATGCGTCCTTTTAATTTAGCACTCATCCTTATTTTAGTTTCAATAGAATGTTTCTTACCATACATAGGATGATTTATCCCAGAAAAATCGGGAAGTTTTTTACCCTTATTCCAAGGAATATGACCGCACATTTTTAATCTTACTTCTAATGACAATTTTCTGCCTTTCAAAGCGATAGAATTAGCCAATCCTATCTTTTTTCGTGTTTCAAAAGAAACTATATGTCCTTTCTTAAAAGGCATTACTCTGTCTCCTGTGCTTCCTTTGCCCTACGCCAAATAGAGAAACAAGCCGCTATATTGGCATCGTGTGGTCTATTCGGGTCTTCATCTGCCATCATAGGAATACACCTGCCTATGAATCCATCCCTGTCATTATCCTTTAATTCCTGTTCACTCGGTTCTGGCATCACTCACCTCCATTATACTGTATCATCGTCATCATCCCTCTCAACATCCAATTTCTCAAATCCAGTTTCCGTCTTGTAAACTGAAATATACCTGTAAACTGTGGGCGGCATAGGAATATCATTTACCGCATTCAAATCGTATCCTTCCTGCACCACTCCTGCAGAAGTAACTCCTTGCGCCTGCAATCCAATTCTGGCATCCATATCCTCAAGATGCTGTAATAGGAATAACGCCATCTCGCATTGCGCATTCTTCATATTCACGCTTATATCGGCAGGGAATTCAAACTTCCCCGAATTCAGGAAATTATATGCTGTAATCAAAGCGGCTTCTTTGAAAACTCCAGTATACCAGAACTTATATGCCCCCAGCCTTGAAGACATATATTCTTCCGCTTCCTCTAATGTAACCCAACTGTTAGTGCCGACTGTTAATGACATACTCTCCTCCTAATACTTTCTCCGCTATCATATCATAGTATAGCGGTCTTAAATGTCCTTTTATATGGTATATTTTAGCTTTGTCTATCTTATCCTTGTCCTCAAAATAGAAGAAATTATAAGTATCGCAGTCCAGTATCTTTACTTTTGTTCCCTCTATATCTATAATTTCCCCGAATTTATCAAGGAAAGAATAATCAAGTAACACTTTATTGAAGGCATCTTGGTCGGCACGGCTCCCTGCCAGTTGGTCCATCCACCTGTCTATGAGGCTCAAACTCCTTTGATTATACCTGAACGCCATTACCCCCGCGTTGATATATCCATCGTAAATATCCCTCAAATGCGTCCTGTCAAACCTCCTCAAGGTCACCGCCACATCGCAATCATCAAATATCTCGTTCACCCTATCTTTAATAAGGCAATCACTGTCCAGCCATAATACATCTTCCTTCAATTCCTGCAATGCCCTTTTTATGATGAAGGGCTTGAAGGTGCAGGGGGCGAAGTAATCATCCTTACCGCCAAACCTAATCATAGGGTCTCTTTCAAGCAAATATTGCTCAAAATCATACCCCACCTTTTTCACGCTCTCCTGAAGGTTGAGCATAAGCATTGCATAATCCCTGTCAGGGGTATTGTATAATGCGCTAATTACCTTCACATACCCTCCAAAATATTCTAAATCTCATATAAATTGCACTCCTTAACTGGCTCCTTGCTCCAGGTCCAGCACCCGTATTTGTCGTATATCTTTTTGCAACGGTTGTAGAAGTCCAAATCTATGGTATGATTAGAAATGAAGTTTTTTCTCCCGATTAAATTATTATCAACCTCAAACCATCCCGCATCAAGGGTAATATCCGAAGTTATCAAATCATATTTCGTTAAATGTGCTATCTGATTTACAAGGATATGGTCTAAATGCCCATATTCCCCCCAAGAGTTATGGGTAAATATCAGATTGTCGTGGTAATCGCCAACTATCATATTTACCACATTCATCACATTATTCACAAAGGAATTCAAATCCCCGTTTCTTGTAGGCAATCTGTAAAATTCGCTGTTATTATCAAGGCATACCACTTCTGCGCCCACCAGATTTCCTATCTCCAGCAATGCCTTATTCCTGTCCTTGCACCACGCCCTTTCGGGGTTATTCAAATCGTTGGAGCAACAGATTATCCTTTTCGCCCCTTTCAATACAGCCCACCCGAATATCACCTCGTCATCGGGATGCGCCAGTAGGAGATTTATCCTTTTATTCACCTTGCCTCTCCCCCTTTACTCCAGTTAAAAACAAATGGTCATTTAATATCCTGTAATCAGCCTTAATCCTCCTGAATGGGGATATAATCTCCTCAAGTGATATAGTTTCAAGGGAAATGAAATGCCCATCAATCGGTATCTTTCTCAAGGGCAACATAAAATATAATCTCCCGCCCTTTGCCAGTATCCTTATCAACTCATGCACAGATTGCGTATATTCCTCTTTTGAGTTGCAATGGTCAAGGGTCTCAATGCAAAATACGCTGTTCATTGATAAATCGGATAATGGTATATTGTAAGAGAAGGCATCTATCAATCTTATGCCATCCTTTATCTTCCCGTATTTTTCCTTGAATTCGGTAGCGCAGGGGTCAACTATTATCTTCTCTCCTATAAAATCCATATAATTGAATACCCCGCCAAAAGCCCCCGCCCCTACATCCACCGCAGGGCATCTCAAGTCAATCTTGAACTGCTCCAAATCTTTCAGGAATTCCTTGTGGTATCTTTCCTCCAATTCTGGGATAGCCATAATCTTGTCCCAATAATTGCTGATTTCCCAGAGCTTATTCCAGTTTGACATCTTTATTTTTCCTGCATTTTATTGTTTTCTGCCCCAATGCCTGCATAATTAACAATCTATGCCAGCCGTCTATATCTATTTCGCCATTATCATTAAATATCTCTATATCCTTTTGTAATCCATTATCCATAATTGATTTGAGTAGGTTTAACTGCCTGATAGCCAATGAATGCAACAGGATATTACCCTTCCCTAATTCATTACTATCACGATATTGTTTCAGCCATTCGGTATAGGCGATGTAACCATTGATAAAATTACAGAAAGTGTATACGAAATCATTTGCGTAATATCCTCTGTTCTGAATTATCTTGACTAATTTATCTATATCAATTTCCTGTCGCTCAATCTTTGTATCTGTAACTATCAAGTTTAATATTCTATGCCCTGTATTTAATACTTCCACTCTTTTAATATCAAAATACCTTTGTAACCAAGGCAAAGTCATATCAAGGTTACCGCCTATCCTATCCAAATCATTCTCGCCTATGAAAATTATCCTTTTTCCGTAAAAAGCCAGTTTGCGCAGGAACTTGTCTATTTTCTGCTCATAATTAGCGCAATATTTTCCTTCATCATCAAATCCTATCCAGTATAAGGCGTTAGATAAAAGGATTGTATCTATATCCCCTGTCTTATCGTAATCGAATTTCAAGGCATCTGCGTTATAGATTACCGCCTTGCTATCAAATTGTTTCAATACATACAAGCATTGTTCATAAAAGTATTCCGTTTTCTCTAATCCGAATACCCTGTCAAATCCAGCCTTTTCCGCTAATACCAAAAATAACCCCGCATTGCAACCTATCTCAAGGAATGATTTTCCCTGCAAATAGGGCTTGATGTAATTATCCCACTTCCTCTCTCCAAAATCATTCCTTTCAAAAAAATCATTGTATTTAGTGGAATTAGTTTTAGAGCCGTCAGGGAATACTATGGGCTGATACCAGCCACCCCCCCATATATCCTCTTTCGCCAGAGCCTTAAACTCCATAGTATCTTGCAACATCTTTATGCCCTATATGTAAGATTATCTCATTCCCTATCCCGATGTCTTCTTTGCATACACACCATTGCGGGGGCAGAAGGCAGGGAAAAAAGCCTATACTATATGCCGCCCTCCACATAGCCAGAGGACCCCTCACGGGATTTTCAATCATTATCTCGCAATACTTCTCCAATGTTTGCCTCGCCACATAGTGCTTCGTGTTGAATACTATCGGTGTCATATTGAAGGCGTAACCCATACCGAGGCTTTCATCAAGCATCCCGTCACTGTGCGACCCTATCTCTGTATCCACCTTTACCAGTTTCCTCGGATTGGCGGGCAGGCATAGCCCGAATTTCCTTGCGAGCAATTCTAACACTCTCACCCTATTGTCCACTATTTTAATGTCGGCATCAAATGCTATGGCTATGTCAGCCTTGCTCTCAAGCAGTTTCTCCACCTTGTGGTAGTCGTTCATATAATGTCCCCAGAAAGGGCTGTCCGCAAAGTAATTCACGCAGTTACTCTCATCAAATACATTTATTTCGGCATTGGGAAAGTAATATCTTATGTTCTCCAAATCTGGCTGTCTCTTTGCCGCCCCGAACTCTGCGAATATTATATCTATCATTTTTTTAGGTTCGCCCCTGTAAAATCAAGGTATTTCGTGCCGTCTTCCTTGAGTTTGATATACAGGATGCTCCTTCTGCTCGCCTGGAAATGCTCCACTATCGGCTCCCCCTCGTCAACCATAGTGTCAAATATCTGGCAGTAGGTCAGGGGTAGCAAACGGATATTCAATTTATCCCCCATTTTCCTTATGGCATTTATCAAGGTATGCTGTGATAACTTTGTTTCCATCGGGGCATCCAGTTTATCCCATAAGTCTAATAGATTACGAATATTACGATTATTCTTGAGATACATTGTCCCACCGAGGTATTCCTCCCTTTCGTGATGCCACTCCTTCCAATTATCCCAGTATTTGCTCCTGTCTATCTTGACTATCCCGAAATCCCCCTCAAAATTGTCAAACAATTCAGGGTATTGCTGAACTTCCCCATCAGCGTCTATGTAAAGTATGTCCCTGTCAGGGTGTTTATTCAGGAAATGCTTCAGTATCCTAATCCTGTCGTGTATGTTCGCCCTCCAACTTCCCAAATTCTCCTGCGGATAAAAGTCGTATTCAAACCCGAACTTTATTGCCGACCTCTCCAGCCTCTTTATCTCCAATTCGTATCCCGTGCCTTTGGTAAAGAATGACACCAATATTGGTCTTTTGATTTTCTGTATATCCTTCATTTCCCCGAACTCAAAGCACTTTATAGCGCTATCGGGGTTGAGGTTGACTACCCTTGTCTTGCCGTTTATCTGCCCAGACACATAATTGAAATCCCTTATGAAATCAAGATATATCTCCTCTTTGTTGGTATCCAGATAGCCAGAATGGAAATTGGCGGTTCTCCCGTCCTTTCCTTTGCAATCAAATCCGAGAAGGTAAATGGGATTAGCCCCGAGGCACACCGCAAGGCATAAAGCGTTTAGTCCCGAATTGTTGTAGGGTGGGATGCCGCCTGAATAGTTTGTGTAGTTGAAATCCGCTGGGTGGACTATGCCTATCTGGTATATGTCCTCTGGGAAAGGAAAAGCCTGAACATTGAGCCAAGACTTGTAACCTTTGTAATCGTAGAATTTCTTCCGTGCCTCATCGCCTTCCTTGAACTCCCTATTCTCGTAAAATCCGAATACTCTTGCGTCTTGGCATACATTTATCGCAGAGGGGAAGTATTCAAATCCCCTGTTGACGGTTATTACTAACTCGCCTTTTAATTGGCTGAAATCAAATCCCTTTAAAGATGGACCGCCCCCTATGATGAAACATCTCTTATTCCTCCAGATGCCAGCGGGAAAATGCTCATAGAGGAACTTGTCCTTCTTTAGCCTCCCGTCATTGTCATACAGATTGTCAATGTATTGCTGTAATAAACTCCTTTCAGGCACATCCTTCATCGTTACGGAGTTTACCTTCTTTTCCTTCTGTATGATAGGTTCTATCGGTTTTACATCCGACATCGTGAGTGCGCCACCCATTTTTGCCTCTCTCTTTACCCTTTTATTCGGCTTTGGAGTAAAGTTAATCTTCGGGATGTTCTCCTTGATTTCCGCAATCCCATTGGCATTGGGGGTTCGGCATAGCATTGAATTGTTATGCTTCCCCCCCATTGCCGTCCTACTTTACGCTGTTGCGCACTTACGAACTTGGTCTGTATCTCCGATAGCACCGCCATAACGCATCCAGCCTGCCATAGTGTCCGCATAAGCAAGAATATCAAACTGGTCGTATATGGTCAAGTCCATCCTGTATCCACCCTTCATTTTCGCCTTCGGAAGGATAACATAGTAATAAGATGAACTTGTTAACATAAGGGTATATATAACCCTGATGTTGAATGCTAAATGCTGTCCTGAACCAACCACGGGTTGCTGTAACATCTTGGCGGCTCTCTCAAGACGGGATTTCAAGGCGATAGGCGCTAACACCACGAATTGGCTATTAGCATTCGCCCCGATACCTGCGTCCTTCAAGGCGGTCAAGATTTCAAGACAAGCGGCATTGATGGTATTCACATCTCTGATGGCATTGTAATTCTCATTGCTGGTCGCCACGGATGCGGGGGTCACTGCCTGCCAAGCGACATCTTTGCCAGTAACCGCCTCAATCAGAGCATAGAAATTTGACGCCCTTGAAGAATATGCTTTATTGCGAAATGCGATAGCATTGTCCTCAAGTGTCCAATACTGACGGTCGTCAATCAATGTCCTGAACCAGCCTAAAGCACCGCCATAAAGGTCAAAATTCACAGACACCTCTGTCCCCGACATCTTGTAAACTTTAGCCTTCTCACCTGGCAATACCTTGGCGAATGTCAAACCGCTCTCCACATTCAGGATTTTGAAACCGCTCTCATTCGTGCCAGAGAAATCACGAATGTCAAATAACTCCTCATACCCCAAATCATAATCAGGTGTTGCGTGGAACTTCTCCAGAACCTGCAGAATCTCGGTCGGGAAATCTCCCTTTGTTGCGAAATGTTGCATTGCCTTTTTCAAGGTCACATCACGGTCAGGCATCGTCATAAAATGCTGTAATGCCCCGACCAGTTTAGCCCTTGAGGAGGCATCGGAGAAATCTACCTTTCTCCAATCCGAAATAATCTTGCCTTTCATTGTATCCTCCTTTTGAGTTTAAGCTACGATATTACCAGTCAGGTCAATTTCAACGGAAGTAGCGGATGCGCCTGCCGCAACTAATGCCCTACCACAAAGCGTATTGCCAGAGGCAACATTCGTAACTGCCGCGTTTGCCGCCTTGTAATAGACCTTATCACCAGCCGCAAAAGTTATTCCTGTGCCTGCGACCTTCGGCACTACGATTTTATCGCATTTGTAAATCAATACTGCGTCTTTCGTTGCCGCTTTAGTTTCAGCGATAACGCCGACAGTGTCCTCTACCTTTACCATCTGCCCTGCGGTGTAACCGGCAGTAGGAGTGGTAACTACCATAGAGGCGAACTTATCGCTTCTCATTTTTAGCAATGTTTCAGCCATTTCATTCCTCCTTGTTTTGATTGATAATTTCCCTACCTATGCGATTTACTCTGTCCCTTATAGGTTATCGGAACAGGATTCCCAAGCCTACGCTTGTAATTCTATCCTTATTTAGGGATAAACTCATTGTTTTCGGGTTTCGTCAAGTCCTCTCCGTCACCTTTGCCATCCCCAGAGCCTGCGCCTTTTCCTTTATCGCCCTTATCATCCCCGCCATCGCCTTTCTTTATATCCACCCCTAATAGTTTGGCGGTCTCAATATAATCATTCACTTGGCTGTCCAAGAATTTCTCGAATTCATTCTTCAGGTCATCGCCATCTTTATCGCTCTTGAAGGTTCCTAACCGCTTCTCGATATAGACTTTCTCCTTGTCATCCAGTTTCCTTGTTTCCTTTGCGGTGTCAAACAGGGTTTTCACCTGCGTCTTGCTGACGACCTCATTCAGGGACTTAATCTTGTTTTCCTTCTCCTCAATGGACCTGGTAAGCGAGATAACCTTCTCCCTTTCCTCACCCAGCACCTTCTCAACCCTTTTGGCGTGTTCAAACTCCGTTTGCTTCGCCTTCCTTGCGGGTTCGCTATTCGTAATATCCTCTGGACTAAATATATCCCCTACCTTCAATCCCGCCTCACTTATCGTTTCCTTCAATTCTTTGATAATCGCTTCCTTATCCATTGCCCCCTCCTTTGAGGTTATCCCCTACTTTTTAGCAGGTGATTTAATGCTTTTCCTTATTGCTTTTACCTTCGCCAATAATATATCCTCATCGCTTTCTGGCTGTATGAACGCCTGCACTACTCCTAAAAGTGTCGCTCCTTTGAAAGCGGGTTCATCTATCGCAGAATTGCTTAATGCTATTCCTGTTATTTCGTCAACATCTATAACTTCGGCTTTCTCTTTTGATTTAGGAATATATTCTATATTCGCCTCAAAACTCGCCACATCTAAATCTATTTTCTTGTAAGGTGGATAAATATATATAGCCGCTAACGCTGATAATTTATCGCCTATATATTTTATCGTTTTTCCCACCACCTCGCCTATCTGCTCCCTTCCACTATTTTCATTTGTATCAATATGGCGATTGAATATGGGCGTTCCCAATTCAAGTTTCTCCCCTATCTTCACAATCATATCCTTCACATAACTGAATGCCTTTTTCAGTTTCGCCCCGAACGCCAATTCAGAGGCGTGAGCCGTGCCTTCGTGGGCGATAGCGTAGACCTTGATTTCTGGCTTCTTGTCTGTCCGCTTAATCCTCTCAAGGGTGTCAACAGGTATCATAGCCAGCGCCTCATTCTTCGCCAAGTTCTGGACCTCTGCCCTGATATATTTTCTCATACTTGCGCTCCTTCTTCCGCTAATTCCTCCTCTGGCATCTGCTCCTGTCTTTTTACGCTCTCAAGCATTTTCAGGGCGCTTTCCTCTTGTCCTGCCTTTATATCATCGGGGTCGGCATCTGGAATTTTCCCGAGGATGTAATCTAAATCCACCACGCCCGATGCATACAAAGGCAACCATACCTCCGCCAGTTGCCTGATTTGGCTCTCGGTAACCGAAAGGATATTCGCCTTTACCTTTCCGGTCTCGTATCCCCTCTTGAAATTGAGATTAGCCATCGTCAATACCTTGTCGAACAGCTCCTCGTAGAACCCCTCCCAGATGTGCCTTTCTTTGTTTGTGGAGGCGTTGATAAACTCAAATAAATCTGTGCTTACCGCCCTATTGCTCATCAAATCTGGCAATCCCAAGAAATGGACGGGGACGCCAGTCGCCCCAGAGATGAATTTGGCGAGCGTGATTATCTCCTCTTTCAATGAATTCATACCTGAACCGCCTATTTCCACCATCTTAAAATCGGCTGTGCCTATAAGCAATTTCCCTACTTTCCAATTCATATCCTTCAATTTCCCCATTGTTGCTTCTACTTCCGCCTTATCCGTGCATTTGAAATAAGGTGTAGGAGTGGCGAATAACCTATTCCCATCTCGCCAATCCATAAGTGCTTTATCTAAATCCTCACATTGGCGCAATACCATAGCGGTCTTGGGCATAATATCATTGACTTTATCTATCCTTCCTGCAAATTTCTTGTATATGAATTCATCTTCCTCAAGGACTACGCTTGCCCCTTTATTGTTGTATCTTGCCGAGATATATTTCTGGTAATCATCAGGAGCATTTTCTACTTTGTAACCATTCGTAGCGTAGGAGATGTAACGCATATCTATATTCTTTTTTTCAAGATTAGGGATTATTCTTACCAAAGCCCTACCATCTACTTCGGCTTCCTTTGCCAACTCCTGTGGCATTTCCTCATCAAGGTTATTATGCCTGATGAATTCCTCTACGAACTCTAATTCCCTTGAGTTTTCGTCATCACACATCAGCTTTATTCCTTGCCCGATTATGAATGCGCTACGGATATCAATTATGTTCCTTATCTGCAATACTCCCCACTCCGCCGTGCCGTCGTATTTGTCGGCAAGCGCCTTGATTGCGGTCTGGTAGGAGCGATAGGGATTTCCTTTTGAGATGGTGGAGATATAGGCATCCCCGATAAGAATTGAGATATTGTTCTGCAATTCCGCGACCGTCTTCCTTAATTCCCTTATCTCCATTTTACTGGGGAATATGCCTTCTAATCCAAACATTTTATCTCCTTTGTAAGAAATCCCAATCCGCCATCGCTATGCCGCTTCCCGATTGCTCCTCCAAATCCTCAATCGCATATCTCATAGCTGATATGGCGTGGTCATTGAATTTTACGGGCTCATCCAGCACCCTGCCATCCCTGTCCTCTTTCCACTTGTAGGAGCGTATCTCTTTTATGAGTTCAGAACTGTCCTTGGTAATGAACAATCTCTTTCTTTTCACCACATCTATCCCATCCTTGACGCTATTCTTCCCCTTCTTTGAGCCCTCGATGTAAAACCCCGCCCTCTTGATTTCCTCTATCCTGTCGGGCTCCGCGCTATCCGCCTTGATTAGCTTCTTGTTCCTCTCGTATTCTGGGATAAGCTGGTTGAGCTGTGCTATGAAATCCGTGTTTGTCAGGTATCTCTGGTAGAGAAGTTGCTGAATGTAAACATTGACCCTGTCCTTCACCCCAATCTTGATTAGCGAACTTGGGTTATTGTATCCGAAGTCCACCCCGTAAAGAACCTCGTCCAGATTTTCCTCGTCTGGGAAGCAATCTATCAAACTCCAGTTGTCGAACACTATCGCCTTCGTCTGCCCCTTCTCGCCAAGCCCGTAAATCTTCCAATAATTCTCATCAGTATCTTTCAGGCGCTCAATTTCCTCTTTCAGGCTCTGCTCAAGAAATGGATTATCAAGATAAGTCGACTTTATCAGCACGGCGTCTTCCCGCGTCAGAACCTTATCGTAAATCCAATGATACTCGTATGCGGGGTTATAGTCCATAAAAATCTTATCAGAAGTCCTTATGGATAGCTGGAAGAAGTCCTCGTAATCGAACTCGGTCGCCTCATTTAGCCAAAGGTAATCCCGCTTTGTGCCTTTCTTCTTTTCCGCAATATCCATTGATATGAACTCGACCAGATTGTCGTGCAGATTATATTCGTTGTTTGACTTGTTGTGCCGCCAGTCCTCGTAAAGACCCATATTCTTGAGGATTGTGAAGAAATCACGCATCACGGAGGAGTGCATCGAGGGAGAGGTTTTTCTCGCTATGGTAAGGATTTTGCCTGTGGTCTCGAGGAGTTTTGTGATAAATAACTGTGCTATGGAATATGTCTTGGACGAGCGGGTGCCGCCTTGATTGACTATTATCTTTTTTTTATCCCAGGCTATATTGTTAAGCTCAAATACTATTGAGCTCTTTAATTCTACTATCGCTGGCACTTTGCTCCTTGTTCGTAAAGGTATTCATAATTTGGATTAAAACTTTGGATGGAGTATCCCCAGTAAGCGATATTTTTTCCTCGGTATTTGGAATAAGTTTATTTATAAGCACCTTGAGCATCTCGTCGCTCTCATAACACCTCTTGATGAAATGGACAATGATATCTTTTTTATCCTGCCTGTTTTTCCTTACAGAGCGTATCGCCTGAAAGAGATTTATCTCGAGCGCCTCGGCTCTTTTTGGTCTGCCCCCCATAGGGGGATGTCCTTTTTGGAATGGCATAGTTTGTTTGTAGTTCTATATATGTATTTCTTTATTTATTTGCCCTATATTATTATTATACCCAGTAAAGTTAGTAAAACACAAGAGATTTTTATTTGCTTTGCTTTGCCTTAAAAACAAAATCTTAAAATCATTATATCTTTCTTACTCTACTTACTTACTCTACTCTACTTACTTTATACCTGAAACATATATACCATATATATATAATATACCTTAATATAGGATAAAATAGGGCTAAAGCAGGAGTTTCCAAAACTCGAAATCCATCCAAAAATAACCAAAAAAACACTTGACTCTATCCTAAATTTAATGTATAATTTATATAGTTAGGGGAGAGAAAAATGGGGAGTAAAAAAGGGGAGAAAGTAATGAAAAATACAGTAAAAGATTTCATAGGAGCATTTGAAAAAACCAAAGGTTATAAATTCGGCGCAAGGTTCGCCAACTTAAAGGATATCGCGACCGAGTTGAATATGCTTCCAAAATTCCTTTATTCAAGAATGTTAAAAAGGAAGCATACCAATAACCCAATCGTCTGGGGCGGATATGCCTATTACATCTGCAAAAACCATAACATAGGTAGATATAAAATAAAAGTAGTTTAACATAAGCCAATGCCTGAAGGCGCAAGAGGGCAAAACTGGGGAGGGGAAGATGAAAAGCAATAGTAAATGGTATTTAAGACAAGAGATTGCAGTTAAGTTATTAGCAACAAAGAAGTGGGATTTAGAAGAAATAGCAAAAGAAGTAAAAAGAATAGCAAGGAAAAAAGTCTCTGAAATGGAAGATTATTTATATGCGATTAAATAACCCAAGCACTATTAACAAGGAGAGGAAAAGATGAGAATAAGGTTAAGCGGCTGGACAGATGACAGTAAGAAATTTATCAAATTAGAGGGCAAAGGATGGCATAAAGTAATCAATGTTTGTTATATTAGGGACACCGAAAAAATAAAAGAAATGGAAGATAACGGTTTTGCTTATTGCAATAGGAATAAATCGTTATTACAATAATATTGTTTACCACTAACTGGGGAGGGGATTAGAATGGCTGGATATTATATGAGTATAAGGGATAAAAAGGAAAATCTGGCAATCTATGGAGTAGAAAAATATTTTGGCAGAACTCACGGCTGTTCTTGTTGTAGCGTAGAAGAGGAAATCACCTTATACGGCGTTAATGCTCATATTGAAGCTTTAGAAAAGGAATTGAAAAGGTCAAAGAAAATTAAAAAAGAATTGACTGAAACCCAAATCACCACTAACAAGGAGGGGAAAGATGAGAAAGAAGACAGTAATACAAGTAAATAAAAATCCAGAAGAACTGAATACTCCAAACGTTCAAGTCTGGCAGGATACTTATATGGGACAAGTTCCTTTAGATAAAGCTAAAGAGCTTGTTCGTAGCGGAAGATATGGCGTATCAACCAATCAAGCCATCTTCTACATAAGGGAAAATAAATATATTCAATATACATAATCAAGACTGGGAATCCTGTGGCGTATATGGACAGCGCCAGCAAGACAGTATATATCAGCTTGATTGCGCAGATATAAGGAATAAACAATGACTGGGGGCGGCATAAAACTAAAATATGGCAGGGTGGGTGCAGAGGCTCCAAACGCCGAACATCCTTTGGTGGGGTTTCTCCCCAGTTTCCCCGCACCTGCCTCAAAATTGGGGGTCAAGATGCGTATATGGATATTACTCGCTATAATAATGTTAAACGTAACTGCTTGCTTTGCAAGCGATACGGTTTACCAGACAATAGCCCGCGAGGCATCGGGCGAATCTTTTGCGGCGCAGGTTATGGTAGCCAGCGTAATCAAGACAAGGGCGAAGGAGCGCGGGCTTACATACGAACAGGTATGCCTGCAACCGAAGCAGTTTTCCTGCTGGAATAAAGGTATGAAGCAGAAAGCGAGGACAGAAGCCGAGATAGCCACGGCAAAGACGGCTTGGGAGCAGGCGTGGGCAGGCGAGGCTAATCTATACCACGATATAAGTGTCCTGCCCTATTGGGCAAAGTCGGATAAAGTCAGGTTTATATGCCAGATAGGGCGGTTGAAATTTTACAGGGAGGCAAGATGAATAAGTATCAGCTTATGGCAGGGATGTGGCTCTTCTGCGACAGTATTTATTCCTTGCGGACATACTGGAAGAAGGAAGATTGGTTCGCGCAGGGCATCAGATGGATTAGATTGTTTATTAGCGCAGGGATAATAGTCTGGGCATAGAAAGGGGCGCAAGATGATGGAAAAACTTGTAATTGAGGCAGGCAATAATGGCGATAGGTCTGTGGGCATACCTCCTCTGGATATTAAGATTATCATAGAGGCGAACTGCGATATGCGGGATGTGCTTGATTGTATTAACTATCCTGGTAATTTTGAATTATTTAGAAAAGACATACAAAATCTGATTGATTGGATAGACGATATGGAGTGCAGGGTTTATAGCATAAAAGCGGAGTGGGAAAGTGATAGAAATCTGGGCTCCGAGATATAGGGATAAAGTAGTTTTGATTGCAAAGTATCGGGTGTGCAGCGGATGGAACGAGATAGTATTCACCAAAGCCAAGCATCTGGCGGGAATGAAATTTCATATACAAAGTTCTGAAATTGTAAAATGCTTACTGGATACCAATGGCTCCGTGCCTTGCTATGCCGTTCCATTTGATAAACTGATAAGGATGGACTAAAGCTGGGGGAGGGTTTATGAAAGACAAGAATTGCTATCTGGACACAACTTTATACGAGGTCGCCTATTGGTATATGAAAAAGAAAAAAATGGATATGACCACGGGCAATCTATTCTGGATTATGGAAAAGATATGCAAGCGGATTGATAGAATAAATAAAAATACGCCGGATAAAATAATAAAATTTACCAACGGATATTGTAAATTAAAAATATCGCTTTGATTACGCACCATAGCAGGTCTATAATGATAATTGAAAGGAGTTAATGATATGATAGAGCTGATTAGCACCAAATGCGGGGCGCAGGCAAAGGCAAGCGATGAGGAACTGGATTGGCTTGCCGAAACCTACCTGAAACTGCAAAAGAATAAGACCTACCAAATGATGTCAAAAACCTTCCAGCAGTTTATTACCGATTATTTTGATGCCCAGTTGAGGGAATATATGAGGCAAAAGGAGAAAAACAATGAGAATAAAAAGAGACACGTTTGATACTTTCTTTTATTGCTTGTTTTGTGTGATTACCTTGGGTGGATTGTGGGTTTATCGTCTGGCGATAACCGCGGGTATCAAAAAAGCGTTGGAGGATTAAATGAAAGAGAGAAGCAATTTCATAGGCAGTTCGGAGATAGCGGCAGTGATGGGCTTGAGCCGGTGGCATACGCCCCTCTCATTATGGGCGGAGAAGACGGGAAACATAGAGCCAGAGGACTTGTCCGATAAGGAGTATGTCCAGCTCGGTAGTGAGCTCGAGGATTTTATTGCCAAGAAGTTCGCCAAGGCGACTGGGATGAAGATAAGGAAAGCCCCCAAGCGCTATGTTGATAAGGACTATCCATATATGGCTTGTCAGGTGGACAGGCTTATAGAGGGAACCGATATGCTTCTTGAATGCAAGAACGCCTCCGCTTGGAAAGAAAAGGAATGGAAGGATGAGGAAATCCCAATCGAATATGTCCTTCAGGTGTCTTGGCAACTTATGGTGACGGGCAGGCAGAAGGGGTATGTCGCGGTTCTCATAGGTGGAAACAAGTTCAGGTATAAGGAAATCCAAGCCGACCAAGAATTGTTCGCCAAGATGAGGGAAGCCGCGGTCAGGTTCTGGGATATGGTCTTGGACAAAACCCCGCCAGCCGCGACGGGGGACGATAACGATATGCTTCTCGCCCTGCACCCGAAATCAGATGAGCAGATACAGGCAGTGGAGGAGATGAACGATTGCATAGCGACCTTGCAAAAGACGAAAGCCGATATCAGCGAGCTCGAGACCCAGAAAAACGCGCTTGAGGCGAAGCTTAAAGAGGTAATCAGGGATAACCTTGGGATAAAGACGAGCGAGTATATTGTAAAATGGCAATCGCAGGCGGTATCAAAATTGAACTACGATGCCCTGAAAGCCGATGGCATATATGAGAAGTATCTGATAAAGAAAGAGACGAGAGTATTAAGGGTAAGCAAGAATAAATGAAATGGAAAATATAAAAATTATACCAACAAAATATAATGGTTATTTCTTCCGTTCAAGAACAGAGGCAAGATGGGCGGTCTATTTTGATGAATGTGGAATTGATTATATATATGAATATGAAGGTTTTGAATTAAAAAACAAACAAAGATATTTGCCCGATTTTTGGTTCCCTCAATATAAATGTTTCGGAGAAATAAAACCTATTTATCCTACAAATAAAGAAGAAGAAAAAATAAAACAATTAGTAGAGATGACTGGAAGACCTTTAATAATTTTTATTGGTATGCCATCAGTTTCTCCAGAGATTTATGAATGTAGGAAAAATAAAGAAAAGATTTATATTTATAAAAGCCTTTTTACAATAATAAACAATTCTATTTTTTATATACATAAAGATTTTATTAACGAATATCCACAATTTCAATTTATATACGATAATATGAAGGAAAAAATTGACTTTGCAAAAAGTGCAAGATTTGAATTTGGAGAAGCAAAATAATAAATGATAGGAATATATATTATAAAAAATAAAATCAATCATAAAATTTATGTTGGGCAAACAACGGATTTTGATAAGAGAATAAAACAACATAGAAAAAATGCCATTTTTAACAAACATAAAATATATAATAGACTTTATCCAGCAATTAAAAAATATGGAATAAATAATTTTGAATTCATTTTTATAGAAAACTGCAAAATAGAACAATTAAACGAAAAAGAAATCCAATATATTCAAAAATTCAATAGTTATAATAACGGCTATAATGCGACGAAAGGAGGCAATAATAGAATTGCTTATTGGAAAGGCAAGCATCGTTCCAAAACAACAAAAAGAAAAATTGCTAAAAATTTAACAAATCAAAAACAATCATTAGAAACTAAAATAAAAAGAGGCGCATCATTAAAAAAATTCTGGAGCAAAATTCCTTTTTATAACAGAGCGAGAAGAAAATGTCCTGTTATTTGTATAGAAACAAAAGAAGAATTTGCTACAATAAAGGAAGCAGCTAAAAAAATTAACAGACATCCTACGGTTATTTTAGGAGTATTAAAAGGAAAAAGAAAAACAGCAGGCAATTATCATTGGGAACGAAAGGAGTAAAAATGCCTAATTTAGCGCAAACAAAAGAGATAGTAAAAAAAAATAACGATTTGCAAACTTTACAACAACTAATAGAAAAAGCCGCAAAGGAATTTAAAAAGGCGCTTCCTTTACATATGCGACCAGAACGATTAGTAAGAATAGCACTTACTTGTATTAGGCAAAATCCAGAACTTACCAAAACCAGCCCTGCTTCTTTTATAGGGGCGTTATTAGTTTCTGCGCAAATGGGGCTTGAACCGCTTGCGGGTAGAGCATATATTCTACCCTTTTGGAATAACAAATTTAATCGTTTGGATGCACAATTTATCTGTGGTTATAAGGGATTAGCCGAATTATTTTATCGGCACGAAAAATCAGTTAATCTCGCTTGGGGAATTGTCCGTAAAAATGATGAATTTGAATTTGAGTATGGCACACAGGCGAAATTAAGACACAAACCAGCAATAATAGATAGGGGTGAAGTGCTTGGGTATTATGTAATAGCAGAAGTGCAAGGTGGCGCTAAACCATTTATGTTTATGTCAAAAGAAGATTGTATGGAACACGGACGCAAACATAGTAAAACATTTGACCAAAAAACCAATCAATTTTATTCAAGCTCTCCTTGGGCAAAAGAACCAGATGCAATGTGCCTAAAAACAGTTCTTATCCAACTTGCTAAACTTTTGCCCCTGTCAATAGAGCTTCAGCGAGCCATACAGGCTGATGAGACCTCGAGGGAATATCGGGAGGGGATAGACGACGCCTTGGACATCCCAGCCCAAGATTGGGGAAACGGGATGGCAGAGGGCGAAAAACAGCCTGTTTTACCGCCAAAACAGCCCCAAAACGGGGCGAATGGGGCTGAACCCGATAAAGTGGCTTCCGAAGCCACAAAGCCAGTATTTCGAGGCTCTATCACAGAAAAACAGGAAAGCGCCATAAAGGAACTGACAAGGAAAAGATATGGGGATAAATGGGAGGAGGAATTGATGGCAAGGGTAGGAAGTATGGGGCTTGAACTCCTTTGCCAGATGTCAACCGAACAGGCGGCTAAACTAATCAGGGAACTATCGAAGGAGGTGACAGATGCTGAATAAGTGCCTTATTATAGGAAACCTTACCAGAGACATTGAACTGCGGTATGCCCCAAGCGGGCAAGCGGTAGCCAACATAAATATCGCCTCAAACAGAAGCTACAAATCTGGGGACGAATGGAAAGAGGATGTTTGCTTCATAACGGCGGTAATCTGGGGAAAGCGTGCCGAAAACTGCGCTAACCAGCTCAAGAAGGGCGACCCGATATTTGTGGAAGGAAGGTTGCAGAGCAGGTCTTGGGAGAAGGATGGGCAGAAAAGGAGCACGATAGAGATAGTGGCGGAGGACATACAGTTCCTCACCCGCGCCAAGCAGGGGACATCGCCAGAAACCGAAGAAGTGCCGACAGATGAGATTTAATGACGAATTTCATTCCTTTTTACACAAAGCTGTGGTCGGATAAAAAGTTCAGGGCTTTGCCCCTTTCATCCCGCCTGCTTTTCATATACCTGTTCACCAATGATGCGATAAATCTTACTGGCATATACGAGCTTGACTTGGAGACCTGCCAGTTGAGGGTCAGGCTCAATGACGAGTTCAAGGATGCTATGAACAGGGTCATAGTGAATAATATGATTAAGTGGGATGAGGCGAACGATATGGTCTTCGTGATAAACCGCTTCAAGCATATCCCGAACAAGAGCCCGAAGGTATTGAGGGGCGTGGTCAACGAGCTCGACCTCATCAAGCACCCCTTCAGGGAGGAGTTCCTCTCGCTTTACAAGAATGACCTGAAGGAATACAAAGCCACATTGCTCGGATACAAGGACGATATGGATTTGCTCACAGAGGAACAAATAAAGGCGTTTATGAAGCTGGGGTGGCAGAAGGAGAGGATAGGGAGATTCTATATTGACAGGGGATACCCAGAACAGCGGGTAAGCACAATAGTCAATGAGATACTGCAAAGAATTCCGAGAACTGTCTGACCAAGAGGTCATTCAGATACTTCTTGAAAAATTTGATTACCGTGAGCCGAATTGCAAGAAAAGGAAATGCAGGGCTTTCAGATGCAAGACATTGTTAAGCCCTTACAATAAAGAAAAATATTGCTATTACCATTGGCATTTGTTGAAACATAGACGCAGGAAAGGGATATTCAAAAAGATATTGTCAATCGCCCATAGGATAAAGATAGGATTGAGCATAAAGAAAAGGCACAGGGAAGGCAGATATGAGAAGATTTCAAGGTGAGTTTGTCAGGAAGCGCAGGAATGACGAGGCGCTCTTGCAGGAGATGCTCTGCAGATGGCTCGATAACAAAGACATCCTATATGTCGCCAGCCTTATGGGGGTAAATCTCGGGGCGAGAATAGGGGCTATAAGGAAAAGGATGGGTTGCAGGGCAGGGACGCCAGATTTGATTATACTCCATCCCTCTGGCAAATACCACGGAATGACCTTGGAATTGAAAATCAAGGGGGGACATATAACAAATGAGCAGGAAAGCTTCTCTATTAAGGCAAGTGAACTTAATTATTATTCCGTAGTTATGTCGCCAAAATATGAGATTATGGACGCCCTTGAATGGGCTAAAAAGGAAATCGAGTATTATATAAAAGGAGACACGAATGAATCAGTTTGAGCAGATAGCGCAGATTTTCGAGAAAATGAGCATAGTAATTGCGGGGCTAAAGGATAGTCAGGCGGGTATCATAAAATGTATATCTGCCATAGACAGCAGGATAGATTTACTGGAAAGAAGAATAGAGGAATTAGAGGGCAATTCTGATTCATCTTGCGAATTATGCGGGCAAAAAGCGGGAGTATGTAAATGTCTATGAATTGGGGCATAGGGATAGCATTGTTCCTGCTGATGTATTTTACGATTTTTGTTTGCATAATTTATCAGATAGTCGATGAATTAAAGGATATAATCTATGGGCAGAAAAATAAATGATGATATGGCAACTGCTAAAGATGCATTGATGAAAGCCAAAATTCGTAAGGTGTTAGAGGAATTAACGCTTTATTTTGATGAAAATACGCATTTATGCAAGACAACTTTAGGCAAGCAATACATTGACCAAGCCCTCACCGAGATAAGGGAGATAGTGAAAGAAGAAATACAGATTTCTTATTATGTTATGAAAGACGATTTGCGGAGTTTGCTAAAATGACCAACTTACGGGGGGGGCTAAATGACAAGACGAGAATGTTTAGAGAAGTTAGTATTTTATTACAAGGAAGCAATAACAGGCCGCACTCTTTCAAGTGATAATTGGGAAAAAGAAATCAATAAAGCCCTCTCCGATCTCGCCCAAATAGAGCAAAGCGAGAAGCTAAGTGTGGAGGAGATAGTAACTATATTAGTAAACAAGAGTCTATCTTCAAACGTATATAACCAAAAGAAAGAAATCGTTGGAAATATGCAACTATTAAGTGATTTTGAGGTTGCTGCCCAAGCCATCTACGAAGCACAGGAGAAAAAGAGGGGGAGATGAAATTAGTTTTAGGCGACTGCCTTGAGGAACTAAAGAAACTACCCGATAACTCGGTGGATAGTATCATAACCGACCCGCCCTACGATCTAACTTCTATGACAAGACCAAGAACCGATCCCATTGCAGTTGAGGGGAAAGACGGCAAGGGAAATCCTTTTTGCCGGAAGCAAGCGTCCAAAGGTTTTATGGGCAAAGAGTGGGACGGAACAGGCATAGCGTTTAAGACTGAACTCTGGCAAGAGTGCCTGCGTGTCCTAAAGTCAGGTGGTCATCTGATTGCCTTTGGGGGTTGTCGGACATATCATCGTATGGCAGTAGCCATAGAGGACGCAGGGTTTGAGGTCAGGGATATGATTGAGTGGATATATGCATCAGGTTTTCCCAAGAGTTTGAATGTGGGTAAGGCGGTGGATAAGATTTGCGGAGAAACTGGAAGAAAAGAAAAGTTTGTTGAATGGATGAAAACAACAGGGCTTACTCCAAAAATAGTAGATGATAAATTAAAAGAGTGTGGTGTTATCTCACAAACAAGTAACTTTGCAATACATTATTTCAATCTAGGACAGCCAGCAATCCCAACAATGGAAATGTGGAAAATAGTAAGACCAATATGCGGAGAAATACCACAATGGGTTGATGAATTAGTTGAAAGAATTGAAAGAGAAAGAGAAGTTATTGGAAACAAACCGTGGGATACTCCTGTAAATGGATTTTTACCAGACGGTAGAGATAAAATCGAAAGAAAACAATTAGTTGAAACAAAAGGATCCTCTGAATGGGAAGGTTTCGGCACAGCCCTTAAACCAGCTCATGAAAGTATTTTATTGGCTCAAAAACCTTTGACTTCCGTTCCGTTTTGTGATATACTTTCTATGGTAGTTAAAACCATAGGAGGTGCGTTATGCCAGTTAGAAGAATTTGTGATAAATGCGGATTGTCATTTGAAGTTAAACCTTCAAGGGCAAAAAGAGGCTGTCGGTATTGCTCAATGGATTGCAGACGAGAACACCAGTATATCGGACATTTTAAGCGTTCTGACGGCTACATCGCAATTCGCAGGGGAGGAAGATACGAGCTGGGACATCGTGTTGTTATGGCTGAACATCTTGGCAGAGATTTACGGAATGATGAGCAAGTTCACCACATCAACGGAAATCGCTCTGACAACCGAATTACAAATCTTGAAATCGTTACCGTGGCTGGACATATTTCAAAATATCACAGCCAGGTTCGTCAACCAAGCAAGTGGCAATACTGCGAATGTCTTAATTGCAGAAAGTCTTTTCAACGCCGTAAAGTTGAAGTTAGATTACATCCGCACGCATTCTGCTCAAGACCTTGCTATATTGAAGGGCGGAAAAAGCGACTCACCCCATAGCCCAATAGTCCTAGCAAGGAAACCTTTATCCGAAAAGACCGTAGTTGAGAATTGTCTAAAGCACAGAACAGGTGCGGTGGATATAGATGGGTGTAGGATACCGATAAACGAAGATGTAAATTGGAATGCAGTTCAAAATGGGCGTATTTATGGTGATGGCGAAAAATATGGAAAAGCTGACCAGAAAGAAATAACTCCAACCTATAAACCAGAGGGTCGCTTCCCTGCCAACATTATCTGCACCGACGATGCTTTGAATGATGGGGTGATTACAGGCGGCGGCAAGATGACTATAGGTGGCACACCGAGAAAGCCCACCAAACACATTGGACAGTTAAAAGCTAACCGAGATAACGAGATTATGAACTTTGGCGACTCTGGCTCTAAATCCCGATACTTTGACATAGACGTTTGGGCAGAAAAGCACGGGCTACTTCAGTTCCCAAAGGCAAGCAAGAGAGAACGGAACGAGGGTTGCGAGGGATTGGAAGAAAAGCAGATGGGCAGAAACCAAGCATCATTTGATGGTGGTAAAATACTAACTGGCTCTGGAAACGAGAGAAGCAACTCTCGACAAAACCACCACCCAACCGTCAAACCAGTTCACCTTATGGCTTGGCTTGTGCGTTTAGTTACCCCACCTGACGGGGTATGTTTAGATCCGTTTATGGGGTCAGGGACTACGGGCGTGGCTTGCAAGAAACTTGGGAGAGGGTTCATCGGCATAGAAAAAGAGCCTGAGTATATGAAAATAGCCGAGGCACGGATAAACGGGACAGATGGGGTGTTGCTATGACAACCACCCTCAAATAGAAAGGATGGGAAGATAAAATGGATGAAAAATATGATACCGAAAGAAGGATAGATTTATTTGATATACTTTTGTCTGTTTATGATAGACTTCCCGAAGAAACAATGAAAGAGGTTCTGCGTTTTGCGGTTTGGAAAGTATGTGTTGAGGCAATCGGGGAAAATGGGATAGATGAAACAAAAGTAAGGGAACGGATAGAAATTGAAATACGAAAATGGATTAAGAAATGATTAAACTCACCTGCGAAAAGTGCGGGAAGGAAAGTGATACATCCGTATCATAAAATAATACAGGCATAAAGAGGGCAGATAAAAGTGGGGCGACAAGAAAAATGAGCATAATAAAGAGGGGTAGGGTATTAGGTTCAGGCAATAGCGTGGCTGATTATAGCTGGGCGGTGGAGAAATGCGATACCTGCGAAGGAAGCGGGGAGATATACGCCGATTTCGATGAAATCAAGGATTTTGTGATAAATGCCTGCTTGGATATGAAGGGGAATATCAGGAAAGATGCGGCAAAAATAGGGATATCCCTATGGCACAAAGTGAAAAAGGATTTTATGATACCCTGCCCCGATTGCGAAGGCAGGGGCAAATGGGAAAGCTGGCATTGAGTATGGAGAAGGATTGGCGAGGTCTTTTTTCATACCAATTTAACCGTTTAGTCGTGACCAATCCTTCCATTTACCAATCCCATTTACATTTTATGCCTTTGTATTTCGTTCCATCTGGAGCAGTAAATTCCCCCACTTTGCAACCGCTCAACAATAATCTGGCTATCCATCCGTGCCTAATCAACCAGAACAATATCCTGCCCCTGAAAGTTAAGCGATTGTCTTTAAGAAAAAACCTTTGATTTTCTCCACTATTTCATCAAGTTTATTCACTATCCCCCTTACTGCGGTGATTATAGCCTTGAATTTCGCAGAAGGTATCACAGGAAACAGAATGTTCACAATCACGGTCAATATTTCCTTCAATGCCTTGATTACCGCCTGAACCACACCCAAGACGCCTGCGATGTTCACATATAGCCATTGAATAAGTTTCTTAATCATCTGTTCCTCCTTTATTATCCTTTATTGATAGTCCTTTTGTAAATCTATAATAGTAGGTAATTCGTTATCTGATTTTCTCTTTGCAATACATTTCCTTTTACATCTTATACAGACAACAAAATCACCATCTCTATAAATCCTACCCCCGCAGGAGCATTGTTTTCTCCTATTCTCATCCATCTGATTTATGCCCGTTTATCCTACCTAATACCTCAATCATCTGCTTGTGTTCTTCTCTGACATATCTGCCTCTTTCCTCTGCTCTTTCATCGTGGCGATTAATGTTGTCAGAAATCTTATTCAGTATATCGTTTTGCTTATCAAAGGAAGTATACCACCGAGTCCGTTCTTCGTTGTGTTCCTTCCGCATTTCCTTTATAAGCGTCATAGCTTCACGGATGATACGCCATAGGATAAAGAATAATATCCCTATGATTAAACCTATCAGCCCGTATTCAGTAAATTTAGAGAAGTCCATTACTTCTCCTTATTTCCAAATCCATTTTACTCCTCCTTTATTTAAGCCCTAACTTCTCCGCTTCTTTAATCACTGCTTCCGAAGCCGCAAGTCTTGCCTGTAATGTGGTTATCTGCTGTTCAAGCATCTTCTTCTCTTGAATAAGTCTTGCGTATGGAACTTTCCTCTCTACCGTTTCTGTTATCTTTAACGCTTCACCTTCTTTTGAATACGTTGCCATTTTACTCCTCCTTTATTTTGAACACTCCGCTATACTCTTATCCATATCCACTATCATCTTCTCTATCCTTGCCTTATCCGCAAGCAGTCTTGTTTTCCTTGCCTCTAAATCCTTGACTGTCATTTTCGTTACCACTCCAGTCGGATGAGTAATGACTTGTGCGCCTTTTTCATAGGCAATAGTCATTTTCTCTTGTCTAGGCTTTGCGTTTAGTATTGTTTCCATAGTTTTTGCTCCTTTAATTTATTGAGCGAACTGGTCGGACATGATACGCGTTCGTCTTATTATCGTACATAACATAGCCACTGTAGAAATCGACGTTCCACGCGTAGCACCAGAAGAACTCCGCGCTGGTAGAACTGGACCAGTAGAAATCGGACTCGCTCGTAAACAATGGGTCAATAGCAGGGTTACTCCTCTCATAGTCTACGATGGACATGAGTTCCTTGATGTTTGGTAATCGCCAGTCGGAATAGCCAAGAAAATCTACGTAGTGACACCTGGAGATAGCATCTCCCCAAGTAGTTTTT
>Ga0194125_10001366_pt1 | contig 41320 bp, 36 predicted proteins | sample TA2KigC250mmetaG_FD_148626 | JGI IMG/M metagenome (GOLD analysis project Ga0194125, IMG submission 148626) | Freshwater microbial communities from Lake Tanganyika, Tanzania - TA2015034 Kigoma Deep Cast 250m | ecosystem: Environmental > Aquatic > Freshwater > Lake | place: Tanzania: Lake...
GAAGGTCATCATGCGCGTACAGGATGAGCTGACGATCGGCCAGGGCCTCGAGAGCGGCGTGGCCGTCGGCCAGTACGTGCTGAGTCTGACGGAAGCCCGTATCGACGAGCAGAGCGTCATCGGCGTCGTCTCGGCCGTCTATGCCAAGGTCGCCACGGTCAAGCTCCTCACCGACCCGACCTTGCGTCTTCCGGTCGGCCTCGCCGGCCTGAGCGTGCCCAAGCTCATGGTGGGCCGGGGCGACGGCACCGCCCGCATCACCCTGGTTCCCCGGGAGCACACGATTCGCGCCGGCGACGCGGTCTACGCGGAGAAGAGGCCCGGCATCCTGGATGTCCCGGTGATTGCGGCCGAGGTGGTGCAGTGCCGGCCCGACACGAAGGATCCCCTGATGTGGGACATCAGCGTGCGGCCGGTCTGCGATCTGGCGACCCTCAGCGACGTGGTCGTGATGAAGGCGTCGGCGCCATGAGGGCCATCGATCCGGGGAGAGCAGTCGGGAGGGATTGAATGCGTTGGTTCCGGTTTGCCGTGCTCGTGCTGGTCGCCTCCCTCCTGCAAACCGGCTTGATCCGGGTCCTCGCGGTCCCGCCCTCGCGTCCGGACATCCGGCCGGATTTGCTGTTGATCCTGCTGGTCTTCTTCGCGTCGCGGGCCAAGTCCACGGACGCCATTCTCGCCTCCTTCGCGCTGGGCTTCGCGGCCGACCTGAGCAACCCGATCCTGACCCGCCTCATGGGCCCCCGGATCATCAGCTTCGGCCTGTTCGGCTCGCTGCTGTCCGACCTGAGCAGCACCATCTCACCCCGGCGGATGACCCACCTGGCCCTTACGATCTTCCTCATGGGCAGCCTGACGACCGGTTTGAGCTATCTGCTGGCGCTGCTGCGGGCCGAGACCGTCGTGACGGCCTGGCGTACCGGCCTGCTGTGGCAGCCGCTCTACTCGGCGATCGTGGGGCCGTTTTTGTTCTTGCCGGTGGGCTGGTGGATGCGCATGTATGGCAAGGGGCCGCGGCGGCGCCGTCGAGGACGCCTCTGAGAGGGCAGGAAGGAATCTGAGGCTCGATGTACGAAAAGCGCGTCAAGGTGTTCATCGGCGTCAGCCTGGCGGTATTGTCGGTCTGCCTGCTGCGTCTGGCGCAGATGCAACTGTTCGCCGGTCCGGCGTCCCAGGAGGAGATCGACCGGATCAAGGATCTCTGGGGCCGGTCGCGCCAGTTCCAGACGCTGCGCGGCAAGATCCTCGACCGCCGCGGGGAAATCCTCGCGGCGGACCTGCCACAGTTTCAGGTCTGCATCCACTACCGGCTGAGCGGCTTTCTCGACGAGCGGGTCGTGCTGGCCAGGTTCGCCGCCGCCCGCGTGCAGGACGGCAATCCTTCCTTGTATCAGGTCCATAAAGAGGTGGACGACAGACGCCAGGAGCTGGCGCGCATCATCGACGCGTGCCGCCGCCTGGGATTGACCCGGCAGGAGGTCGAAGGCAAGATCAAGGCCCTGAACGATGCCGTCTGGAACGCCCGGACGTTCCTGTGCTGGGCCCGCGGCAGCCCCGACCCCAATCTCATCGCCCGGTACCAGACCATCAACAGTGTCCCGCTCTCAGAGGCTCTCGCCCATTTCGAATCTCAGTACCCGGACCCGGCCGAGCGCAGCCGGCGCGTCGCCAAGGTGGATCTGGGCGATCTCCCGGAGATCAGTCCGGACCTGCCGTTGATGGAGCTCCGGACCGAGGACGAGGTCTTCGCGGCGCAGCTCGCGTTCGCCGACCTGGACGAGGTCCAGATTCTGCCGCGGGGCCAGCGGTACTACCCCTTCCGCTCCACCGCGGCCCAGACGATCGGCTGGGTGGGCCGGGCGACACAGCCGCGCGATCTGAAGGTGTTTGCGGACGATCCCCTGGCCAGCTACCTCAAAGGCGAGGTCTGCGGGCGCGAGGACGGCGTCGAGTACGTCTGCGAGAGCCTCCTGCGGGGCCGGCGGGGCGAGGCCGTCTACGACATCGACCGCCAGCTCGTCCGCGAGACCGAGACCGAGTACGGCCGGGACGTGCGGCTGACGCTCGACATTCAACTGCAAGAGCAGATCGAGCAGCGGCTGCTCGATCCGAAACTCAATCCGGACTACCACGGGGCGCCGATGGCGGCGGCCGTGATCCACGTCGGCTCCGGCGACATTCTGGCCCTGGTGTCCCTGCCGAGCTACGATCTCAATATCGCGCGGTACGCTTTTGACAAGCTGCGGGACGACCCCAACCGGCCGTTGATCAACCGCACGATCAACCGGATCTATCCGCCGGGCTCGGTGGCCAAGCCCCTGATCCTGCTGGCCGGCCTGGAGTCCGGCGCCATTACGGCCCAGGAGCCCATCAGTTGCCCGGATGCGGCGCCGCCGCCCGGCTGGCCCAGGTGCCTGATCTTTCGGATCACCCAGGGGAGGGGGCACGACTCGAGCTGGGTCAACAACGCACGCAACGCCCTGAAAGGAAGCTGCAACATCTACTTCTCGCGCCTGGCCGACCGGATCGAGTCGTCGGTGCTGCAGGAGTGGCTCTTTCGGTTCGGACATGGACGGGAGATCCCGCTGGCCTGCCCCGTGCCGCCGGCGCCGGGCACGGTCACCCGGCGTCTCAAGCAGGCGCCGGGCGAGATCGGCAGCACCCCGATCTCGGCCGCCACGGACACCGAGTCGTTCGACCAGATCCCGCCGCTCCAGAGACGGGAACGCAAGATGTTCGGCATCGGGCAAGGCAATTTCCGGGTCACGCCTTTGCAGGTGGCCAATACCTTTGCCACCCTGGCCCGCCGGGGCCGGTCCCAACCGCCGCGGCTGTTCCTGAGCCCGGAGACGCCGTCGGCCGCCGAGCCGGCCGATCTGCCCGTCGCGCCGGCGAACATGCAGGTCGTTCTCGAGGGGATGAACGCCGTCGTCAACGAGCGGGGCGGATCGGCCTACGAGGTCTTCGCCGCCAGCGGCCTGGCGCGACACGGTGTCAGAGTCTATGGCAAGACCGGTTCCACCGAGCGTCCCTTCAACGCCTGGTTTGGCGGCTTCGCCCAGGACCAGGCGGGCCGTCAGATCGCTCTGGCCGTGGTGATCGAGGGAGGCCAGCGCGGCGGCAGCGAGGCCGGCCCTCTCGCGCGCGAGATCTTCCAGTTGTGCGTCCAGGCCGGCTATCTCGGCCCCACCGCAGGAATTCCAGGCACCTAATACCACAACGCTACGATTTGTCCCTCGGTTTGACATAAGCTACGCTAGAACAGGAGGTTATGAAAATGTCACCCCGTAGCCTTATTGGCGTTAAGGCGCCGAAGTGACATTCCCGTATCTCATTGTTTCATAATGACTTACGACTACTGCGGTCCCACAAGATAGCGTTGTAGTACTAAGCCGCGTGGCGCGGACACCGCCCGGCAGAGAGATAAATTCCAAATTCCAAGCACCAAAGCCGCATGGCGAGGAAATTCCAAGCACCAAATTCCAAATTCCAAACAAATTCAAAAGGGAAGAAAGTTCAAAATCCAAAACGGCTCGCGTCCCGGGGCACGAGCGTTTTGAGCCTTGGAATTTGGGATTTTGGATTTGTTTGAGATTTGGAATTTGGAATTTGGTGCTTCCGCCCCCGGGGCGGCTTTGGTGCTTCCGCCCCCGGGGCGGCGATTTGGAATTGATCTCTCCGCAGGGCGGTGTGGAATTTCCCGCCTCAGATGGTGATCCGCACGCGCGTGTCGAGCCGCGATAGCACGGTTCGCAGGGTGTCGAGGAATCGGTCGTTGTCGGGCCAGAGGATGCGGTCGCCCTGGGGGGTCGGCTCCTCGAGGCGGTCCAGGAAGCGGGACACCGCCGCCTGGTCCACCTGCCGCGACCAGATTCCCAGCCCGAGCCGCTCGACGTAGCGGGCGTTGAGGACCTGCTCGTACTGCCCGGCCAACGGCAGCAGCAGCATCTTCTTCCGCAGGTACAGGCACTCGCTGATCAGCGAGAAGCCGGCCGAGGCGATGACGCCCCGGGCCGTCGCCAGATCCGCGGCGAACCCCTCCGCCGAGGCCTCCTTGAAGACGCAGTTCTTCCATTCGGCGTTCTTGTTGAACCCGTAGATGCAGAACTTCTGTGCGGCGAACCGGCCGAGCACGTCGCGCCACTGGTCCTCGCGGGTGCCCGTCGTGGCGTAGATCAGAACGTGGCCGGCGTCGGAGGCCTGGAGCCGGGCGATGGCGGGACGCACGATCGGCGGAGCCAGGACCGCCGCGTCGCTTTTCAGCGGGGCCTGGAAGAAGTTGGTGATGATGTAGGCACCGGCGCCGACATAGTGCGCCCGGACCACCACCGTGGCGGTCAGGCGTCCCACGAGGTCCCGGAGCGGGTGCTCGAGCTTGCACATGAGCAGCAGATGCTCGTTGTCTATGCTGATGAAGGGCACCCGGTGGCGCCAGGCCCACCAGGCGCTGAACGGCTCGAAATCGGTCACCACCAGGTCCGGCCGGAAGGGCTCGTACACCTGCTCGAAGAGCGTGCGATTGAGCCGCCGTCCCTGCGGCAGCCGGGCCAGATTCTTCCAGACGGTCGCCGCCGGATCGACGTAGCCCTTGCTGTAGTCGAACAACAACCCGAAGATCTCTTTGACCCGGTCCTCGTAATAGGGTCGCAGGTACCGCAGCGCCCGGTGCGAGGCAGCGAAAATCACTTCGTGCCCGGCATCGAGAAACCGCTGGCCGATCAAGTGCGCGCGGCTGGCGTGCCCAAACCCCTCCCCCGCCATCGCATAAACGATCCTAGCCATCCGGTCCTGTGCTCCTGCCCTGCAAGTGACAGATCGAAGCGGCACAGTCTACCAGATTCGCGGCCGCACGCCAGCGTTACTTCTCTGCCGGTCGGGTCAGTTGTCGAGGATCTCCAGGGCCCGTCCTTCATCCACGTCCATCACGTAGCGCAGGTCCGTAATGGAGGCCGCTTCGGGCGTCAGCGCGGCCAGGTCGTCGCGGGACAGGTAGTCCAGGGAGAACTTGCGGCAGCCGGCCATCAGTTGGCGCAGGCCCTGGGCCAGCCGCTCATAGTACGTGTACAGGCCGATGGCGCCGGTGGGCAGCTTCTCGAAATCGCCGTTGCCGAACTCCTTGCGCAGGGTACTGGCGGTGACGAAGATCTCGTCCTTGGTCGAGCCGAACCGCTCGACGTAGACCGGGAGCTGATGGGCATCGATGGCCCGGCCGATCGTCTTGCCGACCATGGCCGCCGCGACGGGGGCGCGGGCCATGCCGATCAGCTTGACGTACGGAGCCCCCAGGGACAATCCCTTGAAGATCAGGTCTTCGAAGGTAAACCCGCCGCCGACGGCAATCGCCGGCAGGTGGCGGTTGCGGTCGGCCAGCCGCTTGGCGTACCGGTACAGGAGCGAATGCAGGTGCAGCGGCGGGACGCCCCATTCATTCATCATCCGCCAGGGGCTCATGCCGGTCCCGCCGGAGGCGCCGTCCACGGTGAGCAGGTCGAGCTTGCACTTGGACGCGAAGCTCAAGGCCCGCGCCAGGTCGGCGGGCCGATACGCGCCGGTCTTCAGGAAGATGTACTTGGCCCCGGCGCGGCGCAGCTCTTCCACCCGCCGGACAAACGATTCCTCCGACACCATCCCGACGCGGGAGTGCCGCTCGAATTCCTTGAAGTTGCCGTTCTGGAACGCCTCGATGACGGCCGGGTCCGTCGGATTCGGCAGCACGATGTAGCCGCGCTCATGCAGGAGCTGGGCCTTCTTCAGGTCCCGGATCTTCACCTCGCCGCCGATGTTCTTGGCGCCCTGGCCCCATTTCATTTCGACACACTCGACGCCAAGTTCCCCAATGACGTACTCGTGCACGCCCAGGCGGGTATCTTCGACGTTCGCCTGAACGATGATCGCGCCGTAGCCGTCGCGCTGGTGCTGGCGGTACAGGTGCACGCGGCGCTTGAGATCGACCGTGTCGAGGACCCGGCCGTTCTCGATGCGGCTCTGGACGTCCATGCCGGCGACGTTCTCGCCGATCGTCAGACCGGTCCCGGCCAAAGCCGACCCGGCGGCCAGGCCCTCCCAGTTGTTCTTGGCGATGTCGGTGGACCCGATGCCGGAGATGAGCCAGGGATAGCGGAACTTGAGGCCCCGGTCGTGGCCGAAGCAGACTTCGAGGCTCACGGCGGGAAAGATCGCCTTGTCGCTGTCCGCTTCGATCCCGTGCGCCCCGACGCACGTGCCCATGATGTTCAGGTGGGAATAGTCCACCGGGTAGCGTTTCTCCGAGGCCGTCGTGACGACGCCGAAGGGCTGCGGATAGATCACCTCATGGCCGCGATAGGCGGACTTGCCGATCTCGCACATGCCGATGCAGCCGTCCACGCAGGTGACACACATGCCCGAGTTGGGCGTCACCGAGCCTTCCGTGCGGTTCTTGGTCAGGGTGGCGGCGGACGAATTCACTCTCGAAAGGGACATCGCGGGGTACCTCCTTTAGGGTTTCTTGATCTCACAGGCGACGCAGGGGTCCATGTAACACATCATGTCGTGGAACGGGTCCTTCTCCAGGCACGGCGGACTGAGATTGGCGCAGCCGCCGCAGACGGCCTTTTGCGGCTCCGTGTAGGTGCACCGCAGCGAGCAGGCGGGACAGACATAGATGCAGCCCCCGCACTGGCGGCAGACCTCCGAGGGCACGTCGAACGGCGTGCCGATGCTGCGGCTCTGGCCGCGGCCCCGAAAGCCGATAGCCTGGGCCATCATCTGCTCCTCGCACATCCGCACGCACCGGCCGCACAGGATGCAGTCCTCATATTCCTGGCGGAACCGCTGCTGGGTGACCTGGTGCTTCGAGGCCAGGTCCTGGATCGTCTTGGACTGCGGACAGGAGGCCAGGAGCAGCTCGAGGATCATCTTGCGCGCCCGCACGACCCGCGCGGAGGCGGTCCGCACCTTCAGGCCCGGCTCCGCCGGATAGGTGCAGGAGGACACGAGCTTCGCGCCCGGGCCTTCGCCGATCTCCACCACGCACAGCCGGCACGCGCCATAGGGCGTCAAGCCCTCCATGTGACAGAGGGTGGGGATGGGAAAGCCCAGGAACTGCGCCGCCTCCAGGACGGTGGTCCCCTTTTCGACGGATACTTCCAGTCCGTTGATGGTCAGTGTAATCATGCCTGTTGTTCTCCGGGGACGGCGGACGCGGCACACGCCGGGGCCTGCCCTTGCGTGAAGGCCAGATCGCACCGCAGGCACCGGCGGGCCTCCGCCGTGACCTGCGCTACGGACAGGGGCCTCTCGATTTCGTGGAAGTTCTTCCTGCGCTGCTTGACCGGCAATACCGCGGGCACGGCCCGCGTGGCGCGTTCGAGCTCCTCGTCGCCGACGGCGGCGGGCTCCAAGAACACGGTGGGCAGCTTCAGACCGGGCGGCTCCGCCAGGGGCTCGCCGCGCAGGTACCGGTCGATCATGCGCGCCGCCTTCTTGCCCGCCGCGATGGCGTCGATGACCGTGTTCGGCCCGGTCACCAGGTCGCCTCCGGCAAAGACGCCCGGGACGGAGGTGGCCAGCGTCTTGGGATCGACCTTGACCCGGCCGCCCTTGTCGAGCTCCAGGCCCATCCCGGCCAGGCCGTCAGTTTGCGGCCGCTCCCCGATCGCGACAACCAACGTGTCGAACTGGAGCGTGAACTCCGTCCCCGGAACGGGAACCGGTTTGCGCCGGCCGCTCGCGTCCAACTCGCCCAGGCGGTTGCGGATGCACTCGATGCCCACCAGGCGGCCCTCGCTCGTGCAGATCCGGATCGGCGACACGAGGGTCTCCAGCGCTACGCCTTCCCGCAACGCCGTCTCGATCTCCTCCTGGCGGACGCGGATCTTGACGGGCGAGACCAGGGTCTCGATCGTCACCCCTTCTTCCAGGGCCGCCTCAACCTCCTCCTCGTAGGCGGGCATCTCGTCCCGCGTGCGCCGGTACAGGAGCGTCACGCTGGTGACCTCCTTCTGCCGCAGGGCGACGCGGGCGGCATCGACCGCCGAGTTGCCGCCGCCGACGATCCCGACGTGCCCGCGCGCCAGCTCCGCGCCGCGCAGGTTGAACGCCTTGAGGAACTCCATGGACGGGTAGACACCCGCCACGTCCTCGCCTTCGAGGCCCAACCGCCAGCTTTCGTGGGCCCCCAGCGCCAGGAAGACCGCCTGGAATCCCTCGGCGAGAAGCTCCCGGAGGGCCACATCGCGGCCCAACTCGACGCCGTGCCGTACGGCGATGTTCTCGTTCAGCAGCGTTCTGATTTCCCCGCGGACGATCTCGCGCGGCAGCCGATAGGCAGGCAAGGAACAGGCGAGCATGCCGCCGGACTCCGGCAGGGCTTCGAGAACCGTGACCTTGTGCCCGAGCAGGGACAGGCCGTGGGCGGCGGCCAGACCCGCCGGACCGGCCCCAACGACCGCCACCTTCTTCGCCTGACCGTTCGTCGAGCGGACCTCGGGGTGGTACACCGAAGGATCGACGCGGTCGGTCACGAACCGCTTCAGGGCGCGAACCGCGATCCCTTCGCCGCCGCCGACGCCCAAACTGCAGCGACTTTCGCATTTGCGGTCGCAGACCCTGGCGCTGACGGCCGGGAACGGATTGGCTTCCCGAATAATCCGATACGCCTGTTCGTACTGCCCTTTTTCGATCAGGGCCACGTAGCGCCACGGCTCGGTGTCCACCGGGCAGGCCGCCTGGCACGGCGCCCCGACGAGGCTCTTGCAGACGAACGCATCGCAGCGCTTGTCCTCGATGTGCCGGCGGTACTCCTCGCGGAAGTACCGCAGCGTGCTCAGCACCGGGTTCGGGGCCGACTGGCCCAGGCCGCACATGGTCGTGTCCTTGACGACCAGGGCCAATTCCTCGAGCAGATCCAGGTGGCCGGGCGTACCCTGGCCGTGGGTGATTTCGTCGAGAATTTCGTGCATCCGCTGGGTGCCCTTGCGGCAGGTCAGGCACTTGCCGCAGGACTCGTCCTGGAGGAAGTTCATGAAGTAGCGGGCCACGTCCACCATGCAGGTGTTCTCGTCCATGACGATCATGCCGCCGGAACCCATGATCGAGCCGGCCTTGGTCAGACTGTCATAGCTGATGGGCAGGTCGAACAGGGAGGCCGGGATGCAGCCGCCCGACGGGCCGCCCGTCTGGACCGCTTTGACGCGCGTCTTGGCGAGCGGGCCGCCGCCGATCTCGTAGACCACTTCCTTGAGGGGCGTCCCCAGGGGGACTTCGACGAGGCCGGTATTGCGGATCTTGCCGACCAGGGAGAAGATCTTCGTTCCCGTATTGCCGTCGGTGCCGATGGCGGCGAAGGCGTCCGCGCCGTGGCGGATGATGAACGGCACGTTGGCCAGCGTCTCGACGTTGTTGATGCAGGTCGGAGCGCCGAAGATGCCTTTGGCGATCGGGTACGGCGGGCGTTGGCGCGGCTCGCCCATGCGTCCTTCGATGGATTTGATCAGGGCCGTCTCTTCGCCGCAAACGAAGGCGCCCGCGCCGCGCACGATGTCGATGTCGAAGCGGATGCCGGACCCGAGCAGGTTGTCACCCAGCAGTCCCATGCCGCGGGCCTGCCGCAGTGCGATCTGCGCGTGTTTGATCGCCAGGGGATATTCGCTGCGGACGTAGATGACACCGTCGGTGGCGCCGATCGCGAGGGCCGCGAGGGTCATGCCCTCCATGATGGCGTGCGGATTGCCTTCCAGGAGACTGCGGTCCATGTAAGCTCCGGGGTCGCCTTCGTCCGCGTTGCAGACGACGTATTTCTTGCCGCCAACCTTGGCCGCCTTGCGGGCCAACTCCCACTTACGGCCCGTGGGGAAGCCCGCGCCGCCCCGGCCGCGCAGGCCCGATTTGACCACTTCCTGGACGATCCGCTCGGGGTCCGGGTTTTCGAGCACTTTGAGAAGGGCCTGGTAGCCGCCTTCCCTGATATAGTCGAGGATGCGGATCGGATCGATGCGCTGGTTGGCGCCGAGGATGATGCGCTTCTGCCCCTGGAAGAAAGGGATCTCCTCCTGGCAGCGGCATTTGCGGGTGGTGCCGGGCTCGCGATAGAGCAGTTCCTCGACCACCGTGCCAGCCAGCACCGCATCGATAATCCGCGGGACGTGCTTCATCTCGAGCTTGGGATAGACCGCATGCCCCGGCTCCACCACGATGAAGGGGTCCATCTCGCAGAAACCGAGGCAGCCCGTGATCCGCAGCGCGAGGCGGTCGCCGAGATTTCGCTCGATGATCTGCCTCTTGATGATGCGGATCAGGTCGTTGGAGCCGCTGGCCTGTCCGCCGGTGCCGGCACAGATGATGAGGCAGGGTTTGCCGCCGTCCGGCCCGCCCGTGACGGTTCGGCAGAACTCCCGGAACTCGGCGGTGGATTGCATCGTTGCCATTATGCCCCTTTCCCCTCTGGTGAAACGTTCCGCACGGCGGCCCCGAGGTCGAGCCGGTGTCCCGGACAGCCGCGTCGCGCACACCGATGCAGTGCGGCGCAGGAGCCGGCCGTCAGCGCGGCCATCGTCGCGCCGCACTCGGGACAATCCGAGCCGTCGGCAAGCTCGCGTCCGCAGTGCGGACACGACAGCACCGCCAACGCTCCCTCGGGAATCGCGTCGTCACCGGCGGCCGCGGCATTGCCGTAGAGCGATGACAGGTGCAGGGCGCCCATCTTGCCGGCGAACGAGGCGGTCAATCGGATGGAAGCCTGGCCCTCCAGGGGATGTCCGGCATCCATCAGGCTCTGACCACACTGGGGGCAACTGACATGGATCGGGAACACCCGCTCGTCGACGTCCGCGCCGGATTGCGGGAAGCCTTGGCGCGCCTGCTCCAGAATGTGCGGCACCTTGGCCGTGGTGACATGCCGGAAGTAGCGCTGATCCACTACCACCGTCGGACCCAACGCGCAGGCGCCGAGGCAGTTCACCGTCTCCAGGGTGAATTCCTTGTCGGGCGTGGTTTCTCCCGGCGGAATGCCCAGTTGCCGGCGGAACTCCTCCACAATCTTGGGCGCCCCTCGCACATGACACGCGGTGCCGAGACATACGGAGATGAGATGCTTGCCGCGTGGCTTGAGGCTGAAGGCCTTGTAGAAGGTGACGACCGCGTAGATGTCGGTCAGCGAGCGGCCGGTCGCCGCCGCGACCTTGTGCAGAGCGTCCTGGGGCAGATACCTGTACTTCGCCTGGATTTCGCTGAGGACAGACAGCATGCCCCCCAGCGAGCCGTGATGCTCGGCGACGATCTTCTCAACAGCGTGCTCATCCATTGGAACCTCTTGTCGACAGGCCAGGTCGGCCCCGGGGGCGACAGCGCCCCTCAGCAATATTCCTCGCAGTGCCATACCCCGCCGGGCGAGTCCCGCAACGTGCAGGAGCCGCGACTCTGGCAGTTGCAGCACAGACCCATCGCCACATCGAGCACGGCCTCAGCGTCGGCCGCAACCGGAGCCTTCCGCCTCGAGGGGATCGGCACGGCATCGTCGAACTGCTCGCAGAAGTGAACGGGGAACAGAATCTCGTTGCGCCGGGTGCATAGGAAACTGTTGTTGCAGGTCGAGCACAGGCCCAGAGATTTATCTCCCATTCCCATGACTGCAAACCTCCTATTTCCTGCACGCATCCGGACGGTTCCGCGGCACGGCCGCCAGCGCCCGTGCCACGCAGTCGCAACAAACAGCCCCTCCCATAGCAACGTCCGTGCCACAGGGACATGCCCGGGCTGTACGAGGAGGATCTCGCTGCTTCAACATCTTGCGAGGAAAGAGCTTATGAGAGTGGAAGGAATGACCCGATGAGGCGAAAGCATGTCCCCAAACCCGCTGAGCAGAAGACCTACAGGTGGGGAGATTGGGACCACTGGGGAGATTCTCCCCACCTTAAGCAAGGAAAAAGGAAAAAGGCAAGAGGCAAAATGGAGATGCGGCCTTTCCCCTTTTGCCTTTTGCCTTTTTCCCTTTGCCTTGCATCAGGTTCTTACAGGTCCAGGCCGTATTCGGTGATCTTCTTGCGCAGGGTCTTGCGGTCGATGCCGAGGATCTGGGCCGCCTGCGTCTTGTTGCCGCCGACGTTGGCCAGGACGTTGCGGATGTGGTCCGCCTCCACCTCGGCCAGGGTCCGGTTCACCCCGGTCGTGCGCAGGGCCGAGAAGCGGGCAAACGACGGCAGATCCGGGACCTCAATGACCTGGTCGTCGTACATGACCACAATCCGCTGGATCACGTTCTCCAGCTCCCGCGCGTTGCCCGGCCAGGCGTAATTCTGCAGGGCCTCCATCGCCTTTTCGGAAAAACGCGGGACCGTCTTGCCCAGCTCCGAGGCGAACTTCTCGGCGAAGTGGCGGACCAAGAGGGCAATGTCACTACCCCGGGCCCGCAGGGGCGGGACCTCGATCGCGACGACGTTGATGCGATAGTACAGCTCCTCGCGGAACACCCGGCTTTGAATGAGACTGTGCAGGTCCTTGTTCGTGGCGGCGATGATCCGCACGTCCACCGTCCGGACGCGGGCGTCGCCCACCATGCGCACCTCCTTGTCCTGGAGGACCCGCAGGAGCTTCACCTGCATGGCGATGCTCGTCTCGCCGATCTCGTCGAGGAAGATCGTGCCACCGTCGGCGGTCTGGAAGAACCCCGCCCGCGACTCGTGGGCGCCGGTGAACGCGCCTTTGACGTACCCGAACAGCTCACTCTCCAGGAGGCTCTCCGGGATGCCGCCGCAGTTGACGGGCACAAACGGCGCGGCGGCCCGGGTACTGCTGTAATGGATCGCCCGCGCCACCAGCTCCTTGCCGCTGCCGCTTTCGCCGGTAATGAGGACCGTGGCCGAGGTCGCCGACGCCTTGCGGATTGCCGCGAAAACGCGCTGCATCGCGGGCGATTCGCCGATCAGACCGTAGGCGAATTCCGGCACGGGCGCGGGTCCCAGCGCCGCCGCGCGTCTTTGGCAGAGCTTGTCCACGACCCGGCGGACCGCCGCCAGCAGCTCGCTCTCGGTGAACGGCTTGGCGACGTACTCTTCCGCGCCGCTCTTGAGGGCCTCCACCGCGCTTTCCACGGTCGCGTAGCCGGTGATCATCATCACGGCGGTGTCCTTGTAGTTCTCGCGCACGTGCCGGATCAGGTCGATGCCGCTGATCCTGGGCATCTTCAGGTCCGTGATGACGAGGTCCACGGCCGTGCCTTCCAGCAGGCGCAGGGCATCGACGGCGTTGGGGACCGTGTAGGTCGTGTACCCCTCGGCGGTCAGGGTCCGTTGCAGGACCTCCAGGGTGCTGGCGGTATCGTCAACGACAAGAATCGTCTCTTTGTTTTCGGGTGAGCTCATGATTCCGGGCGGTTCTCCAGGTCAGCGACCGGCTCCAGGGGCAGTCGAATGGTGAACGTCGTCCCCTGGCCGGGCGCGCTGCGGACCGCGATCGTCCCCCCATGCGCGGCGACGATCCCATGAACGACGGGCAGGCCCAGGCCCGTTCCCTGGTTCACCTCCTTGGTCGTGAAGAAGGGCATGAACAGACGGTCCTGCACCTCGGGGGTCATGCCCACTCCCGTGTCCTCGACGACGCAGACGACGTGCCCCTCCTGCACCTGGGTCTGGATCGTGAGTCGTCCCCCTCCCGGCATGGCCTGCATCGCGTTGACCACGAGATTGACCACGACCTGGGTCAACTGGCCGGCATCGGCGGCCAACAGGGGCATCTCGGGACTCAGCAAACACAGCAACTCGATCTCTTCCTTCTCGAAGTGGTGCCGGAACAGATCGATCGCGCCCAGAATGACCTTGTTGAGGTCCACGGGCCCTTTGAACGTGGGCGTCTGCCGGGCGAAGAGCAGGAGTTTCTTGATGATCTCCCGGGCATGGAGGGAAGCGGTCACAATCTTCTGGAGGTCGGGCTTGCCTCCTTCAGGCATGCCCGGCTCGCGCTGCAACAACTGGGCAAAGCCGAGAATGCTGCTGAGCGGCTCGTTCAGCTCGTGGGCGACGCCCGCCGCCAACTGGCCGATCGTGGCCAGGCGGTCCGCGTGCATGAGCTGCTTTTGCAGCCGGCTCCGCTCCTGCTGGGCCTCCTGGTGTTCCACGATGACGGCAATCTGCCGGGCGATGGCATCCAGCAAACTCCGTTCATCCTTCAAGAACGGCCCCTCATCCAGGCTCGGTCTCGGCTCGGTGTACACCACCTCGACCACGCCGCGGTGTTTGCCGCCCACGACCACGTCCGCCGCCTGGGTGGGGCCGCCCTCCTGAAAGCCCGGGGTCGCATAGCGCCGGGCATCCAGGGTGATCCGGGCCGACGCGACCTCCGGGTACTGCCATGCCGGCGGGATCAACTCCACCACGCGCTGATAGATATCGTCGGACGACCCGATGAAGTCATCGAAGATACGATTGATCCGGTACAGGCAACTCAGCTCCTTCACCCGTTCGCGCAGTGCCCGCGCCGTCTGGTCTGCCGGCGGCGCCACGGCCCCGGCCTTGCTTTCCGCTCGTTTGCTCATGTCTGCTCCTGCCCTGAAACCCGGGCCTTCCGCACGCCAGTATGCGTCGGCTCCCGCCGGCTTGTCAAGCGCCGCGGCCCGTGCGTGCGCAAACCGGTCTTGTGAGCTTCTGCGGCAACGGACATTTGGCCCCTGCGCAGCGAAGGATGAGCAGAATGTCCCTTTTCCGGTGGTCTCAGGGGGTGTGTGAGAAGCCTTGGCCTAGGGCTGGTCCAGGGATGGATAGGTGGCACGCCCAAACGCGTTTGAGCGTGTCCACGGCGACGGGTGGCAGCGGCAAGGCCGTAGGCTTTGCGCAGGCCTTGCCGATGGCGGATGGAATAAGCCATCGGCAAGCTCCGAAGACTCCGCTTGCCGCTGCCACCCATTACTGAGCTGGGTTCTCACACACCCTCTCAGGAGAGCGCGCGAGCCGGCGTCAAAGGCTATCGCCCTTGACGCCCGATATGGACTTGGCGTACGAAAAGCCCGGTCAGAATCAATACCTGGTCAATTCCTCGCGTTCGGCCGGTCGCCGGAGGGCGGTCTCGCTTGCGTGGCGCTCGCCCTCAGTCGGCACCGTGGCCACGAGTTCCTGCACCAAGGTTGCGCTCACATGGCCGAAACGGCCCGGGCCGGTGCCGGGCTCGCACGCCGCACCGCGAACGCAGACGGCATCGACGCCCGCCGCCCACAGGCCCGGCAACTCGTCCTTGCCGATGCTACCGCCCACCCAGGCGGCGAGGCCCCGGTCATGGCATCGGGCGACGAAATCCTCGATATCCCCCAGCTTGTAGTAGTCCAATAGCCCCAGGCCGAGGCCTTTGTCGTAGGTGTCGACCAGCAGCCCATCGGCCCGCATGTGGGCCGCCAGGTCCGGCCCCTCCTCGATCGGGTCGATGTACCAACGGGCCAGCCGTTCGTCCGCGAACAGCACCGGCACACGTATCTTGGCCGGAAACCACTTCTTGACCGTTCGGATCAGGGCCGGCCCGAACTCCCGCGCCTCGCCGAGCGGCATCCTGGCAAGGCCGAGCTTGATGATGTCGGCCCCCGCCAGGGCGACGCCCAACACGGCCTGGCAGGCCGTCGAGCGTCCCAACTGCTCGCCCCCGATGTTCGTGGCCACCGGGATCGGCCCCGGCACGGTCTCCCGCACAGCCAGGATGTTGAGCGGATACGGCGTGCCCAGCGCCGCCGCGGGATACTCCACGTCCACGATATGGACGCCGCCCTCGACCGCCGCGATGGCCTCGGTCTTGCCGCGCACCCCTACCAACAATCTCTGATGCCGATCTCTCATTCCGTCATCGCTCCACTGCAACGAATTCTCGAAAATGCCAGTCCCCCCTGAGCATACGACTTGCGGCACAGCTTAGTTTGTCTTCCCGCGATTGGGCCGGACGCCGGACGGGTAGAACGATTCGTGCGGGGGCAATGGAAAGAAAACAACGATCCGCTCAAAGGCCAAGACGCAGCCAGTCCCGCAGGGACGACCGAGAATAGCCCACCGTTTCAACGGTGGGTAATGGGCGTTCGCATGAATCCCTAGCCCCGCCAGGGGCGAAAGAGACGCTCTGCCAATCCGTAGGGGCTCTTTCGTCCCTGGCGGGACTGGTCTGGTCTTTCTGGCCGTATCCCCAGCGATGAATCGCTGGGCTATGATCTTTCGCCCTGCGGGCTTGCCGTTAGCCTTTGGGCGGATCATTGAAAAGAATGGGTATGGTTCAACGCGGGGTAGCAGTCCTGATCGGCCGAAGCCACACGGAAGCGAACATAAACTACTGTGGTGAAAGCCCTTATGGCAATCACAGTTTGCGTTGTGCGTCACACGAATGGTACCTTGGCTCACGCGATCCTGAACCCTGCCAAGAAATGCGAGGGTCCGGAGCAACCTCTGGAAAGAACCCCGGACCCCGCTCGACGCATACCGTCGCACCCGCCCTATCGGCCGCGCCGGGCCGTACCTTGGCGACGACAGAGACAAAAAGAAAAAAAAACGACAAAAATACGTAGTCAGCACAATAGATAGAAATGGACTATTCCGTCATACTGGACGTGAATCATGGATGACAGGGGTGCCACTCGCGATCTGTTCCCCAGGGGCTGTTGGGAGCACCTTTCCGGGGTGGTGCCCCGCTTTTCTCTTGGATACCGCCGCCGACCCGAGCCGCCAGACCACGCGGACCAGAGTACCCAGCGCGTCCTTCGGCCGCAAGCAAGTCCAAAGAAACCGCAGATCATGTCATTGCGAGTCGTGCAGCCGCTGCGCGGCGGGTAGGCGGAAGAAACCCACCGTATCCAGGGTGCCATGCCTACGCCGCGTAGGCATGTCTACGCAAAGCCGTAGACATGGCACCCAAACCGCCAGTTTCTTAGGAGCGTCTTGACGCCGTAAAGGCCGGACGATATTTTGGGCAACTTCGACTGTGACGGGCAAGAAACCGTTTTATGGACTTTGACCCTGGCGGGTCGGAAAGGAAGGACAGTATGGGAAAGCGATTGACGGCAGTACTCGTGAGCCTGCTGATTGTGAGCGTGGCCTTCAGCGCCCCGTTCTTCGGCAGCCGCAAGAAGAAGGCCCCGCAGGCCGCGGCGCCGATCAAGATCGGCGCGATCTTCGCGGTCACCGGCGGGGCGGCGTTTCTCGGCGGCCCCGAGGCCCGCACCGCGGAGATGTTCGTCGAGAACCTCAACAAGGCCGGCGGGATCAAAGGCCGGCCGATCCAGCTCATCGTAAGGGACTCCGCCAGTACACCGGCCCAGGCGATCTCGCTGGCCAAGCAGCTCATCGATGAGGAGAAGGTCCTGGCGATTATCGGCCCCTCGACCAGCGGCGAGACCATGGCGATCAAGAACATCTGCCAGGAAGGCAAGACAATCCTGCTGTCGTGTGCCGCGGCGGAGGACATCGTCAACCCGGTCGCCAGCTACGTGTTCAAGACCCCGCAGAAGGACAGCGACGCGGTCCGGCGGATCTACATGGTGATGAAGGACCTGGGCATCAGCAAGGTCGGGGTGATCACGAGCAACGACGGGTTCGGGATCGCCGGCGGCAAGCAACTGGCCGCGATCGCCCCGGAGTACGGCATCACGATCGCCACCTCCGAGGTGTACGACGCGAAAGAGACCAGCCTGCAGGGGGTCCTGACGAAGGTCAAAGGCGCGGACGTCCAGGCGGTCATCAACTGGTCCATCGTGCCGGCCCAGAGCCTGGCCGCGAAAGACATGAAGCAGATCGGCTTGAACGTGCCGCTGTTCCAGAGCCACGGTTTCGGCAACATCAAGTACGTCCAGGCCGGCGGCGAGGCGGCGGAAGGCACGATCTTCCCGTGCGGCCGGCTGCTCGTGGCGGAATCCCTGCCCGGCAACCATCCGCAGAAGAAAGTCCTGATGGAGTACAAGCGGGAATACGAGAAGCGGTACAAGGAAGACGCCAGCACGTTCGGCGGTCACGCCTACGATGCCCTGCTGGTCCTGACCGAGGCCATCAAGAAGGCCGGCAGCACCGACCCGGAGGCGGTCCGCACCGCCATCGAGGGGCTCCAGGGCGTCGCCGGCACCGGCGGCCTCTTCAACTTCTCCGCGACCGATCATAACGGCCTGGGCCTGGACGCGTTCGAGATGCTCACCGTCAAGAACGGCAAGTTCGCGATCTATAAACCGAAGAAGTAAGACACGTGTTTCGGCGGCAAACACGTGTGCGGGGTGGCAGCGTCAAGGCCCGGGTTCGTAGTGTGCTCGTAAGAGCATAGAAGATAGCGTCTGACGACGCCACTACAAACGCGCTTGACGCTGCCGCCCACCGGAAGTTCGAAGTGCGGAGTGCTCTGAAAACTGGAAGACTTCAAACGTGAAACTCTCTTCCTGCTTGAAACTGGCATGGATCTTTCCCAGATTGTGCAATACGGTCTCTCGGGCATCACGGTCGGCAGCATCTATGCCATCGTGGCCATCGGGTTCAATATCATTTACGCCACCACGGGGATCATCAACTTCGCCCAGGGCGAGTTCCTGATCGTCGGGGCGATGACGGCGATCAGCCTGTCGCACTTCGTGCCGCTGCCGGTGGCGATTGCCGGGGCGGTGCTGGTGACGACCGTGCTGGGCGGGCTGATGGAGCTGGTCTTCATCCGGCCCGTGAAGAACGCCTCGGTCCTGCGGCTGATCGTCATCACGATCGGCCTGTCCATCGTGATCCGCGAGGTCATGCTCCACCTCTGGGATGAGACGGTCCGCTCGATGCCGTACTTCACCGGCACCGCGGTCTCGACCGTCACGATCCTGGGCGCGGGCGTTTCGCTGCAGGTCTTCTGGGTTTTGGGCGTCAGCGCCGTGATCGTGACGGCGCTGACGCTGTTCTTTCGCTACACCCTGACCGGCCGGGCCATGCGGGCCTGCGCCGACGACCGGATGGCGGCCCGCCTGTGCGGCATCAACGACCGCCGGATGGTGACGCTGTCGTTCATGCTCTCGGCCGGCATCGGGGCCCTGGCCGGCTGCGTGATCTCGCCCGTGACGCAAACCCAATACGACATGGGGGCCCCCCTGGCGATCAAGGGCTTCACCGTGGCGATTCTCGGCGGTCTCGGCAACAGCATGGGAGCAGTGGCGGCGGGCCTGCTGCTCGGCCTGCTGGAGGCCCTGGTCACGAGCCAGTCCTCCGCCTACAAGGAGGCCGTCTCGATCGTGGTCCTGCTGCTGATCCTGGTGTTCCGGCCCAGCGGCCTGTTCGCCCGACACGGGATCAGTGCCTTGAGGACAGCATAATGCGGCTGCGGATGTACTACCCGGTGCTCGCCACGGCGGTGTTGATCGTCTTGCTGCACCTGGTGCTCGCGCAGACCGAGACCACGTATTACATGACGCAGATCACCATGTCGGCCTATTACGCGCTGGTGGTGATCGGGTTGTGCCTGCTCATGGGCTACGCGGGTCAGGCCTCGATCGGGCACGCGGGCTTTTTCGCCATCGGCGGCTACACCGCGGCCGTCTTGACAACCTACAATCTCAACCCCGTCAAGGACACGCCGCTGGTCGCCCGCTTGCAGTCGCTCGGCCTGACGATGCACTGGCAGGACATTTACGGCGCGGACATCCTCTCGTTCACGCCCTGGGCGGCCTTCGGGGCCGCGCTGCTGCTCACCGGGGTGATCGCGCTGGTGATCGGGGCCTCGGTGATCCAGCTCAAGGGTCACTACCTGGCGATGGCCACGCTCGGCTTCGGGCTGATCGTCTACCGCATCGCCCTGGGCACGCCGGTCCTGGGCCGGGCCGACGGCGTCTCGAACGTGCCGCCCTTCCATCTGTTCAGCGACCTCCAGGTGAACGGGAGAGCCGCGTTCCGGGTGCAGAACTACTACATCGCCTGGGTGGTCGTGCTGGCGGCCATGGTCCTGGCCCTGAACCTCGTCCACTCGCGGGTGGGCCGGGCGCTGCGGTCCATCCACGAGAACGAAGAGGCCGCCCACTCGCTCGGCGTCAACACCTATCGCTACAAGCTGGCGGTGTTCCTCCTCAGCGCGATCTTCGCGGCGATCGGCGGGGTCCTGCTGACCCACTACAACGGCAGCATCGGGCCGGCCGAGGCGCACGTGATCAAGTCCGTGCGCTACGTGGCCATCGTCGCCGTGGGCGGGATGGCGAACCTCTGGGGGGCGATGGTCATGGGCATCTTCCTGAACTTCCTCTCCCTGCGCGGCGTCTTCGGCTCCTTCGACGAAACCATCTTCGGCGGCATCCTCATCCTCATGATGCTCTTCGCGCCCCAGGGACTGCTGCGGGTGCCGCGGCTCCGGGCCTTGACGGGCCTGCGGGCGAGGAGGAAACATGCGTAGGGACGAAAATTCCAAATCCCAAATCCCAAATTCCAAACAAACTCCAATGCCCAAAATCCAAAATTCAAAACGGCCCCACCGACCGGCGGCAGCGTTTTGGTCATTGGTGCTTGGGATTTTGGATTTGTTTGGGATTTGGAATTTGGAATTTGGTGCTTTGATTTCCGGGGGGGTCTTATGAGCACCGTCCTCCTGGAAACCAAGGGTCTGGCTCGTTCCTTCGGCGGCGTGCATGCGGTCAAGGACGTGACGTTCCACGTGCCGGCCGGGGCGATCAAGGCGGTCATCGGGCCCAACGGGGCCGGCAAGACGACGCTCTTCAACCTGATCGCGGGCACCCTGACGCCGCACCGGGGCGATGTGGTCTTTCGGGGCAAACCGATCACCGGCCGCAAGCCCCACGCCGTCGCGGGCCTCGGCATCGCGCGGACGTTCCAGACGACCAAGCTCTTCCCCCACATGACGGTCCTGGAAAACGTCATGATGGGCCGGCACACGCGGACGCGCGCCGGGTTCGTTTCCGGGATGCTGAACCTGCCCTGGACCTGGCGGGAGCATCGGCACACGGAAGAGAAGGCCCGAGCCATTCTCGACAAGCTGGGCCTTTCCGCCCACACGCACGAGACCGCCTGCAACTTGCCCTTCGGCCGCCAGCGGCTCGTGGAGTTCGCCCGGGCCCTGGCGACGGAGCCGGCGCTGCTGTTGCTCGATGAGCCCGCGGCGGGACTGAACATCTACGAGACCCAGGAACTGTCGCAACTGATCCGCCAGATCCGCGACACGGGCGTCACCTGCCTGGTCGTGGAGCACGACATGTCGCTCGTGATGAACATCTCCGACGAGGTGGTCGTGCTCGACCAGGGGCAGAAGATCGCGGAAGGGCCGCCCGCGGCGATCCAACGCCATCCGGAGGTCATCCGGGTGTATCTGGGGGAAGAGCATGCTTAAGATTCTGAACCTCGAGGCCGGCTATGGCGCGCTGCGGGTGCTCAAGGGGATCTCGCTGCACGTCGCGCCGGGCGAAGCGGTCGCCGTCATCGGGGCCAACGGGGCGGGCAAGACCACCCTGCTCAAGACGATCGCGGGCATTCTCAAGGCCCGCGCCGGCGAGGTCGAGTTCGACAAGCGCCCGATCCACCACGATCCGGCGGAACGCATCGTCCGGCGCGGCTGCTGCCTTGTCCCCGAAGGCCGGCACATCTTCGGCACGTTGACCGTCCGGGAGAATCTGCTCCTCGGGGCCTACAGCGTGGCGCGGGCGGCGCGTCCCTGGAAGCTGCGGCGCCGCCAGAACGGCGATCACGATATCGACGGGACCCTGGAGCAGGTGTACGAGTTGTTCGGCATTCTCAAGGAGCGTTCGAGCCAACTGGCCGGCACGCTCTCCGGCGGCCAGCAGCAGATGCTCGCCATCGGGCGGGCCTTGATGTCCCGGCCGCGGCTGTTGATGATGGATGAGCCGTCCCTGGGCGTCGCGCCGCTGGTCGTGAAGGATATCTACAAGACCATCGTCAACCTCAAGCGCAGCGGTCTGACGATCCTGCTGGTCGAGCAGAACGCCCGGGCGGCCCTGGCGGTCGCCGATCGCGGCTACGTGATCGAGACCGGCCAGATCGTGCTCCAGGGAACCGCCCGGCAACTGTGTGACAGCCCCGAAGTGCAGCGGGCGTATCTGGGGAAGGAATATCGATCCATTGATGAATGAGGACAAAAGCACTAAATTCCAAATCCCAAATCTCAAACAAATCCAAATGACCAAAATTCGAAATTCAGAACGGGACTCCCGCGTGGCGTCAGCATTTGGGTCATTGGGATTTGGTGCTTTGGATTTGTTTGAGATTTGGAATTTGGAATTTCGGATTTCTCCGGCATGTGAGGCTTAGGCTCATGAACCACGCGATCCCGTACAACCCGAAGTGTGAGATGATGGCCCGCGAGGAGCTGCAGCAACTGCAGATCGAACGGCTGCAGGCGACGCTCAACCGCGTCTACCGCAGCGTCGCCTTCTACCGCGGGGCGTTCGATGCCCATAAGGTCAACCTGGAGCGGCTCAAGGACGTGCGGGCTCTGCGGGAGCTGCCCTTCACGACGAAAGAGGACCTGCAAAAGAGTTATCCCTACGACATGTTCGCGGTACCTCTGCGCGACATCGTCCGCATCCACACGACCCCCGGAACCACCGGCCAGCCCATCGTCGTCGGCTACACGCAGAACGACCTGCGCAGTTGGCGCGAATGTGCCGCCCGGCTGCTGACGGCGGCCGGAGTAACGGAGCATGATGTCGTCCAGATTGCCCTGCACTACAGCCTGTTCGCCGACGGCTTCGGCTTCCACCAGGGGGCCGAGCGGGTCGGGGCCTCGGTGATTCCCGCATCGCTGACGACCAGCGTGGCCAAGCAGATCGTCGTCATGCGGGACTTCAAGACCACGGTCCTGATCTCGACCCCGAGCCACGCCCTGACCATTGCCGCGAGCCTCGACGAGGTGCAGGTCCACCGGGAACGGCTGCATCTGCGCCTGGGCCTCTTCGGCGGCGAGCGCTGGGGCGATCCCGTCCGCCGGCAGATCGAAGAGCAACTGCAGATCGTCTCGACCGACACCTACGGTCCAACCGAGGTCCTGGGGCCGGGCGTCGCCGGCGAATGCCACCTGCACCAGGGCCTGCATATCAACGAAGACCATTTTCTCGTCGAGGTCGTCGATCCCAAGACCCTCGCGCCGGTCGAAGTGGGCGAAGAAGGCGAGCTGGTCCTGACCACGATCACCAAGGAAGGTTTCCCGTTGATCCGCTACCGGACCGGGGACATCACGTGGATCGATCCCGACCCCTGCCCCTGCGGCCGGACCTCCATCCGCATGGCCCGGGTCCTGGGCCGCACGGATGACCTGATCCTGTTCCACGGCGTGGGCTTCTTCCCCGCCCAGATCGAGGAGACCCTTGCCGGCCTGGACGGCGTCAGTCCCTACTTCCAGATCGTCCTCGACCAGGACCGCGGCATCGAGACCATCGAGATCCGCGTCGAGATCGCCGACCAGATCCCCTTCCTCGACGAGGTCAAGACCATCGAGACCCTGCGGCTCCAGGCCGCCAAGCGTCTCAAAGCCGTCCTCGACGTCGAGCCCAAAGTCACCCTCGTCGAGCCCAAATCCCTGCGCACCCTCGACCCCGCCACCCGCGTCCTCGACAAACGGCCGGGCTAAGAAATAGGTCCACGCAGGCTCTTGTCGGGTATGCTGTGTGCACCTTGTCCACTACTGCCGCGTTTCACAAGTACCGCGACTAAGGGTGAGGTTGCTTCGTCGCTGCGCTCCTCGCAATGACATGATTGCCGCGCTCGGCGAGCCTCGCTCGCAATGACATAGAGCGCCCAAGTATGTCATTGCGAGAAGCTTCAGCGACGAAGCAATCTCTACTCTATAATCCCAGGGCTTGCGAAATGCCGTACTACAGCCCCGATGGCGGAAGGACCAATCATCGGCAGGATGCCGATGGCAAGAAGCCCCACGGACAGGATCTACGGCAGCGAGTACTCGCGTCATCCTGTCTGGGCCTTTGCCAGGGGCAGATTCGCGTGCTCGCCGGTGGCCTCGTTGACGACGACAAGCTCGCCCAGATCATCCCGCTGCAACTGCTCATTGGCATTCAGAAGCTCGATTCCGTAAACCGTCCCGTCCGGCGCGATGTCTACCACCAGTTCGTCGCTGATCCGCAGCGATTCCACATCCGCTCGTTTCTCGTGAAAGCGTATGTACGCTATGTTGTATCTCGGATCATACGTCAGCTTCATGTCAAAACGCCCTCAGAAGTATCGCACAATGACGGAAATCACCAGCCAGTCTCGACGCCGAACAATTGGAATCACGATCGGAAGTCACCAGCGTGTCCTCTTTAGAATGATAGCACATTTGTACCGGAACTGCCAGTATTTCGGGCCTGGTTCCAAGAAACGGCCTTCTCGGGTACCAAAGGATGGGTGGCAGCGGCAAGCGCAGTCTTCGGAGCTTGCCGATGGTCTTGCCTCTGCGCCATCGGCAAGGCCTGCGCAGAGCCTCCGGCCTTGCCGCTGCCACCCACCCAGACGGTTACCGGGTTCTGAACCAGGCCGTTCTTCGGAGTGTAGGCGATTCGCCCGGCCAGAAGGGGGAAACTACGCACACGCCGCTTCTCCGGCGGTGCGTAGGTAGCGAGTAAGGTGGCTGTGAACCGCAAGACATCAGGCTGAGGAGTGAAGCCATGGCCGGGTTGGCGGATAAACGATGTGTGCCGTGTGCCGAGGGCGCCGAGCCGCTCAAAGGGCCCGAGATCCGAAAACTGTCCCAGGAACTGGCGCCGGACTGGTGGGTGGCCGAAGAACACCATCTGGAGCGGGAGTTCAGGTTCGATGACTTCCGTCAGGCCCTGGATTTCGTCAATGCGATCGGGGAGTTGGCCGAGGAGCAGGGGCATCACCCGGACATCTATCTGAGCTACGGCAAGGTGAAAATCCAGCTCTGGACCCACAAGATCAACGGTCTGCACGAGAACGACTTCATCCTGGCCGCCAAGATCGACGCCCTGCAGCCGGCGCCGGTGCGCTGAGAGACCAATTCGTCTCCGGCAGATCGCGGTACGGGCGCAATCAGCGGCTTCAAGGAGGCGGAGCCTGCGGCGGACTCGTTCTCTGATAAGGCTCAGCTATCAGTTCGGCGATCCGGTCCCGCATCCACGGTTCTCCCGGCGTGCCCTGCCAGTTGAGTTCGCCGTACCACCAGTAGCGCACGAACCCGCCCTTATCGATCAAGTACACGCTCGGCCAGATGCGATTGGCCCAAGCGTTCCAATTGTGGCTTTCGTTGTCCACGGCCACGGCGTACTGGATGCCCGCTTCCGCCGCCTTTTGCCGGACCTTGTACACATCCTGCTCCTGCTTCGTCTCCGGCCGGTGGATGCCGATGACAACACACTTGTCCCGATCGAACCGTTCGTGCCAATCGTTGTAGTGCGGCAGATTCCGAACGCAGTTGATACAGCCAAAGGCGTAGAAATGCACGACGACCACCTTCCCGCGCAGTTGTTCCAGCCGCAGCGGGGTTGAATGAATCCACGTCGTAACGCCGACAAGCTCGGGGGCCCGACAGGCGACGGCTCGCACGGCGGCAAGAGGAAACGGCGGCCCCAGAAGCCCTGCCAAGCTCCGGCGCTGCCGATCCGTCAGGATCGTCAGGAGGTTGCGTTCGCCCTCCACCCGGATCCGGGCGGCGGGACCGGCGCCGCGCGGCAGCGCGGCCAGGGCCATCTGGATCCTGTGCCTCTGATCCGGCGATAGCCCCAGCGTCGCCGTGACATCCGGCTCAAGGAGGGCGTGGATTCCGGACGCCCGCCGGAGAAGCTGGTCGAGACGCTCACGCTGCGGCGGCGTCAGAGCCGCCGAGACCGCCGCCCGCAACGAGTCCAGGATGACACGGGCCTTGTGATTTCGCTCGGCCAGGGGCAGGTCCCGCAGGCGCCACAAGGAGAGATCCGCCTGGTCCACCGCCGCACCAACGGCCGTCTCTTGCACACGGCTGAGGCCCAGTTCCCGCAGAACGGTTTCCGCATGCAGCAGCATTGTCAGGGGGTGAGGGATCGGAACCACAGGCTCCGCAGGCAAGACAGAAGAGGAATCCGTTGCGGACCGATTTCCGGCCGTGGCCATGCACACCAGATGAAGGAGTGTCATGGTGACCTTCAGCCCGTACGGGAAGGCGATCTTCATTGTCGGCCCCTTGGAAGCGGTAGGGTCATCCTGGCATGCCTGTGGGCCACGCCGGGGTACATTACGCAGGACACACGGTGAAGTTCTGAAGTTCGACATTTTTTCTGTTGCCTAGCCCGTCGGATTGTAGGATGATAAACTATCCAAAGGCCGTGCCCCCGGGACTTGGCAGGACGGCGCCGTGTTCGTGGGAGGGAGGTCTTGGGTAGAGGCAAGTAAGATGGCGGCAAGAAGACCCTCGACGAAGTTCGCTCCGGCGGAGCGGGCGTCGGCGGACCAGATCGCGCGGCAGGCGCGCCTGTTCGCCGGCAAGAAGCTGCTGGGCCTTCTGCCCGACGTCGTGCCCTGTATTCTGCTGGCGGTCAACGAGTTCCGGCAGATCGTGTTTGCGAACGAGCGTTTTCTGGAGTTGCTGTCGGCGCAAGAACGGCAGGACGGCGTTTTGGGCCAACGCGTGGGGGAGGTCCTGGGCTGTGCCCACGCCTTCGAAGAGGACAGCGGCTGCGGCACCACGGAGGCGTGCAGCACCTGCGGGGCGGTCCACGCCGTCCTGAGTAGCCTGAGCGGCAAAGCCGACGTCAAAGAGTGCCGCATCCTGCGCGGCCCCAACGCCGAGGCCCTGGAGCTGCGGGTCTGGACAACCCCGGTGACGATCGAGAACGAGGCGTTCACGATCCTGGCTGCCCTGGATATCGGCCACGAGAAACGCCGCCAGTCGCTCGAGCACATCTTCCTGCATGACATCTACAACGTCGCCTACGGCCTCTCCTGGTACACCGACTTTCTGAAAGGGGCCAAGCCCGACCAGGTCGAAGGCTACGTCGATACGCTCGGCCGGCTCTGCCGCCAACTGATCGAGGAGATCGACGCCCAGCGCATCCTGATCCGCGCCGAGACGGGCGAGCTGCCCTGGAAGCCCGAGCCCCTGCGCTCCCTGCCGCTGCTGCAGGAGGCGGTCGAGCTGTACCGCCGCCATCCGGTCGCGCAGGACCGCCACCTGCGCTTGGACCCGGACGCGAAAGACATCCCGGTCGTGAGCGACCGCACCCTGCTGTCGCGGGTCCTGTGCAACCTGATCAAGAACGCCCTGGAGGCCTGCCGATCCGGCGAGACGGTCACCGCCGGCTGCACGAAGCTCGACGGCCAGATCGAATTCCGCGTCCACAACCCCGGCGTCATCCCGCGCGAGGTCCAGCTTCAGATCTTCCAGCGCTCGTTCTCCACCAAAGGCCCCGGCCGGGGCGTCGGCACCTACAGCATCAAGCTCCTGACCGAGCGCTACCTGCACGGCCGTGTCTCGTTCACCAGCACGCCCGAGCAGGGCACCACGTTCCAGGTCCGCTATCCGCTCACCCCGAAGGGATAAGCCCGCGTCCCAGGCACCTCGGCGGCAGAAGCCCTGGGGCGGCATCTGCCGTACCGCGTTGACGCGGTGTGGGCAGTTCTGCGCCGACGCAGGGTTTGGCATACCGCGCTGACGCAGGCGTTCGGAGTACCGCGTTTACGCGGGCCAAACAGTCCGGCACTCCTTCTTCCCTTCCGCGTTTACGCCATGTGGAGCCGGCTGCGCCGGCAGACTCATAGACCCGCCTTATGAGTTTTGACGAACAAGCTCGGTAATGTCGCGTGAACCGCTCTCCGCGTAGGTCGTGCGTCCTCGCACGACATCTTCGGCGAGCGGGGACGCTCGCCCTACGAAGAGCGCCTGTCGCCGGGTTCATTACCGAACTTGTTCGTCAAAACTCATAAGGCGGTACTCCAAACGGCTTTCACCCGCTGTGTCGAGAGGGACGGAGTTCTACTCTGCGCGTCGGGAGAATCCTGCCCTCCGAAAGCTGGAGAACCCGCCATTTTCACCTGCGTATCCTGTGGGATTCTCTATTCCCGCGGGGGATCGGTCGCCCTGCGGCAAGAGCCAGTGCCAGAGTACGGCGGAAGCTGCCATGCGTGTACGGGATAGACATGTCGATGTAGCCGCGGCCGTGCCAACGACGCGGAAACGCCGCAAGGAACGCATGGCGCTTCGTGCGGCGCACCGGCGCGATCGTTGGGGGTCTCCTGGCGGCGCTGATCGTTCTGGCGGTCGTGAATGAGAGGTTCTTCCCGGTTCCGGAGGCCCCGCGCCGGGGCCGGCCCTCCCATCCCTCTGTCCGGCCGGCTTCCGAAGCAAATGGCATCGTTCTGCGGGTCATGACCTACAATATCTGGATGAGCGGCGCCCGTCGAGGACCGGTGTTCCTGAGACCGCAGCACGTAGCCGAGCGGGTACGCCGCATGGGAGAGCTGATCCGCGCGCACCGGCCCGACCTCGTGTTTCTGCAGGAAGTGGCGCAGGAGGCCGGTCCCGGCTCCTTCGATCAGACGCCGCAATTGGCCGAGGCCGCCGGCATGCATATGTGGAGCTTCGGCGCCAGCGTCAACACCGGCCTGCCCTTCTATCGTCTGGTCCGGGGCAATGCCATCCTGTCGCGCTGGCCGCCGGAGGTGGTGACCAATCAACCCTTGCCCGGCCGCCCCCTGCTGCGCCGGATCGGCATCCAGTATCGCACGCTCTGGTGCCGCACGCTCCTCGGCGGCCGGGAAGTCCTGCTGGCCTCCGTCCATCTGACGGCCCTGTTCAGCGGGACCCGGCCCCGGCAGATGGAGCAGATCCTGGACTTCGCCGGCGACCAACCCGCCCTTCTGGCGGGCGACTTCCACGCCGAGCCGGACCGTCCCGCCCTCGACCGCCTCCTCGCCACCGACAAATTCACCGCCCCACTCGACGGCTCGCCCACCTGTCCTTCCCGCGCCCCCAGGCGCCAAATCGACTACCTCTTCGCCCCTGCCGACTGGCAACTGCTGGAGTACACCGTGATCCCCAGCGACCTGTCGGACCACCTCCCGGTACTGGCCACCTACCGCGTTCCCGGGCCGAACGAGGCAACCCCGTAATACCGGCGCCTCTGTGCGGCAGGGCAAACGCAAAGTCGTTCGCTGTATGGGTGGCAGCGTCAAGCGGAGTCAGGGCTCCCAATCGCGATTCATCGCGATTGGGAACCCTCTTCGGAGCTTGGCGATGGCGGATTGCCCGTGCGCAGGACCATCGCCAAGGCCTACCGGCCTTGACGCTGCCACACGTCTTCGGGACTTTGCGTTTGCCCTGCTCTGTGCGGGGCATGCCCTTGCTTTTTGCCGGGATCACCTCCATAATGGGTACTTGCTGTCTCGTTGATTTGAGCGATGAGAAAAGAGCGGTTTTTGCCTGCCGATGAGCCGCCGCCAAGGAGGCGTTATGCCCTACGTTTCGTTGCAGGAGTACTTCCCGGAAGTAGCGAAGCAGGAGACGCGGTCCATCACCGTGTTTCCCGGCTCCGGCTCGAGGCTTCCCCCCAACGACTACGGTTTCCTGGAAATGTACTGCGATGAGCCGGGGTGCGACTGCCGGCGGGTTCTGTTCTACGTGATCGCCCGATCGCGGCCCGGCGTCCAAGCGGTGATCGGGTGGGGATGGGAGGACGTGGACTTCTACGCCCGGTGGATGGGATCGGGCGACCAGACGGAGGCCGCCCGCCTGAAAGGGCCCGCCCTGAATCTCCTGAGCCCGGCAACCGACTTGGCCCCTGCCCTGGTGGACCTGGTCCGCAACGTCCTGCTCCAGGACTCCAAGTATGTCGAGCGAATCAAGAGGCACTACCAGATGTTCCGGGAGAACGTCGAGAGAAATCGACGACGCCAGCGGCGCCGGCCGAGGAAACGCCGATAGGCAGCATTCGCAGAATCCCGCCTTGATCCGACGGGCATAATGGGGTATCATAGGACCGGTGATACGCCGAGACGCCGTAGGGGAATGGGGGGGGACGCCTCGGAGTCGAGTTTCTTGGAGTCGTAATCGCAATCTCTCCAAAGGAGGTACACGATGAAACGCCCCGCCTTCACCCTGATCGAGCTGCTCGTCGTCATCGCCGTGATTGCCATATCCTGATGGCCGTGCTGCTGCCGGCCCTGGGTCTGGCGCGGGACCAGGGGCGCAAGATGAAATGCGCCGCCAATCTCCGCGGCCTGGCGGTGGCCAACGGCGTGTACGTGGCCAACAACGACGACTGGACGGTGCCCTGCCGCTTCACCGTCGGCTCGAACACGACCTTGTGGACGAGCAACCGGCAGTTCCGCCAGTACATCGGCTACAGCGACACGCAGCCCGGCCTGTCGTCCGTGCAGACGCCCGCGCGCTATCGCTGCCCCAGCGACCAGCAGAAGGCCTGGGCCCACGCCTACAACGTCGAGCAGGGTACGACAACCGGCACCCTGGTCAGTTACGGCTACAACATCGAGGACTGGTACCCGTCGATCGGCTCGCCCTCCTGGGACGCCACCATGGGTATGTCCGTGCTGGGGCACAAGATGTCCACGATCCCGCACCCGGCCGAGAAGATGCAGTTCAACGAGGCCCACGACTGGTGGAGCAAGTGGAAGGGCGCCGACTACATCCACGGCTGGGACGTGCTGGGCCAGTTGGGCACCGTCAATCAGTACAAGCAGGCCGGCTGCGGCGGACCGACCATGTACCGCCACAACCAGGCCGTCAATCTCGCCTTCTACGACGGCCACGTCGAGAGCCGCCACAAGAGCAAGGTCTGGATTCCGGAGCACGCCACGGTCAAGCCCTATCAGCCCGGCATGTGGGTCGTCCGCCGTGACATCTGGGAGAAAAACGGCGGCGGGAGGTGAAATTCCAAGCACGAAATCCCAAATCTCAAACAAATCCCAATGACCGAAAGGGAAGAAAATTCAAAACAGGTCGCCCGCACGGCGTCAGCGTTTCGGTCCTTGAGATTCGGTACTTTGCCATTTCCGCCCACCAATATACCGCTTCGCCCGCTGGAATCAACCCAGAGCCGACGCGATGGTCCGATTGCCGTTGGGAGGCAATTGAGAGGGTATACCCAGGGTTTGTCATAAGCTGCTTGCGTGCGGGTCCCATCCTCGATAGAATGAACACCATGAAGCTCACGAGAATCACATTGGATCCCAAGATCATGGGAGGCAAACCCTGCATTCGAGGGATGCGTGTCACGCTCGATATGATTGTGGGGATGCTCGCTTCGGGCCATTCCAAGGAGGACATCCTCCAGCGCTACCCCTACTTGGAGCCGGCGGACATTGATGAAGCGCTCGCCTATGCCGCCTGGCGCGTCGAAGAGGTCGAGGTGCCTCTTCCGTCATAACGGCTATGAAGATCCTGATCGACATGAACCTCTCGCCCGCGTGGGATGATAGTTACCGTACTGAACGGATGCCGGGAATCTCTGGAACGGGGCGCATTGATCAGCTTGGACGAGGCCACCCGGAGAATCCGGATTCTGCCGATAGAATCCCTCTGAGAAGGACCCATACGAAGCACGAACTTCGAGGCCCGAGATTCAGAAGGGAATGAGGCTCGGCGCCGGCGTTTCGGCCATTTGTGCTTTGGAATGCCGCGCTTCGCTCGCAGTGATATGTTGGTTTCGGAGTGATCCTTCCGCTTTCGCGGTGTGGGGTTTGGAATTTCGGATCTCCTCGCGGCACAGCCGCATGTCCCTCAGGAGGGCAATGATGCTGATAACGACCAGCAACTCGATCAACGGGAATCCCCGGCGCCTGTCCATGGCGATGTCCCCTTCTCACATTGACGGACCGGGTGTATTCTCCGCTCGAATATACGGCTTCGGCGGTGTGAATCAACTCCGAGGCCCAACGCAAACGATCCGTGCAAAGGTGAGGCATGGGAGCCGAGGCGCACATCGCTGGAGGCGGTGGACTTGTTCTTTTCGCTTGCCGATCGTGACAGGGTTGTGGACAATAGTGGAGAATCTCGACTCAAGGGTCCAGGTTGGGCCCCAATAAGAGAGATATGTCTTCTGGCGGAGCGATCAGATGGGACAGCGACAAGGGATTCTTCTTGCTCTTCTGCTCCTTGCGGGCGGCATGAGCCTGCCGGCATCGACACAACCAGCCCATACTGCCGGCGTGGTCTTCTCGCTGAAGATCCGTGAGAATTGGGCGCACATCATAGGAGCGGACTCGCCGAGATTCACATTATATGAGGACAGAAGTCTGATCTACTTCAATCCCGGCGAGAAACGATACGAATTTGCTCGACTCACGGAAGGTGAGTACACAAGTCTGAAGGACGAGATCCTGCTGGAGGGTCTTTGGCTATTGAAGTCCAGGTATTCCCGCGTGCATTGGACAGACCAGGATACCTACTACTTCTACTTCGGCGGCAACACTCCGCGAATGGTCGAGGTCTACGGTCATCCCACGGCAGAACTGAAGTTCGGGTCCGTACGCAGCACGGTCTACGAAATCCCGCGATCTCTGAGGCTATGCTTTGACACCGTGGCCGCCTATCGACACCCACAAGCCCGGCCTTGGCTGCCCGAGAAAATCGAGGTCTTGGTCTTCGATCCTGGCAGTACACCCCATTTCTCCGATTGGCCGGACCGCTGGCCGTCGCCCCGTCTACCGGGACGCGCCTACTCGATCTTCCTGCCCCAAGACCTGTACGAGGACTTCCGGGCGACCATGAAGAAGAGTTCCTGGGGTGTCACGATCAACGGCAAGGCCCTGGCGGTTTCGCATGGAATGCCGATTCCGGGCGAGAAGGTGTTCGGCCGATATGGCGTGGCCCCGGAAAGCCACGTAGATGAAAGGCCGGGAGCTTGCCTCTACAGCCACCTCCTTGACGTCCTCTGGCTGGGCGGCAAGCTCAGTCCCTTGCAGAGCGCCGCGCGCGAAGGCGAGTTGAATCGGATTCGTTCGCTCATCGCGGAAGGGGCGGATGTCAACGCCAAAGAGACGGACGGCAACACAGCGCTGCATTGGGCCACACATGAGGGACACGCCGAAGCGGCCAAGATACTCCTGGCCCATGGCGCACACGTCAACGCCAGGCAAACGAATGGATTCACCGCGCTCCATGGAGCCGCCTGGCAGGATCGTCAGGACATAGCCGATCTACTGATCACCGCCGGCGCCGATAGGAATGCCAGATGCAGCCACGGCACCACACCATTGCATGTCGCCGTTTGGTGGGGCAAGAGCCGGACAGCGGAACTCCTCATGGAAAAAGGCGCCGACGTCAATGCCAGAGATAAGATGGGCGACACACCCTTGTGTGAGGCGGCCTGGAACGGCGATATCGGTTTGGCAAGAAGCCTGGCACAGAGAGGTGCCGATGTGAATGCTGGGAATGACAGAGGAATAACACCTCTGCACAATGCGGCGCGCCTGGGCCATTCCGATGTGGCGGAGATGCTCATCCATCGAGGCGCCCATGTCAATGCGAGGGACGACCGGGGGCACACCCCTTTGCACTTCGCGACATTCGAGGGCTACGCGAGGATAGCCAAATTGCTGCTGGCCGGCGGCGCCGATGCAAATGCCAGGACCGATGACGGATATACGCCCCTGGAGTGCGCACGCCTGGGAGGCCACGAGAGCGTTCTTTCCCGCCTGCTCGAGCAAAGGTCCCCCTGAAGGATCGCGCCGTCCAGGGCGATGGGTATGATGGGCAATTCGGGGGCCATCCTAACCTGTCAGGCGCAGGCCCGTTCCCGGCCGTCAAGGATCGGTTCGCCGTTTCTTGCGGTGGAATGTCAGGAAGTCGCCGGGCGAAAGCACCTTGGTTCCGCGGCATTGCCGCGTGGGGAAGTGTGCGTGGTTCCCGGTGACGAGGCAGGCCGCCTGGCCGGCTCGGGCGACCTCAAGAAACGGGTGGTCGTCCGGGTCCGGCAGAGGATCGGACAGCGGGGAAGACGCCACGAGGACGCCGCTGTGCTCGATATGGTCCACAAGAGCGACAACTCGGTCGATGCGGAACCCGAACTTGGGACGACGGAGAACTTCGTCGTACTCGGATAGGATGCGAGCGTCGAGACAGAGAGACAACTCGCCGGAGGAAATCATCCGCAGAATCTGGGCGCAAGGCCCCCAGGGGGACAACAGACCTGCTACCAGAACGTTTGTATCGAGGACGATCTTCATCGAGAGCGCCTTTGGCGTACTTCTTTGATTTCTGCGTCGATCTCCTCCCTGGAGATGCCGTCAGTCCCTTGCTCCACCGACCGTCGCTGCAGGCTCGTCACCGCCTCCACGGCCCGGGCTCGGCGGAAGGCCGACAGGGATTCTTCCAGGTTCGATTCGTTGACCGCGGCGAGAATGGCGATGGGGCGCCCATTACTGGTGATGACCATCTCGCCTTCTCCCGGAAGCGTCTTCCAGACCTCGCCGGATTTCTCACGCAGGTCGCGAATGCTGACAAATCTCATAACTTGATCCTTTGCCGTATGTACCCAATCATGTATTCAATTGTGTACACAGTTGTTCTTCCTGTCAAGGGAATCGTCGTGTGCAGTACCGACATTTCGGCTTATCCCTTCCCGGGCAAAGGTTTATCCGCACCCGCCCACGCCGGAAAAGCAATGATCCGCTCAAAGGCTAAACAGGAATTTTGGCCACAGAGGACACAGAGAAGAGCCCAGGCCGGAGGGCAAGAAGGTAGGAAGTCCAGAAGGTCGGAGGGCCGGGCGCCCTTCTCCCTTATTTTCTCACTTTCCCCAGCGTTTCGGCGGCAGCGCGGCCGACCTGGAACGGCTCCGCCAGGGAGTCGGCGACGTGGCCGGTCCACAAGAGTTCCGCCAGCGGTTGCTCAGCATGGGTGGACTGGAGGGCACCCGCAAGGTGTACGTACAGGCGGTGACCCTCAGCGCGGACGGCCGGCATGCCCGGGCACAGTGCGTGCGGCGGGAAAGCGAGACCACCCTCGTCATTACGACGCCCCAATGGCATCATTTCGACAACGATTGGTGGCAGGTGGACGACTGATACCACGGCCCTGCCCCATAGAGGCCATCTCCATGCCGGGCTTCATACGAGCCCGGCTTTTCTCGTGCGCTGCGTAGGATGGACCTCAGCCCACGTGGATTACCCAGCCACGCGCGTACAAAGGTGGCACTGGGCTCCTGCTGGCCTTTGCCTTGCTTTCTATGCTCTTACGAGCACACTACGAACCGGATTTTTCGTCGAATCGCGGAGGGAAAATGCAACCGCGCCGGGATTTGTGCATTATGATAGGTAAAGACCGGCGCCGGGGCATAGCGATGACGGATGAAGTGATAGAGTGCGGCTTGGACGCCAAGCCCGACATTGTCGATGACGACCAGAGTCTGGTCTCTGCGGCCCAACAGGACCCGCAGGCCGCGGGCAAGCTCTATGACAAGTATTATCGCGAGATCTTCGGCTACGTGTATCGTTGCACGCTCGACCATGCGGCCACCGAAGACCTGACGTCGAACGTCTTTCTGGCCGCGTTTCGGCACCTGGGGCGTTTTCGCTGGCGGCAGATCCCCTTTCGGGCGTGGCTGTATCGCATTGCCACGAACGAGATCCGGATGCACCACCGCCGGCACCGGTGGGCGAAAGCCGCCGGCTTCCAGGGGCAGCTTGGCGAAAGAGAAGGCGCCGCTCCCGCCGCGGATGAGCCGCCGGCGGCGGCCGAGGAGTTCCGCCTGCTGCACGAGGCGTTGCGGGAGTTGAAGTTGAAGTATCGCACGGTGATCGTACTGCGGTACTTCGAAGACAAGACGATTGCGGAAATTGCGGAGATTACCGGGGCCAGAGAAGGCACGATCAAATCCCAACTGCACCGCGGACTGGCCCAATTGCAGGAAATCCTCACGCGGTGGGATGTTTTGCCGAAATAGCTGGGAACAGGACTATGAGCACCGAGGTAGAGCGAATCGAGCAGTACCTGCGCGGGATCGCCGTGCCGGAATACGTGTCCGAGCCGCATCGGCAGCAGTTGCGCCGGCGGATTCTCGGAGAAGTCCGAACGGGTCGGACGACCGCCCTGCCCTCCAGGACGTGGAAACTCGCCGCGGCCGCCGCCGTTCTGGTGGGTCTCGGCGGGATCGTCGGGATCATTATCGAAATGGGGTCGGATGCGGCCGGCCGCAAGCCGGGCGGCGACCACCAACTCGTCAGCCAGGGCGCCCTGCCGGTGTACACGATCAGCACGTCCGATGCCAACGTTGCGGCCGACGCGCAGCAAACGGAAACAGACCTTGCCGTGCTCGATCTCCTGCGGCGCCAGAACGCCGCCAAGCTGGTGCGGGTGATCGAGTCGGAGGTGAACGGCCGGCTCGACAGCCGGACCCTGGTTCACCGGTACACGTTGCCGGACGGCCGGGTCCGGACTATCGGCGAAGGCGACCGGGACTACCCGAAGGCCGCGGCGCAGATGTGCTTGACGACGGCCGCCTGGACGGAGATCGACCAACTGCGGCAGACCGGCAAGGCCGAAAGACTCGGCCCACAGGAAAAGGAAGTCAAGGGCCGCGAGTTCGTGTTCAACCGCGAGCGGTACACCCTGCGGGATGGCACCGAAGTCATCCTGTCGGTCGGCGAGCCCAAGGAAACGGAATCACCACAACGATAGAGAGCAAGCTATCGGGAGAACCGCGATGAAAGCACACAGGATCACACGCATGGGTTTATTGCTGCTGGCCGGGGTCCTCGTGGCCGTGGCCGCCCTCGGGGCAGGGCGCGCCGCGTCGGAGCCCGTCCAGGGGACTTCCGAGATCGAGCAACTCCGCAAAGAGGTCGCCGACCTGCGCCAGCGGGTCGAGTCTCTCGAGCAGCAGTTCGCACCGGGGGTGCGTTTCGTCCTTCCGGCGGATGGCAAGACCGTGCCGGGCGTCATCGACCCCTATCAAGGCCTGCGCCAGGTGCCCTCCAACTGGAAGCGGTTCGAGTTCAACGGCATGCCGTACTATGTCTGCCCCATCGAAGACACGCGCCAACCCGCGCCCGTGGCCAGGAAGCAGACGCCGGCCGGCAACGCGCCGGCCGCGCCCCAGGCAGACGACAAAGCCAAACCCTAAGTTCCGCATTTCGGAAGTCCCGCGACCCATGGGAGGAGATCGCTTCGTCGCTGCGCTCCTCCTGAGCAGGTGTGTGAGAAGCCGGTTCCAGGTGGCATGGGCTTCCAGCCCATGAATCATCGGCAGGATGCCGATGCCACGAAAGCCCACGGGCAGGATGCCCGTGCCACTTCTCACACACCCTCTGAGGAACTGGAAGCGTTGGGTGCCATGTCTACGGCTTTGCGTAGACGTGCCCATCCGGGGCGAAAGACATGCCGACGAGGCGTAGGCATGGCACCCTGGAGGCGGTGGGTTTCGTTCTCCTGCCCGCCGCGCAGCGGCTGCGCGACTCGCAATGACATGACTGGCGGCTGCATGTCATTGCGAGCGAGGCTGGCCGAGCGCGGCAATCTATCTCTATCGTCCTGGAACTTGCGAAATGCCGTGCCGGACATGTGAGAGAGCGTGCGACGGGTCGCGCTGGCGATGTCCAGGGCGGGGGCCAGCAGAGACGCGCTGTCATGCCTCTCCAGGGGCAGGGCCAGGAAATGCTCGATCAAGTCCAGGGCAATTACAGGTTCAGCGATGGAGCCGTTTGGAGTTCCGCCTTCAGGCGGGTCTGAAGGTCTTCCGGCGCAGCCGGCTCCATCTTCTGCAAACGCGGAAGGGAAAGTGGAGGCAGGACTGTGTGACCCGCGTGAACGCGGAACTCCGAACGCCGCGTGAACGCGGTACTCCCAACGCCCGCGTAAACGCGGGACTCCGAACGGCTCCGGGCCACACGCCAGGTGTTCCTCGCAGATCATTCCACGATGACGTTGCCTGCATGCGATTGCCCTGAAGAGAACCGGGCCATTTCGTCTCCTCGGAGAAAAGCGTGAGATTCTTGTGCCCCAGGCCGGGGCTGGTTCGTGATAATAGGGAACAACGGTCGTTGGGATGACGGTAACGGCGTTCACGAATGCTGGAAGATGAGCTGCTCAAACTGAGGTTCAAGGCCGGCAGCCTGGATGCGCTGCAGCGGATCTACGAGAAGTACCGCGACTATCTGCTGACCTTGGCGATGGCGATAGTGAACGACGGCGGCACCGCCGAGGACGTCGTGCACGATGTCTTCGTCACGTTCGCCCAGTCCGCGGGCAAGTTCCGCCTGCACGGCAGCCTGCGCAGCTATCTGGCCACCTGCGTGGTCAACCGCATCCGCGACCAGATGCGGACCCGCAAACGGCGGGGCTCCGCGTTGGACGAAGAGATGCCCCTGGAATCGGACATCGACCCGCCGGATAGGCGGCTACTGTCCGACGAGCGGTCGCGCCTGGTCGCGCGGGCCCTGGCCCGGCTGCCGGACGAGCAGCGCGAGGTCATCGCCCTGCACCTGAACGGCCAACTGAAGCTCCGCGAGATCGCGCGGCTTCAGGCGGTCCCGCTGACGACGGTGCGCGGCCGATACCGACACGGAATCGAGAGACTGCGGTCCCTCCTGAACGGGAGATTGTGACATGAGAGCGGCACGCAAGATCAGACGGTTGGTCCAAGCGGCCTCTTTCCGGGCCAGTCCCGAAGCGGATAAGGCCCTTTGGACGGAGGTGCTCAAGGAACATGGCCGCCGGCGGACGGCGGATCAGACGCCGCATCGGCGCAGTTGGGGGAGGCTCGGAATGCCCCTGTGGACCACCCGGATGAGTGCCACGGCTCTTCTGGCGGTCGGCGTGGCCATCGGCGTCGTGATTGGAGCGACGATTCCCGGGCCGCAAGAGGACTCGAACCCGCGGGCCGGTTCCCCCGGGGAAACGCGCACGTCAGACGTTCAGCCCGACCTTTTCGCGCTGCGCCAAATGGCGGCGGCGCAAGACGTGAAGGGACTGGCCGCGATCCTGGCAGGAGGGCCGTTCGAAGGCAGACTGGTGGCCGCCAACTTTCTGGCCAAGATGGCCCCCCTGCCCGCGTTGGAAACCGTCTCTGTGCAGGCCGCGGGAGAGCTGCGGGCGGACCGCCAGGGAGGGAATCCGAGGCTGTACTCCACCGGGCACGCCGACTGGCTGGAATTGGCCGACGGCACGATTACCGTGCATGGCGCGGCCACGCCCCAGCGAACGACCCTGGTCCGACTGACCCGGGCCAGGGAAGAAGATGCTCAGCCTGGGAAGGACCAGGGGGATTTGGATCGTTTGCGCAAGGAGCGTGGCGACCTCGAAAAGGAGATGGCAGGCGCCCGCGACATTCCGGCTGATGTGAACCAACTCCGCAGCCGCATCGACGTGTGGAACCACATCCTCGACGCGAGCGAGGGAGCCGTCTACATCAGTGCGGCCGGCGGTGGTCTGCACCTGCAGGATCGGGTCCGTCGGCGCGAGGCACACCTCTTTCCCTCGGACAGCGGCGTCCGCGCCGAGTGGCACGGCGTCACGGTGGATGCCAATAGCATTACCCTGCTGAACGGGCTGGCCCCGGTTCGAACGGACGGCCCCCTGGTCCCGCCGGCCGACTGGCGCAGCCGATTCGACCGGCGGTATTCGCTGGCGGACGGCGAGATCTTGCGGTGGGTCCGTCCGCCATTCATCCCCGAGCGGCAGTACCACTTGCAGGGACTCCGTCAGGACTCCCGCGTGAACCCGGGCCCTCGGCCCCCCTTCTTGTTTCTATCCTTCCGCTGGGACGGCACGTTGCACAGTTCGGGCGTCGCCGCGCACGAGGGCACGCTGGGATTCCTCCTCGGAGATCTGGGCAGGGAGTTCGGGCTGAAACAGTATGAGATAGGCGGTCCCACGGAACTGCTCCAGCTTCCGTTGGGCGGTGATTGGATCGTCCGTGCGGATACGTCCCTCGAACAGAGGTTCGGTGCCCTGGAGAGGATCCTGGAGCGCCAGTGGGAGCGCCGGATTCGCATCGCCCGCCGGCGCGGGGAGCGGGAGGTCATCGTCGTACGGGGACGATACGAGAGACAGCCGCTGGAAGGCCACCGGGATACGGACCCGATCTATCTGTTCGCGGAGACCGCCCCCGACAAGGCCAGACCCCTCGGAGGCAGCGGTCAAACGACTGTCGCCGGGCTCCTCCATCAGGTCGGCGCGCGCTTCCATCGGCCCGTCATCCTGGAGGCCCAGGGGCTCGATGAAATACCCATCCGGTTTCAGCCCTGTGTGTCCTACACCGTTCCCACCGGGCGCAGGTCCGAGCGCCAGGGACCTTTCACGACGTTCGGCGATGGGAATCTCGATCCGGTGCTGGCCAACCTCACCCGGCAGATCTCCGTGGAGTTCTCGTGCGAGACCCGCCCGTTCGACACGTGGCTCGTCACCGAGATCGAAGAGCCGAGGAAGGGGCAGGAGCAGAGATGAAATGCGGCCCAGACAAGACAGCCCGCGGGAAGGCGCCGAGCGCGAAGGCCGCCGGCTTCACGCTCATCGAGCTGCTGGTCGTGATTTCGATCGTTGCGCTGCTGCTGGCGGCCCTGCTGCCGGCCCTGCACGCGGCGCGGAAGCGGGCCCGCGGGGTGGTCTGCCGGGCCCACCTCAAGCAGTGGGGAACGACCCTGGCCGTGTACCTGGAGGAGCACCAGGGCCGTTTCGCGCGTTCTACGGACATCCTCCCCGCCCTGTCGCTCCTGCGCGGTCTGCACCTCGATCGCAACACCGATCCCAATGACCCGAGACGCTATCACGGGGTCGAGACGCGCGACATCAGTTGCTGTCCGATGGCCACCAAAACCACGGGCCAGGTGAGCGGCGGGGCCACGAGCGGCGGCGTGAACTACCTGGAGATGAGCGTGGGGGGGACCTTCCTGGCGTGGGAGATCCTGAAGCCCACTCCGGCGTTTCGCGGAAGTTACGGCTTGAACCGCAATCTCTTCGGCAGCCTGTCGAATCTTGTCTTCTTTGGGACCCGGTGGCGGAATGAAACCAACACGTACACGCTCGCGCGCGGCGCCAACATCCCGGTCCTTCTCGATGCGGTCAGCCCCACGGTCTGGATGATGACGGAAAAGGACCCGCCGCCCAAGAGTGAGCCCGTCGTCGGCATCGTCGTCAGCCTGTTGGGGGGCCTCTACCACATGGACCTGAGCATCAACCGCCACGACGGGACCATGAACGCCTTGTTCCTGGATTGGTCGGTCCGCCCGGTCGGGCTCAAGGAGCTCTGGACGTTGAAGTGGCACGGCAACTTCAACACGGCCGGGCCCTGGACGAAGGCCGGAGGCGCCAAACCGGAAGATTGGCCTCCATGGATGCGGAAGTTCAAAGACTACTGATTCCTGCAAAGGAGCGGGGGAAAGCCGAGGGGGTCAACTCTTGACACTTGACAGATCCGTCAAGTGTCAAGAGTTGACCCCCATACTCCCCCTTGCAGGAAGTCGCGGCCCTGCGGCATTGAAAAAGT
>Ga0194125_10001369_pt1 | contig 41193 bp, 36 predicted proteins | sample TA2KigC250mmetaG_FD_148626 | JGI IMG/M metagenome (GOLD analysis project Ga0194125, IMG submission 148626) | Freshwater microbial communities from Lake Tanganyika, Tanzania - TA2015034 Kigoma Deep Cast 250m | ecosystem: Environmental > Aquatic > Freshwater > Lake | place: Tanzania: Lake...
GCCGCCCAGGCTGAACGTGAGAACGCGCGTCTCTCCGGCGAGCGTGCGGGGGAACGCTTCCTCTGTGAACGAGTACGCGGCGAACACCTCGTCGGACACGATTGCGAGGTTCCGCTCGCACGCGAGGCCGCGAAGAGCATCGATCTCTTGATGGGTCAAGAACGAGCCGGTCGGGTTGTTCGGATGGACGACGACGATCGCGCGGGTCCTCGGACCTACGAGGCGCGCGATCGCGTCCAAGTCGAGGCGCCACGCGGCGTCGTAGAAGAGCGGGTAACGCACGACGCGCACCGACTCGAGCCCCGCGAGGAAATCGAAGAGCGGATAGCTCGGCGCCGGGACGAGGGTCTCGTCCCCTTCGTCGCAGAGAAGCTTGAAGAGCCAAGCATACGCCTCGCTCGTCGAGGCGGCGAGCACGAGGCGCGAGGCATCGATCCCGCCGTAGGACCTGGCGATCGCCTTCCGCGCCGAAAGAAGCCCGCGGGGATCGGGATCGTAAGCGAGCCCCCGCGGATCGGCGAGCGCGCCGAGGATCGCTTCTTCGGGATACGAGAACTCGCAGCGCGTCGGGTTCGACTCGGTGAGATCGAGGACCGTCTCGCCCGCGGCGCGCATCGCGGCGAGCCGCTCTGCGATCCTCGTCGGGCGAAGCTCCCAGGACGCGCGTTCGGAGAACAAGCCGACTTCCTCCCCCCGCCCGCGAGTCTACCTTCCCGTGCGTGTTCGGTCATCGCGCTTGATCGGCGGGACCGTTCGGATGTAGATTCCGCGGCGGAAGGGCCGGCGGCTTCCCGCCGGTCGCTCGCGAAAGGACGGAGCGGAGGCGATGGATCTCGGGAACTTCCTCTTTCCCCTCACGTGGGCCGGAGTAGGATTGGCGATCCTCTGCGGAGGGATCGTCGGCTTTGAGCGCCAGATCCGCGGGAAGCCGGCGGGGATGCGGACGAGCATTCTCATTTGTCTTGGGACGCAGGTCTTCGTGGAGCTCGGCACGGCGTTCTCCGGCCCAGGAACCGATCCGACGCGCGTTCTCGGCCAGGTCGTCACGGGAATCGGTTTTCTCGGAGCCGGCGTCATCCTCGCGCGCGGAGGCGTCGTCACCGGCGTCACGACCGCGAGCGTCGTCTGGCTCCTCGCGGCGATCGGATGCACGATCGGTTTCGGGCACTACGGGGCGGCGGTCGTTCTCGCGGCGCTCACCGTGGCGATCCTAAACGGAATCGAGCTTCTCGAGGCGAGCTTCAGGCGGCTTCGTTCCGGGCCGCGCGACGGTGATCCGCGCTCCCGGCCGAACGGTCCTTGACCGGCTCGCCCGCGCGGAGAAGGCGGGCGATTCCAAGACACGTAAAGTATGTGATCCCTCCCGCCCACGCGACATCGCTCGCGAAGTGCGCCCCCTGCCCCATCCGCGCGATCCCCATGAGAACGCCGTAAAGGACGCCGAGCATGAGAAAGAAGATCGCCCACCTTCTCCGCGTTCGCCGGAGGAGGAAGAACGGCGCGAACAGGAAGAAGGCCGACGAGGCGTGCCCCGACGGAAAGGAATGCCCCGTCCCCCCCGGCCGCCATTCGAGGACCCTCCAATGCGAGGCCTCGCCGCCGAAGAGGGCGAGATCGCGCGGGCGCGGTCTTCCCCAGTGGTCGCGAAGAACGGCGTTCACGAGAAGCCCGGGCCCCACGAGGAGCGCGAGAACGAGGAAGAGCGCGCTCCGGCGATGTCGGACGAGAGAACGCGCGAGGAGGCTCGTGAGAAGAAGCGCGAGCGCACCGACGCCGAGAGACACGCCCGGCTTCGGCCCGTGATCATAGAGAAACCGCCAAGGTTGTCCTTCAACGAGCGTCCACCCGGTCTCGGCGGAGAAGAAGCGCTTCGCGAGCGCGAGATCCCAATCGGTGGCGCGGAAGAGGGCCGTGAGAAGGAGAAGAACCGTGAGAGGAAGAAGGATGTCGGGGGAGATCGGTCGCCGCATGTTCCGCCCGCGCGGCGATCCTAGGCGAAGTAGGCCGGATACCGCCGCTCGATCTTCTTTCTGGCCCGATAGCTCCTCGCGAGCTCCAGGAAGATGCCGATCTGCTGCTCGAGATCCACCTGCGTTCCGTCGAAGTAGAAGTTTCTGATCGGCATCGCGTCGTGGTCCTTCGAAACCTCCGGATAGACCGCCTCGCAGACGATTCCGTTCATGCAGGAGAAGGGAGAGATGTCGATGATGCCGTCCGCCCCCTTCCGATGGAGGTAGACGCTCTTCCCGACGGAGAGGACCATCTCGCCGAGCGCGCCCCGGCGCGGAAGGTACGGCGCCGCGTGGTCGAGGATCTCTTCGATGTCTTCCGGTTCCTCGATTCCGATGAAGTCCTCCTCGAAGGGCTTGTAGATCGCGTGCTCATCCGCCCTCTGGATCGTCTCCTTGATCTTCGCCTTGGCGAGCCGCGCCGTCCCTTTCCGCCCTTCGTCGCGAATGCGGAGCTTCTTCTCCGAGTTCGTGTACCAGACCCACTCGCCGATATCGGAGAGCCACGCTTCGCCCCCTTGCTCCTCGACCTTGCGCGCGAGGTCCTCGTTCGAGAAACGGTTCAGGCGGCAAAAGATCTCGCCGACGATCCCGACGAGCGGTTTCCCCTTCTCGTACCTCGCGGGGACGGCGCGAAAGCGCGCGCGCGACTCGGCGAGCGCGGACGTGATCGCCTCTAGCCTCTTCCCCGCAGAGAGCCCCGGCTTCTCGAGCACTCCGCACAGCCGCGCGACGCTCTCTTCGTAGACTGCGTCCATGTCTCCCTTGCGGGCTTCGTACGGCCGGCAGCGGAGGAGCATCTTCCGAAGCGCGTCCGCAGCGATCAGCCCGCGCCAAATCGCCCGCTCCATGTTCTCGGATCCGATCCCGTCGTAGCCGTCGCGCGAGGAGGGAGAGAAGACGTACACGTCGTCCGCGCCGATCTCGCGGAAGACTGTCTCGAGAAGCTGCGCGTACTGCCCGAACCGGCACGGTCCGCTTGCCGTCGGCATGAAGAAGGCGGTCTTCGACGGGTCGAAGTCCTTTCCTTCGGCGACGCGGAGAAAGTCCCCGAGCGTCACCTTCTCCGGATAGCACTCGTCTCCCGACGTGTAGCGGCTTCCGAGCTCGATCGTGCGCTCGTTGGAGGGGGGCGTCGGCTCCGCGTCGATGCCGGCGCTCCGAAAGACCGCCGCCGTCGCGCGCGCCGAGCCGTACGCCATCGGCGGGATGTAGAGCTTGCGTCCCTTGAGCGTCTTCGGCCGCGAGGACAAGGACCTATCCTCCCACCGGCGCCGGCTCCGCGCTCCGCCGGAGGAACCCCTTCGAGTCGAGGTACGCCTCGCAGCGCGTGAGGATGCCGGCGTCGTTCGAATGGCCGTCGATCGTGAGGCTGAGGAACGGCTTTCCCGAGGCCTCGCGGATATAATGCTTGATGTACGAATCGGGTCCGCACTTGAAGTTCGTGATGTAAATGATATGGAGATTGGGCCGGGTTCCGACAATCTTCGCCGCCTGGAGGATCTTCCGGCCGTAGTTCCAGAACATGTTGCGGTTCACGTCCCGCATCTCGGTCCCCGCGAGCGGTAGAAAATCGAGTGGGATGACGTTCACCCCGTAGGATTCGCGGAGCTTCGTCGGGACGTTCAAGTTCACCCCGCGGTCGTAGATGTTGTACGGCCTCCCGAGAAGGACGATCCCCGGCTCGTCGCCGAGACTCTCGAGCGCCTCGCGTCCGCTCTCGACGAGCGCGCGCCTGAACGAATCCTGCGCCTCGTACGCGGAGCGGAGCGCCCTCTCGCCGTCCTGCCTCGAGACGCCGATCGCCTCCCAGACCTCCGCGAGCTCCTTCCGAACCGCGTCGAATCCCCGGCGGAAATGTATGTTCGGCGCGAGAAGCCGCCCCCCGATCCGCTCCTTCAACCCCGATTGCCCAACCACGAAGGGGAGCGTCTGCCCCCACGGACAAAGATGAGACTCCATCTCCGGAATGTCGGTCTCGGCGTCGATCACGTTCGGGATGAAGAGCCAGTCGATTTCATTCTCGAGAAGATCGACGACGTGTCCGTGCGCGACCTTGATCGGGAAGCAGGGCTCGGCGACGGTCGACTCGAGGCCGAGGTTCACGAGGCGCTTCGTCGTGGGCCCGGAGAGGACGACCCGGCACCCGAGCTCGGCGAAGAGGCGGTTCCAGAACGGGAAGCGCTCGTAGGTGTACATCGCGCGCGGGATCCCGATCCTCGGGCCTCCCCCTCGTTCCGGATCGAAGCCTCCGAAGAGCAGCTCCTCGCGGCGCTTGAGGAGATCGGGAATAACCGCTCGCCGGTCGACCTTCGGCCGCTTTCGATAGCGGTCCGAGCACTTGTCTCCCCAGTACGTCTTCTCCCCCTCGACGGTGAACTCCTGGATGTCGCAGTAGTTCGAACATGCTTTACACGTGAAATCACGCATCGAGTAGTCGACCGCCTCGAGGGAGTAGCCGCGGAAGCCGGTCTCCGCGCCGCTCGTGCGAATCCTCTGGCGCGCGAGAACCGCCATGCCGATCGCTCCGACCACGCCGTTGTGCGGCGGGATGATGATCGGCTTCCCGAGGATCGTCGCGAACGCGGCTCCCACCGAGTCGTTGTACGCCGTCCCGCCTTGAAAGTAGATGACGTTTCCAATGTGCCGGCCGCGAACGACTCGGTTCAGGTAGTTGAGCGCGATCGAGTAGGCGAGCCCGGCGACGAGGTCCTCGACCTTGGCGCCTCTCTGGAGAAACGGGATGATGTCCTTCTCGATGAAGACCGTGCAGCGCTCCCCAAGGCGGATCGGCGATTTCGAGGAGAGAGCGAGCCTCGAGAACTCCTCCTTGATCGAGATGCCGAGCCGCTCCGCCTGCTCCTCGAGGAAGGAGCCGGTCCCGGCCGCGCACGCCTCGTTCATCGCGAAATCGACGACGACCCCGTCTTGAATCGAGATGAACTTGGAGTCTTGGCCGCCGATCTCGAAGATCGTGTCGACCTCGGTGCCGATGAGCCGCCTCCCGATGTACGAGGCGCCCGTCTTGTGCGCGGTGATCTCGTCGTTCACCGTGTCGGCTCCGACGAGCTCGCCGATCAGCTCGCGCCCCGATCCGGTCGTCCCGACGCCGCGGATCCGGATCCGCAGGCCGATCGCCCGCTCGATCTCTTGCAGCCCTTGATGGACGACCTCGATCGGGCGCGCGCGGGTGCGCTCGTAGATCTCGTAGACCACCCGGTCGTCCTCGTCGACCACGACGAGGTTCGTCGAAACGGACCCGATGTCGATCCCGAGGAACGCGTCGATCACGCGGGCGTCTTCGGGAAAGACGTACGGCTCCACGCGGTGCCGGAGAAGGACGACATCCTTCATCGAGAGGGGTTCGCTTCGCGGGAATGTCTCCTCGCCCCCGCCCTCCGCCGCGTCGATCGCGGCCGGGGAGCGGAAACGAGAGGCCCCCGGCTCGCCGCTCTCTCGAGCGAGAAGCGCCGCGCCGAGCGCCCCCATCCACACGCCCTCTGCGGGAACGAGGAAGTCCTTCTCCTCGATCGCGAAGAGGGAGCGCATCGCCCGCACCACCCCGGCATTCGCCGAAACGCCTCCGATGAAGGCGACCGGCGGGTCGACCCGCTTCCCCTTCGTGATGCTGGCCTTGTAGTTTCGCGCGACCGCCTCGCAGAGCCCCTTGAGCACCTCGCCGGGCGCGTACCCCTTCTGCTGGGCGTGGATCATGTCGCTCTTCGCGAAGACGGAGCAGCGCCCGGCGATCGTGGGGGTGCGCGCGGCGGATTCGGTCACCGCGCCGACCTCTTCGATCCCGAAGCGGAGCCGCGAAGCCTGTTGATCCATGAAGGATCCGGTTCCGGCCGCGCAATCCCCGTTCGTCTCGTAATCGCGGATGCCGATCCCCTCCTCGGAGGCGGGGGAAAGGCGGATGTACTTCGAGTTCTCGCCGCCCATCTCGAGGATCGTCTGCACCTCCGGATAGAGGAAGCGGACACCGGTCGCAACGGCGCGAAACTCGTTGATCGTGCTCGAGTCGAGCACCGCCGCGAGCGGCTTTCCTCCCGATCCGGTCACGACGAGGCGGTCCGCTTGTTCCTCGGGAAGGGCGCGAAAGAGGTCGCGGAGCATCTCGACCGCCACGGCGCGCGGCCGCCCGAGATGCCGCTCGTAGGGGGAGAGGGCGATCCGGGCTTCCCCTCGGTCGAACACACGGTACCCGCGTGCGGCAAAGGCGGCATGATCGATCCGGTCCCGTCCGACCCCGACGCCGACAACCGCGATCTTCACGCTGATCGAGCCGACGTCGACGCCGATCGTGAGGAAGGAAGCGGGCAATGCCATGCTCATCGAGCTCTCCATCTGGTCCCGGGGGGGAATACGCGGGTAAGCCTAACGACGCGAGGGAGGGTTGTCAACAGGCCGCCCACGGGGCCCAAGGGCCAACTTCTACGGATTCAAAAGGCTGCGCCCGCCGCACACCGGGAGACGGCCCTTGCGCGACGGGCGAAAAGAAACGGAACCGGCATTCGGCGCAAGGGACGGGCGAGGCGGGTTACTGTGTCCGGCCGAAGGAAACCGATTCCGTTTTATTCAGTTGTGTGTCCCCTCGGAGATTCGGGGGAGAAGCTGAGCCGCGTGGCGCCGAACGCCACCGCCATCCGACCGATCCCTCCCCCGGCAGAGAGTTTGGCCAAATCAGCGTGACGGCCCGCCTCTCCCCTCGACTGGCCGACCTGCGGGAGGCGCAGAAAACGCCGCCGGGACCGCGCCCTTACCCCGAGGGGTTCATCTTTTCTAATCCACAAGCTCCTCCTGCATGAGCGGTGCCAATCGACGCGCGCCGTCCGCCCAGCAAGGCGTTCCCCGAATCCCTTGACCGACAATAGATTGCGGGCGGCCTCCCCAGAAGCCCGGGAGCCGCCCGCTTCTCTCCGTGCCAGATTGTCCGGCTCACCGCCGGGGGGCGTTTCCTTTTGTCATTCCAGGTCGAACTTGACCCCCTGCGCGAGGGGCAATTCTTTCCCCCAGTTAATCGTGCAGGTTTGCCGGCGCATGTACGCCTTCCACGAGTCGGACCCGGCCTCCCGGCCCCCGCCGGTATCCTTCTCCCCTCCGAAGGCGCCTCCGATCTCCGCGCCGCTCGTCCCGATGTTGACGTTCGCGATCCCGCAGTCGGAGCCGCGGTGCGAGAGAAAAGTTTCGGCATGAAGGAGATCGCGGGTAAAGATCGCCGACGAGAGCCCCTGGTCGACACCGTTGTGCCAGGCGATCGCCTGGTCGAGGTCGTCGTACGGGAAGACGTAGAGGATCGGCGCGAAGGTCTCCTCGCGGACGATCTTCATGTCGGGACGCGCCTCGACGATCGTCGGCTCGACGAAGAACCCCGGCCCCTTCTTCCGGTTGCCGCCGGCGAGAACCTTGCCGCCCTCGCGGACCGCTTCGGCGATCGCCTGTTCCATCGTCTCCACGGCCGCCTCGTTCACGAGGGGGCCCATCAGCGTCTTCGGGTCGAGCGGGTCGCCGATCGGAACGGACCGGTACGCCGCGACGAGCTTCTTCACGAGCTCCGCGTGGACCTTTCGGTGGACGAAGATCCGCCGCGTCGAGGTGCACCGCTGCCCGGCCGTCCCGACCGCGCCGAAGAGGATCGCGCGAAGCGCCATGTCGAGGTCGGCCGTCTCGTCGACGAGGATCGCGTTGTTCCCGCCGAGCTCGAGGATCGTGCGCCCGAGGCGCTTGGCGACGACCTCGCCGATCCGCCTGCCCATCCGGCACGAGCCGGTCGCTGAAATGAGCGGAATCCTTCTGTCCTGAATCATTCGCTCCCCGACGGTCGAGCCGCGTCCGATGACGAGAGCCATGACGCCCGGGAAGCCGTTCCGATCGAGCACCTCGTTCATGATGTTCTGAGTCGCGATCGCAGCGAGCGGGGTCTGCGAGGAAGGCTTCCAAATCATCGTGTCGCCGCACACCGCGGCGATCATCGCGTTCCATGCCCAGACCGCGACCGGGAAGTTGAATGCGCTCACGATCCCGACGACGCCGAGCGGGTGCCACTGCTCGTACATCCGGTGGAGCGGGCGCTCCGAGTGCATCGAGAGGCCGTAGAGCTGGCGCGAGAGGCCGACCGAGAAGTCCGCGATGTCGATCGCCTCCTGCACCTCGCCGAGACCCTCGGAAAGGATCTTCCCCATCTCGTAGCTGACGAGACGCCCGAGGTCCTCCTTCTTCTCGCGGAGCGCCTCGCCCATCTGGCGGACGATCTCGCCCCGCTTCGGCGCGGGGAGCATTCTCCATTTGAGGAAGGCGTCGTGCGCCGCGCGGACGACCGCTTCGTAGTCCTCTTCGTTTGCCTGGCGCACGGTCGCGATCGGCTTCTCATCGGCGGGGCAGAACGAGACGAGATCGTCCCCCTTCGTGTCGAGCCAGGCGCCGGCGCAGGCGCCCGAGTTCACCTCGCGTATTCCGAGCCGTCCGAGGAAGTCCTTCATGTTCGCTGCCCATCCTTTCTGTTGTCGCTATGCGGTAATCCATTGGGTTTCAATGGGATACCGGGGTCGTTCGCGGCCGGGCCTTTGGGTGTCGGAAGGGGCCTCTGGAGGGAGGCCCCGATCAGTCTAGCGGTTCTTGTTCTTTCGCGCCAGCACTCTCGGACGGAGGCCTACCGGGTTCCTCCGGGGAGAACGAGGCTCGCGACGAAGAGAGCGAGCCCGAAGACGACGACGACGGTCGCGCCGGTCGGCGTGTCGAGGAAGTAGGAGAGGAGCATGCCCGCGAGGCTCATCGCGATGCCGAAGCCCCACGCGACGAAGAGGCGTCTCAATCCGACGGCTCCCGCGAACGCCGCGAAGACGGAAGGCACGATGAGGATCGTGAAGACGAGAAGAACCCCCGCGATCTGCACGGAGCTCGTCACGACGAACGCGAAGATGCCGTAGAAGAGGAAGTCCCACCGGAAGAGGCTGAGCCCGCGGGCGCGCGCTTCTTCCGGATCGCGGCTCACGAGGTCGAGAGTCCTGTGCGTCGCGAAGAGAACGACGCCGAGGAGGGCGTAGATCGCCGCGATCTTCAGCACGTCTCGCCAGGAGACCCAGAGGATGCTCCCCACGAGGGAATGCTTGATGTGTTCGGCTCCGTGGGGGATGCGGTCGGCGATCACGAGCACGGCGCTTGATGCGACGACGTACGCGATCCCGATGATCGCCTCCTGGGGAACCGCGCGAATCCGCCGGCGGGACCAGGAGAAGAGGGCGGCGGCGACGAGGGCGGACCCGAGGCCCATCGCGTAGCCGGCCGCCGTCCCGTGCTCGAACCCGAAGAGGAGCGCGGCCGCTCCGCCCATCGCGGCGAACTGCGCCATCGCGAGATCCACGAAGATGACGCCGCGCCGGAGAACGTGCCCTCCGAGATACGCGTGGATGAGGACCAAAACGACGCTCGCGGCGAAGGGCGCTCCCATGAGATGGACAAGCTGCACGATCAATCCTCCTCCCGCGCGCTCTCGAGAACGGACACGAGCGTCTCGAACCAGGAGAAGAGATCGCCCGTTCCGTCCCGGCTGTCGACCGCCTGGGGAAGGGCGATCGCCAGGCTCCCGGATCGGGAAGCGAGCTTCTTCATGATCGCCGGATCGATGAGATCGGAATGAACGAGCCGGCGGACGTTCTCCGCGCGAATCCTCGCCTCGAGGTCGGTGATGTGGCGGGGCGTCGGCGGGATTCCCGGCTTGCTCTCGACGTTGTCGATGACGCGCAGGCCGAAGGTCCGCGCGAAGTACTCCCACTGCTTGTGATAGGTGACGATCGGCTCGCCCTGGAGAAAGGCGAGACGCGATCTCCACTCGGCGAGCTTCTCGCTCCAGCGGCGCTCGAAGTCGGCGAGGCGCGCGGCATAGTGGGGGCCGCCCTCGGGATCGATCGCGGAGAGGCGCTCCGCGAGCCCTTTCGCGAGCGCCGGATAGACCGAGGGATCGACGGTGTAGTGCGGGTTCCCCTCCGGGTGGACGTCCCCCATGCTCCGATCGACAGACCCGGTCGGGACCTCGAGCGGTTCGATGAAGCTGGACAAGTCAAGGTGTCCGACTGTTCCCGGACGGATCCTCGGGTTGCGCGCTCCTTCGATGAGAAGCGGGAGCCATCCGACCTCGAGCTGGAGACCGTTGTAGACGAGGAGGTCTGCTTCCATCATGCGGCGGCTGTGGCTCGGCTTCGCGGGGAGGGTGTGCGGATCTTCGTTTCCCTTGGCGAGGCGGGCGACCTCGACCCGGTCTCCGCCGATCTCTTCCGCGAGCGCCCCGATCTCGGTGAGGGTCGCGACGACGCGGAGCTTCGCCTCCGCGCCGGTGATGAGCAAGAGCATCATCGATATCGCGAGCGTTCCGATACGAAATGTACGCATGTTATGCTCCAATCCTGAACGATCCTTTGTTCCCGGACGGCGGGTGCCACGCGTCCAGGTTTGTCTTGCTCCGGAGACGGGGGTGAGGCAGAGCGGCGAGTTGCCGCGCGCCGCGCGCGGCATGTTTGAGCAAGCGAGCCTCACCCTCGGCTCCGGAGCTTCCCGTCTTCGCTGGATCGGATCCGCCTTTTCCTGCCGCCGCCACCCGCCGTGGTTGCGTCTTCACGCAAGGCGACAACGAAGCCGCTCGTTCTTCCTCGCTCGGCGGGCCGACCTCCCTCTCGGGGCCTGATCGACGAGGCCGGGTACCCGCCCCCTCGACGATGGAGCCGAAGGCTCCCGCACCAGGGGGGCGGGTGGCCGAGCGATTGGAGCCGAGAACGCGCGGGGCGCGTTCGGAGGCGTCCCCGATGGGGAGGTCGGACGACGAGCGAGTCCTAGCCGTCGCATCGTTAGTACCGGTGCGCGGGGTGGCTCCCGATCGTCATGTTGTACTGCACGCGCACGCCCTGTTCGGTTTCCTCGTCGAAATCACGGTGAAGAACATCCACCCGAATCGCCTGAAACTCGCTCGGCACGAAGGCGAGCGAGGCGGTGAGCGTGTGGATGTCGTGATCTTCGCCGTGCTCGTCGTGCAAGTTCTTGTCCGCGTCGTCGATGAGCTCGTGCTCATCGGACTGGAAGTACCCGTCCCACCGCGCGCCGACATGCCACCGGCGCGTCACTCGCGCGAGCGCGTGAAGATAGGCGCCGGCCGCGTCCGAGAGGGACTCATCATCGAAGGGATAGAGCCACTCCCCCTGGATCTCGATCTTCCGAGGGTTCGCGCCCGTTCCGATCCACTTGAACGCGAGGTCGACGCCGAGGAAGTGGTTCTCGCCTTCGTTCACGGCGTCTCCTCCCGCGTACGAGACCCCGAAGTCGACCGTCGTTTGGTCCGACGTCTCGAAGAAGTTCCGAAGCCGGAAGGCGCGCCCCCACGTGTTCGCGGGGACTTCGTGGTCGCCGTAGACGGTCTCGGTGAGCGGGAAGGCGGTCGCGAGGATCTCCGTGTAGACGGGGAGCGGCGTGAGCCAGCTCGCCTCGAGCGCGGCGCCGTTTAGGCCGTGCGCGCCGAGAAGCGCGTCCCATGCGTACGGACGCTCGACGAACGGATACTGATGCGTGTGATAGGCGTTGTGCTTTCCGAATTCGAAGAAGAACTTCCCCGCGCGGAGCCCGAGCCCGGTCGGGAGGAAGAGCGTCTGGGCGAACCCTTCCTCCAGCTCGAAGCCGTCCGTGCCGTGCATCGCGAAGACGAGGTTCGCCTTCGCGTACGGATCGATGATCGACGTGAGCTGGAGCTCCGTCTCTTGGACCAAGAAGCCGTCTCCGGCGGGACCGCGCGCGTGCTCGTGCTCCTCTTCGCCGTGCTCCTGCTCGGTCGCCTCGTTCAACCCCGACGTGTAGAGAAGAAGCGCGTTCACGCTGATCGCGGGGTTGAAGTCGCGGGAAATACCGGTCGCCGTCGCGCTCTCCGCGGCTCCGGCGGCGGGAAAGAAGAAGAGTATGGCGAGAGGAACAAGAGAAACGAAGCAGAAATCTCTTCGCATGTCGAAACCTCCAATAGAAAGCACAAACGGCAAGACGCCTCTCCCGGATGGCGCTTGATCGATCGAACACGAGAAGCGCGAATCAGAAGCTTGGTGGAGCGCGCGGCGAGTGATGGGCCGTCTGTGCGCACCGGGCGACGGGGGAGAACGCCGCCGGGAGACCCTCCTCGTTTCGGGCCGGTTCGGGGAGAAACGCCGGCAGGGAAAGAAGCGGCGCGTTCGGATGCGCCGCGGCGAGACAGAGGGAGCAATGGGCCTCTCCCGCCGGGTCTTCCGGATGTTCGTGCGGAATCGGGATCGGGTGCGCAAGCGCGAAAGGAAGGAGAAGAAGAGCGAGGAGCCCCGCGGACGAGATCATTCGGTTCCGCATCACGAGGTTAAGATAGCGGCGAGGACCCCGTGTGTCAACGGGCGCCGGTTGCTTCACGGATCGAAGGCCGCATCGCCGCCGGTCGCCTCGACGATCTCCTCCTGAAAGGCGGCGAGGCGGCTCGCGGGAACCGCGAAGCGGATGGAGACCTCCTCGGCGTAGACGGAATCCTCGGCGAGCGCGCGGTGCTTCTCGGCGATGCGGAGAACCCGCCCGGCGTGCGCGTAGGGGAACAAGACGCGTACGCGCTCGCGGAGAACCCGCTCGCCGATCCGCGCCCATTCGATCGCGAGGCGGGCGCACTCCCCGTAGGCGCGGGCGAGCCCGCCGGTTCCGAGCTTCGTGCCGCCGAACCAGCGGACGACCGCGACGAGCGCGTCGGAGACGCCGGCCCGGTCGCGGGCGGCGAGGATCGGGGCGCCCGCAGTTCCGGACGGCTCGCCCGCGTCGCTCGCGCGGCGCTTCTGACCGGCGCCGTGGCCGATGCGCCACGCGAAGCAGACATGGGTCGCGTCATGGTGGGACCGCCGGAGTGACTCGACGCGGCCGGCCGCTTCCTTTTCGGCGGCCGAGGGGAAGACGAACGCGAGAAACCGCGATCCCTGCACGCGCGTCTCGGCGGTCGCCTCGGAGAGAACCGCGCGGTAGGCGTCGGGGTCCGGCGTCGTTTCTTCCTTGCCGATCCGCATCGCGGAATCTACCTTCTATGCTGAGTCAAGGCCGACCGGAGGGCGGTTCATGATCGAAGCGCTTCCCATGCTCCTCGTTCTCTTCTTCAGCATCGTCGTGCACGAGTACGCGCACGGATACGTGGCGTATCGCCTCGGCGATCCGACGGCGAACGACGCGGGACGTCTCACGCTGAACCCGATCTCCCACGTCGATCTCGTCGGATCGATCATCGTCCCTCTCGCGCTCGTGTTCAGCGGGAGCCGGTTCCTCTTCGGATGGGCGAAGCCGGTTCCGATCAACCCGATGTACTTCCGGCAGCCGATGAACGGGATGGCGCTGACCGGCGGCGCCGGTCCCGCGTCGAACCTCCTTCTCGCGCTCGCGTCGGCGCTCATCCTTCGCTTCGCGGGCCCATCTCTCGGGACCGGAATCGTCGCCCACATGCTCCACTACGGCATCGTGATCAACGTCGTCCTCGCCGTCTTCAACCTGATGCCGATCCCGCCTCTCGACGGCTCGCGCGTCATCCTCCCGTTCCTTCCAGAGGGGATCGCGCGGTTCTATTGGGAGCTTGAGCCGTACGGCATGTTCCTCGTGATCGGTCTTCTCGTGACGGGAATCCTCGGGAAGATCATCGTTCCTTTCGTCACGATCCTGCGCGCGCTCTTCCTCGCCGTCGCGGGAGCCTGAGCCTGGATCATGCACCCGTTTCCTGCTGCGGCCGCTGATCGCGGCCTCAAGAGGCCTCCCTTCCGTCGCCGCTTCCTAGAGCGTAGTGCCGAGACTACGTTTCCGGGAGCGGCTCGTCCAGGTCGGCCTCTCGGCCCCTAGCTCCGCGTCCTCGCGACGAAAACGCGTGCGTAATCCAGGCTAGCGAGGAAACGTTCCGGCTTCCCAATGCCCAATCTCTCTCGCTGTTCCGCTGCCGAGAAGCGGATCGGTGTCTCCGCCACCGCCGTCTATTTCACAATCTTCAGGATCTTGCGGAACTCGTCGGTCCCCGCCTCGCGGAGAAGATCGAAGAGGACCATCTCGACGGACGCGAGGCGCGCTCCCATCTGCTCGAAACGGCGAAGGGCGATCTCCCGGTCCCTCGCTCGCCTCGAAGAGACGGCGTCCGCGAGAACGTGAACCTCATACCCTCTCTCGATTAGATCGCGCGCGGTCTGATAGACGCAGACGTGGCTCTCGATGCCGGAGAGGAGAACGTCTCGTCGGCCGGCCCGCTCGATCGCTTCCAGGAACGCGCGCTCGCCGCAGCAGGAGAACGCTCTCTTCACGATCGGGCCGATCCCATCGAGCGCTGCGCGGACCTCGTCGATCGTGGGGCCGAGCGCCTCGGGGACCTGCTCGGTGAGAAGGATCGGAACGCCGAGCGCGCGGCAGCCGCGGATCGCGCGGATCGCCACCTCGGCGAGCGCCTCCCGCTCTTGCATGTGGGGGAAGAGCTTCGCCTGGATGTCGATGACGACGAGGATCGTGTTCGTAGGAAGGAGCCGCATCGGTTCTCTCCTCTCGGCCGGGCCGGCTCTCCGGATGATAACCGATGCGGGCGGCGGGCTCCACGGCGGCGCGGGGTCTCCGGTCCCGCTCACGGAGTCCGGGGGTTTGGCGTACAATCAGTCAAGGGGAGAAGGGGGCGGCCGCGGCTTCACCGCGCGCGCGGGAATGCCGATGAACCGAAGAGAGACCGGCCGCGAGATAAACGGGGCGACGATGGCTTCGACGAACATTCTCGGCATCTCGGCGTTCTACCACGACAGCGCGGCCTGTCTCGTGCGCGACGGAAAGATCCTCGCGGCGGCGCAGGAAGAGCGCTTCAGCCGGAAGAAGCACGACTTTCGTTTTCCGAGCGGCGCGATCGCGTATTGCCTTCGGGAAGGGGGGCTTCGCGCGGAGGATCTGGATTTCGTCGTCTTCTACGACCGCCCCTTCACCAAGTTCGAGCGGATCATCGAGACCTATCTCATGTACGCCCCCTTCGGCCTCCGCTCGTTGATCAAGTCGATTCCTCTGTGGCTCAAGCAGAAGCTATTCATGAAGGAGTTGATCCGGAAGGAGCTCGGATACGAGGGGAAGATCCTCTTCACCGAGCATCACGAATCGCATGCCGCGTCGGCGTTCTACCCGTCGCCGTTCGAGGAGGCGGCGTTCCTCACGATCGACGGCGTCGGGGAGTGGACGACGACGAGCTTCGGGATCGGGCGCGGGAACGAGATCGAGATCCGGAAGGAGATCCATTTCCCGCACTCGATCGGCCTTCTTTATTCGGCGTTCACGTACTTCACGGGGTTCAAGGTGAACTCGGGCGAGTACAAGGTGATGGGCCTCGCCCCGTACGGCGAGCCGAAGTACGTCGATGCGATCCTTGAGCATCTCATGGATCTCAAGGAGGACGGTTCTTTTAAGCTCAACCTTTGCTATTTCAACTACTGCGCCGGTCTCTCGATGACGAACCGGCGTTTCGAGAAGCTTTTCGGCGGACCGCCGCGGAAGCCGGAGGCGGAGCTGACGCAGCGGGAGATGGATCTCGCGCGCTCGGTGCAGGAGGTGGTGGAGGAAGTCATGATGCGGATGGCGCGCACCGTGCATCGCGAGACGGGGATGAAGAACCTTTGCCTCGCGGGGGGCGTCGCGCTGAACTGCGTCGCGAACGGGAGGATCCTCCGCGAGGGGCCGTTCGAGAGGATCTGGATCCAGCCGGCGGCGGGGGACGCGGGGGGCGCGCTCGGCGCGGCGCTCTTCGCGTGGCATCGGATCTTCGGCAACGAGAGAAGGGTCGACGCCGGGCGCGATGCGCAGCGCGGTTCGTATCTCGGCCCCGAGTTCTCGGACGAGGAGATCCGCGCGTTCCTCGAAGAGAACAAGGCTCCGGCCCGGAGGCTCGCGGACGGGGATCTCTTCGAGACGGTCGCGGACCTTCTCGCGTCGGAGAAAGTGGTCGGGTGGTTCCAGGGGAGGATGGAGTTCGGGCCGCGCGCGCTCGGGGCACGCTCGATTCTCGGCGATCCGCGCTCGCAGACGATGCAGTCGGTGATGAACCTCAAGATCAAGTACCGGGAATCGTTCCGGCCGTTCGCGCCGAGCGTGCTCCTCGAGCGGGTCGGCGACTACTTCGGCCTCGATCGCGAGAGCCCCTACATGCTTCTCGTCGCTCCGGTGCGAGAGGAAATCCGAATCCCGATGACGGCGGAGGAGGAGAAGCTTTTCGGGATCGCGAAGCTGAACGTGCCCCGCTCGGGGATCCCGGCGGTCACGCACGTCGACTACTCGGCGCGCATCCAGACCGTCGATCGGGAGACCGCGCCCCGCTATCACGAGCTGATCGACACGTTTCGGCGGAAGACCGGATGCGGCGTCGTGATCAACACATCGTTCAACGTGCGGGGGGAGCCGATCGTCTGCACGCCGGAAGACGCGTACACCTGCTTCATGCGGACGGAGATGGATTACCTCGTTCTCGGAAGCTACTTGCTCGACAAGAAGGAGCAGAAGCCGCTCGAAGAGGACAAGGACTGGCAGAGGGAGTTCGAGCTCGACTGAGGATCGCATGGCGGTTCGACCGGAACGGAAGGAGCTTCGAAGGTTCGGGATCGCGCTCGTCGTCGTGACGGCGGCAGCGGGTTCTCTCTGGCTTTGGAGGGACCACCGGACGGCGGCGGCGGTCTTCTACGCGATCTCCGCCTACGGGCTCCTCGCGTCGGTCTTCTTCCCGCCGGCCGTGCGTCCGGCCTACTGGCTCATGCAGAAGTTCGGGCATGCGGTCGGTTGGTTCAACACGCGGCTCATCCTCATCCTGATCTTCTATCTCGTCTTCACGCCGATCGGTCTTCTGCTCCGGCTCTTCGGGGAGGATCTCTTGAACCGCAAGTTCGATCCCGACGCGTCCACCTATTGGATCGAGAAGAAGAAAGAGCCGTTCGATCCGAAAAGGTACGAGAAGCAGTTCTAGGCTGTAAACACCTGCCGCCTTCGTCGCTGTTCCGTCGTCGGACGGCGGGAACCAGACGTTAGAATCGGAGGCGGCGACAGCCGCGTACTGCTTGGGCAATTGGGCAACACGTGACGATAACGGGTGACTGTCCTCGTTTGTCCCCCTTGCCCCGGGCTCCGGCCGAGAAAGCACCGAACGTGTTTCTGTCGGATTGAGGTTAACCCTTCATCCACGAAGCTCAGCCAGACTGACGATGTGCCCCATGGTGCGATTGCGCTCTGAGCAGGTTTCCAGGAACCGACGGGCGGGGGGACGTGGTGCCGCGTCCTTCGGACGTTCGGCGGTCTTCCTGAGAGCGGAAACAGGGGATGACGCTCGCAAGCCCTCAGCGGTTCCCAGGCCTTTCGGACCCGCTACTCGGTCCCGTGAATTCTCTCGATTGCCGCAGCTGCGCCTTCCCTCACTTGCAGGTTCTCGTCGGTCAGGGCTTCCGTGAGGGCCGGGAGCGCGGAGGACGCCGCGGGTCCGATCGCGCCGAGGGCCCATGCCGCATTCCGGCGAACGGAGTGATCCCTGTCCTCCAGGCGCTCGATCAGCCGGGGCACAGCAGGCGATGCCTCTGTGCCGATTCCGGCAAGCGCCGAGCAGGCCCGCATCCTGACCCGATCGACATCGTCCCTAAGAAGCTCCGTGAGCGCGGGCACGGCACGGGAGCCGAACGCCGCGAGGGCGACGGCGGCTTGTTGCGAGACTCCCGAATCGTCGTCCCGAATGCATGAGAGGAAGAAGGGAAGCAGAGCTTCGTCGCTCGGGCGAATCGATGCGAGAGCCGCCATGAGGGTGGGGCGGGCGTTGGGGTTTTGCTCGTGAAGGAACCGCGCGACGAGTGTCGGAACGGCCTCGATCGCGGCCGGACCGATCGTTCTCAGAGCTTCCGTTGCCATCCTCCGGAGCGGCTCATCGTCGTTGCTCAGACAGAGAATCAAGGCCGGGACCGCAGGCGCGGTTGCCGGTGGACCGATTCGCGCAAGCACCTGCGCCGCCCCGGTGCGGGTCTCCGCCGTGCCCGCCGTGAGCATCTCGGTCAACGCGGGAACCGCGGGGGGGCCGATCGCGATGAGCGCGGACCTGTACGCATCCGGACTCTCCCTCCCGCCGATTCGTTCGACGAGAGTCGGGACCGCTTCCGCCGCCGCCGGACCGTAGGCGGCGAGAGCACGGGCCGCCTCCCAGCCGACGCTCCCCTCCTCTTCCAACGATCGCAAGAGAACGGGGAGGACTCTCTCGGGGTCGCCACCGATTTTGCCGATCGCCTCGAGTGACGAGGAGCGAACCTGCTCGTTCTCGTCCGTCGTGGCCGCGAGAAGCGCGGGAATCGCCACGGCGGCCCCGGGTCCTGCCCGCGCGAGGCCCCGTGCCGCGTTGATTCGTACGAACGGGTTCTCGTCGCGCAACCGGTCGATGAGAAACGCGAGCGCACGATCATCCGAACGCGTCACCATTCCGATTGCATGATAGGCCTCTCCCCAGACCATCCAAGAGCTGTCGCGGGCCGCTTGTTCCATCAAGGGGAATGACTCGCGGGGCCGGGTTCTCGCACACAGGCGAATCGACTGGATCGCTCCTCGGCGGACGGCGACCTCGGGATCCCGGAGCAGCTCCTCGAGCGCGCCCAGAACGCCGTCGTCCTCCTCACAGTACCTCCAGAGTTCTTGGGCCGCGAAAGCCCGGACCTCCGGATCCGAATCCGAGGATGCGGCGATTGCCTCGGGGGCGACGCGGATGTCCGCTCCAGAGATCGCGAGAGTCGTGAATGCCTGAAGCACGCCGAGCCTCACCGTCGCAGCGCTGTCCGCGAGCGCCCTTCTCAGAGGTCCCAACACCTCTTCCGGAGACCCCGCGAAACCGCCGAGGGCGCGCGCGGCCCCGGCCCGGATACTCGCACTCGAGTCTTCGAGGGCCGATCGAATCGCCGGCAGCCCTTCGTCGCCGGTCTGCCCCAACGCGTAACTCGCATCGGCCCGGACCTTCTTCTCCGGATCCGCAAGGGCTCGGATCAGCGCGGGGATCGCCTCCCGGATGTCGACCTGTGAATGAGCAAGGGCGGAGGCCGATGCTTCGCGGACCCTCGCTTCGTCATTCGAGAGAGCGTGAGCGAGGTCGGGGACGGCGGGCTGTCCGATCATGCGGAGGGCCTTGGCGATGGCTTCCGGCTCTTCTCGCCATCGACGGATCAGCGCCGGAATGGCGTTCGCCGCTTCCGGGCCGATCGCGCCGAGGGCATGCGCGGCCAACCTCCGCACCAGCGGATCGTCGGCGTCGAGAAGCTCGATCAATAAAGGGACGGCGTCCTTCCCGATCGCCCCCATGGCTTCCAAAGCCCATCCCTGCTCGTAGGGGACGCTGGAGAGAGAGATCGCTCGGAGTGCCGGGAGTGCCGAACTCGCCGCTGGTCCGATGCGCCCAATCGCGCCGATCGCCCCCCGGCGCCGGAGCGAATCGGGGTCTGTCAGAGCCTCTGCGAGCGCGGGAACCGCGGCGCTTCCGAGTTCCGCGAGATCGCGGGCGGCGCTCATGCGGATGCCGGAGTTGGCGTCGCCGAGTCTCTCGATGAGACGCGGGATGTCCGAGAGCGAGCCGGAGCCTTCCGCGGCCTTCGCGCAACCGACACTCAATAGGACATGGGCCACGCAGAGCATGAGAACGACAAGGGGAACTCGAGCGCGCATCGCGGATTCTCCTTTCAGGTCTAAATCATACACGGACAATGTCCGGGAGTCCCGCAAGAATGTACTTCCTTCCGCAGGCCCGCACTCCACCTATTTCGCCCGGCCCGCGATCGGGAAGACCCACGAATCGCTCAGAAATCGGCAGGATATCCCCCAAACACGCCTCAATACGACGTGGACGAAAGATCCGCTTCATGCTAGAGTGGCTTTCGCCTGAAGCATCCGCGAGACAACCCGCGCGAAGGGATTTCGGAAGCGGGGATTTCGGCCGTCCGATCGCGCGGGGGCGGAACCCCGGGAAGGAGAAAGGGGGACGAGATGGCGAGGATGGGAGCGGCGGCTCTCGCCGTGTTGCTTCTCGCGGCGGGGGGCTTCGCTCAGTTTTCTGTCGAGGCGGACCTGAACGGCGTCGTCGGCGATCCGCAGCCGGACTTCCTCGTGACAGCCGTCGGGGACACGTTCACGGCCGACCTCTGGATCTTCGGTCCTTACGGCTCCGGCTGCTGGGTGTTCGAGATCTTCTCATGCGACCCGGACGGAGCCTTGACGTTGGAGAGCACGCAGTTCTTCTCGCCGGGGGGGTGTTGGGCCTTTCTCCCGGTCGGAGGGTCTGATTCGGCAGGATGCATCCGGCTGCAGGGTCAGACTATCTGCGATTGGCCCATCATGTTTCCCTACAAGATCGCGCGGGTCGCTTACCGTGCGGCTGTCGACCAGTCGATTGCGGAGTTGACCCTAGGCGACGGATCCGGTTTGCTGACTCTTACTTTTGCCACCCACTCCTTCGACAACAACGGGGAAGTGATCGCGCGGATCCAGATCGGCGACGTGACCGAGGCGGAGCCGACGAGCTGGGGGTCGGTGAAGCAGTTGTTCCGGTAGGGGCATAGGTACCGGACACCCTCTTCCGTGCGTGGACTTGGCCACGGCGGGGCCTGTCCGCGGCTGTCCGCTCGATGCTCCCCCCCCCGCGCTTCGCGCTTCGGGGACTCCCTCGGCAGCCTCGGTCGCGCCTACAAGGACGGGTTGTTGAAGTCGCCGAGCCTCGGTGGCTGCGCTTCTCGCGGACACCTGCCGCGGTCACCCGCCGTGATTCGTTCGTCGAACGGCGGGCACCACACGACCAGGTCTGTCTTGCTCCGGAGGCGGGGGGCGGGGCAGAGCGGCGAGTTGCCGCGCGCCGCGCGCGGTATGTTTGAGCAAGCGAGCCCCGCCCCTCGGCTCCGGGGGTTCCTGGAACTCGGTACCGATCCGGCTACCTTCCCCGAATCGCTTTTTGTCTCAAGAGATGATCGGCGAGGACGAGAGTTGCCATCGCCTCGACGACGGGGACCGCGCGCGGAAGAACGCACGGATCATGGCGCCCGCGCGGGCGGATGCGCGTGATCTTGCCGTCGCGCGAAACCGTCTCCTGCATCTTCGCGATCGTCGCGGTCGGCTTGAAGGCGATCCGGGCGACGATCGTCTCCCCGTTCGAGATCCCGCCCTGGATCCCGCCGGAGCGGTTCGTCGCGGTGCGGATTCTCCCCTCGCGCATCGTGAAGGGGTCGTTGTGCTCGGAGCCCTTGAGCCTTGTTCCCTCGAAACCGGATCCGATCTCGAAGCCTTTCGTCGCGGGGATCGAGAGAAACGCCTTGGCGAGATCCGCCTCCAGCTTGTCGAAGACCGGTTCGCCGAGCCCCGCCGGGACCTTCCGCGCGAGGCACTCGACGACGCCTCCGAGCGAGTCGCCCTCCTTCTTCGCCTTGCGGACGAGATCGACCATCTTCCGGCTCGCCTTCGGGTCGGGGCAGCGGACCGGGCTCTTCTCGACGTCGGCGATGCGGACCCGCTCCGGGTCGATCGACGCCTCGAGCGTGTGGATCGAACGGACGTAGGCGACGATCTCCGCCTCGCACTCCTTCGCGAGAAGCTTCCGCGCGAGAACGCCGGCCGCGACGCGCCCGACCGTCTCGCGGGCGCTCGCCCGTCCTCCTCCCTGCCAGTCGCGGATGCCGTATTTCGCTTCATACGTAAAGTCCGCGTGCGAGGGGCGGTAGAGATCCCGCATCGCCTCGTAGTCCTCCGGGCGGGCGTCCTCGTTCGCGACGAAGAGGAGGATCGGCGTCCCGAGCGTCTTCCCCTCGAAGACGCCGGAGAAGATCCGCACGCGATCGCGCTCCTTTCTCTGCGAGGCAAGGCGGCTCGCCCCGGGGCGCCGCCGGTCGAGCTCCGCCTGGATCTCGCGCTCGTCGATCGCGAGAAGAGGGGGGCAGCCGTCGATGACGACCCCCACGCCCCCGCCGTGCGATTCTCCCCAGGTCGTGACGCGAAAGAGGCGTCCGAAGGTGCTACCCATGCGGTGAACCTCGCGCGGCGCTTGTGAGGAGCATCGTCGGGATCGGGCACCGGTCGGCGAATCGCTTCGCGTCGGAATCGTTTCCGACGAGGGAACCGTGGTGCATCGGGATCGCGAGGCGCGCCTTGAGATCTCCCGCGGCGAGCGCCGCCTCCTCCGCGTTCATCACGTACACGCCGCTCACCGGGAGAAGAGCGACGTCGCATGCGAGACCCTTCATCTCGGGGATCCGATCGGTATCTCCCGCGTGATAGATCGTTCGGCCGTCCATCTCGACGAGAAATCCGATCCATCGGTTCGATCTCGGATGATGAGGCTTGTCGAGGTTATACGCGGGGACGGCGGCGATGTCGAGCCCGCGCACCGTAATCCGATCCCCCGGCTCGATCACCTTGCAGGAGCGCGCGAGCTTCCGCGACGCATCCGCGACCGTCACGATCTCCGCGTTCTCGATTCCTGGAAGCCGGGCGAGGTCGGACGGCGAGCAATGGTCCGCGTGCGGATGCGTGATGAGAACGAGATCGGCCGGCGCGTGCGGCCCCGGCCCGATCCGCCACGGATCGATGTAGACCGTCCGCGATCCGCGCACGCGGAAGGAAGAGTGGCCGAACCAATCGATCCCCGCGGCGAGGTCGCCGACCGAAGAACCGCGGGACGAAGCGCGAGAGTTATCGACCATGAGGGCCTCGAATGGTGAGGGGCCGGAGGTGGACGCCCGCTTTCGGGCGTCGAGTATACCGCAATTCGACAAGAATCACTCAGGGTTCTTCTGCGCCGGAGCCGAGGGCGCGGGGGCGCCGGCCCGGACATCCCTCGCGCTCCTGCGCAAGCGAAGGCAGTCTTCTTCGGACGGATGGATCGATAGTCGGCGAGTTTCGTCCGCTCCGTCTTTGATCGTGTATGCGGGAGGAGCGATCGAGACGCACCGGTCCGGCTTCGGGATGTTCGCCGGCGCGGGGTTCATGAATCCTTCGCGAGAGACGAGATGGCGAGCCGACGGAAGAGGAAGACGCGAAAGGCCCTCACGCCCACGGAGGCGATCCTCGAGAGCATCTCCGACGGGGTCTTCACGGTCGACCGGGAGTGGCGCATCACCTCGTTCAACCGGGCGGCCGAAGAAATTACGGGTGTCAAGCGTTCCGAGGCGATCGGCCGGCTCTGCTCGGAGGTCTTCCGCTCGAGCATGTGCGGCCCTGATTGCGCGCTCGAAAAGACGCTGAAGACGAATAGGCCGATCGTCGGCAAGACCGCGTACATCATCGACGCGCGCGGGGACCGGATCCCGATCAGCGTCTCGACCGCGGTGCTGCGGAACTCCGGGGGCCTCGTGGTCGGCGGAGCGGAAACCTTCCGCGATCTTTCCGAGGTGGAGGCGCTTCGACGGGAGCTCGAAGGACGCTTCCGCCTCGGCGATCTCGCGAGCCGAAGCCCCTTGATGCAAAGGGTGTTCGATGTCCTTCCGACGATCGCCGCGAGCGCGAGCACGGTTCTCGTTCACGGCGAGACGGGGACCGGAAAGGGGCTCGTGGCGCGGACCATTCATGATCTCAGCCCGCGGAGCGGCGGCCCGTTCATCGCCGTGAGCTGCGGGGCTCTTCCGGAGACGCTTCTCGAGTCGGAGCTCTTCGGGCACAAGGCGGGCGTGTTCACCGGGGCGACGAGGGACAAGCCGGGGCGCTTCGCCCTCGCGAAAGGGGGGACGCTCTTTCTCGACGAGATCGGTGAGCTGAGCCCGGCCGTGCAGATCCGGCTTCTGCGTGTGCTTCAGGAGCGAACCTTTGAACCTTTGGGCGCCACGAGATCCGAAACCGCGGACGTTCGGATCGTCGCCGCCACGAACAAGGATCTGGCGGAGGAGGTGCGCAAGGGAACGTTCCGCGAGGATCTCTACTACCGCGTGCACGTGATCCGCGTGGAGCTTCCGCCTCTCCGGCGCCGCAAGGAGGACATCCCGCTTCTCGCGGAGCAATTCGTCGAGCGCTTCAACCGATTGCAGCGGAGGTCCGTCCCAGGGGTCGCCGCGGAGGCGCTCTCGCTTCTCGTCGCCCACGACTGGCCGGGCAATGTGCGCGAGCTCGAGAACGCCGTCGAGCGGGCGTTTCTTCTCTGCGGGGACGGGTTCATCGAGATCGAGCACCTTCCCGAAAGCCTCACCGCGCGGAGCGGGCCCTTCGCATCCTCGCCGGACATTCGCGCGGCCCGCGATTTGTTTGATGCACAAACGATTCGCGCCGCGATCGAACGGAACCGCTGGGATCGCTCGGCCGCGGCGAGAGATCTCGGCATCCACAAGACGACGCTCTTTCGAAAGATCAAGAGGCTCGGCCTCACGCTTCCCGATCGAGACGGCCGTTCCGCCCGCAAAGAGTAGCGCATCGGCTACTCGATTCGGCCACAAGAGTAGCGTGTTCGCTACGCTCAAGGCTCCGGTCGGTCGCCGAAGAGGAACCCGGACTTCCTTCCACACAAGCGGTTGACGACGTCCTTTCCCATGCGGACCTTGCTGGCGTGGAACGTGCTTGTCCCGAAGGACGAAGGGGAAGGAGCGGCGGCATGAGAGCGGCCTTCTCGGTTTGGGACGATCGGATCGCTCCGGTTTTCGACGCGGCGCCCCGTGTCCGCATCGTGGATGTCGAGGAGGGGCGGATCGTCCGCGAGAGCGAGGAGCTCCTGGCGGAAGGACTGCCGGTCCGGAAGGCGCTCCGCCCGGCGGAGATGGGTGTCGGCGTTCTGATCTGCGGGGCGATCTCCCGGCCGATGGAGGAGATGGTCGCCGCCAACGGCATCCGGGTCATCTCGTTCGTGACGGGCGAGCTTCGAGCGTTGACCGAGGCTTGGCGCACGGGAGCCCTTGACGAGGCCACCTTCTCCATGCCCGGCCGCCCCGGGCGCGGACGCGGCCGGCGAAGAGGAAATCGGGGCGCATGTTGGGAGGATCGGTGGATGAGCGGACAAGGAATGGGAGGGACGGGAGGAGGAGGAGGTCGCGGTCGAGGCCGCGGTGAGGGAGGCGGCGCGGGCGGGGGGAGAGGCGGGGGTCGGGGGCGCGGGCAGGGGAGCGGCCGAGGACTGGGGCGCGGCACCGGCGGCCGCATGGGCGGTCCCTCCGCGGGCGGTCCCGGCGGCTTCTGCGTCTGCGCGCAGTGCGGGGAGCGCGAGCCGCACGAACGAGGGGTGCCGTGCGCGGAGCGCAAGTGTCCGAAGTGCGGGATCCCGATGACGAGAGAGTAGCGACGGATCCGGAAAAGGAGGGAAGGACCATGCCGGGAGGGGATCGAACAGGACCCTTGGGGATGGGAGCGCGAGCAGGTCGGGGAGCAGGGTACTGCGCGGGGTACGGGATGCCGGGCTCCGCGAATCCGGGCCTCGGGGTTGGCGGTGGGTTCGGCTTCGGGCGCGGCCGAGGCGCCTGGGGGCGCGGCTTCGGCGGTCGAGGTCGCGGGTGGCGCTACGGATTTTTCGTCACAGGGATGCCCGGCTGGATGCGGCCCGGAGGATTGGCCGGTCCCTACGGGTACACGCCGGCAGGTGCGCTCGATCCCGAGACGGAGAAGCGAATGCTCGAGGGGCGGGCCGAAGCGCTCCGGTCGGAGTTGGAACTCCTTGAGAAGCGTCTCTCGGAGATCGGCGCCGAAAGACCTACGGAAGGGTAGACGGCGAGCATCCGTCCGCGGCGCAGTCCGGCGGGGATCTCTCCCCGCGCCGCTCCGGCGGATCCGTCCGAGGGAGGAAGTCCATCGATGAAGATCGCGTTCTCGACGGCGGGGGATGATCTCCATGATGGCTCCTCCGCTCGTTCGCGCCGTGAAGGCCTCTCTTCGAAACGGCGGGCCCGCGATCCTGGACGCGCCCCCCGGCACCTCCTGCCCCGTGGTGGCGGCGGTTCAGGGCGCGGACCCCGTCGTTCTCGTGACCGAGCCGACTCCCTTCGGCCTTCACGATCTCGAGCTCGCGTTGGAAACGATGAGGGAGCTGGCGATCCCGCTTCCTGGAGCGCCTTTGCGGAGAGTGGATGATCTCGGAGACGCGCTGCGGGCCGATGGTCTACGCCCGTCTCGCCGCCGCCGCCGAGAACTCCGGCAAGCTCGTCTCGATCGTTCGCCGGGAGGCGCGGCGGATCGCGGAGGAGCGGAACCTCCCGCTCGTCCTCGCGGTCGGCCCCCCGGGGATCGGATGCCCGGTCATCGCCTCGTTGGCGGGAACCTCGCTCGCCCTCGTCGTGGCGGAGCCGACGGTGTCGGGCGAGCATGATCTCGACCGAGCGCTCCGGCTCGCGAGGCACTTCAGGATTCCGGCGGCGGTGTGCGTGAACAAAGGGGATCTCAATCCGGAGAAGACGAGGCAAATCGAGAGAGAGGCGGAACAAGAGGGAGCTCGCTCTGTCGGGCGCATCCGATACGATCTTTCGTTCACCCGCGCGCAGCTCGCCGAACGATCGGTGGTGGAGATCGATGCCCCGTGCGTCGAGGATGTGCGGCGCGTGTGGGAGCGCATCGTCTCGTGACCGCCGCGGTGGCGGCGCCGCCGGATCGCTCCCGACAACGGACCGAACACGACCGCTTCCATGGGAAGAGGAGGACGAACGGATGCGAATCGCGATTCCAATCGCGGATGGGGAGCTGGCCCCGCACTTCGGGCATTGCGAGTGTTTCGCTCTCTTCGACGTGGATCTCGGGGCGAGGAAGATCGTGAAGAGAGAGGACATCGAGGCGCCTCCGCATCAGCCGGGGCTGCTCCCGGCTTGGCTGGCGGAGCGACGGACGAACGTGATCCTCGCGGGCGGCATGGGACGCCGCGGCCAGCAGCTCTTCGCCGACCGGCAGATCGAGGTGGTCGTGGGGGCTCCGTCCGCTCCGCCCGAGAGGCTGGTGTCCGACTGCTTGGAAGGGAGGCTCCGCTCGGGCGGGAACCTCTGCGACCACTGACGGCGCCGAGGAAGCCGAGAGGAGAGGCGCGAAGCCCCGAGCCTCGGTTCGTCGCCGCGCCTTGAGTCCCCTCGCGCCCCGTGATAGGCTCTCCGGCGAACGCAACGAGGCGGAGAGGAGACCCCCTGCCGAGGACCGTTCGAGGTCCCGAGAGGAGCCACGCATGCGCGGCACGTTTCAGAACGAGCCCTTGACCGATTTCTCCCTAGAGGCGAACCGGAAGAAGATGGAGGAGGCGATTCGAGAGTTCTCCTCGACCTTCGGCAAGGAATACGACTGCTTCATCGGCGGAAAGCCGGTTCGTTTCCAGGAGACGTTCGTCTCGCGGAACCCATCGAAGCCCTCCGAGATCGTGGGGGTCTTCCCGAAGGCGAGAAACGAGGACGCGGAGAAGGCGCTTCTCGCCGCGGAGAAGGCGTTCGAATCGTGGAAGCGCGTTCCCGCGAAGGAGCGAGCCGATCTCCTCTTCCTGGCGGCGGATGGAATGCGCGAGCGCCGATTCCTTCACAATGCAAGCATGGTGCTCGAGGCGGGGAAGACATGGCCCGAGGCGGACGGCGACACGGCCGAGGCGATCGACTTCCTCGAGTTCTACGGGCGCGAGGCGCTCCGCTACGCCGGCGAGCAGCCGGTGACCCCCTTCCCGGGCGAGAGGCCCGAGCTTCGCTACATCCCGCTCGGGGTCGGCCTCGTGATCCCGCCGTGGAACTTCCCGCTCGCGATCCTCTGCGGGATGACCTCGGCGGCGATCGCGGCGGGGAACACGGTCGTCCTGAAGCCGTCGAGCGAAACCCCCGTGATCGGCGCCCTCTTCAACGATCTCATGCGGAGCGTCGGCGTTCCGGACGGCGTCCTCAACTTCATCACGGGGCCGGGCGCCGTGGGAGGCGACTACCTCGTGCGGCATCCGCGCACGCGCTTCATCTCGTTCACCGGATCGAAGGAGGTCGGTCTCGGCGTCATCGAGAAGGCCGGGAAGGCCGCGCCGGGCCAGATCTGGATCAAGCGCGTCGTCGCCGAGATGGGGGGAAAGGACGCGATCGTGGTCGATTCGGAAGCCGATCTCGACGCCGCGGCCGCCGCCGTCTCCGCGTCCGCATTCGGCCTCCAAGGCCAGAAATGCTCCGCGTGCTCGCGCGCGATCGTCGTCGCCGGCGTGTACGACGCGTTCCTCGAAAAGCTCCTCCCGATCGTCCGAAAGATCAAAGTCGGCGATCCGCGCGACTTCTCGAACACGATGGGGCCGGTCGTGAGCGAGAAGGCGATGAACACGATTCTCTCCTACATCGATAAGGGGAAGAGCGAAGGGAAGCTCGCGCACGGCGGGAATCGGATCGGGAGCGAGGGCTATTTCATCGAGCCGACCGTGATCGCGGACGTCGCCCCGCGCGCGGTCATCGCGCAAGAGGAAATCTTCGGGCCGGTTCTTGCGGTGATCCGCGCGAAGGACTACGACGACGCGCTCCGCATCGCGAACGACACCGAGTACGGGCTCACGGGTTCCGTCTACACGAGGAACCGCGCCAAGATCGAGCGGGCGAAAGAGGAGTTCCACGTGGGGAACCTCTACATCAACCGCAAGTGCACCGGCGCGCTCGTCGGTGTTCACCCGTTCGGCGGGTTCAACATGTCGGGAACCGACTCGAAGGCGGGGGGACGGGATTATCTCCTCCTCTTCCTCCAGGCGAAGTCGATTTCGGAGAAGATCGAGCAACCGTAAGAGGAGCCATGCGAAACATGAGAACCCGATCGAACGGAGTCCGGACCTTTGTCCTTTGCCTCGCGCTTCTTCTCCTCGCGGCGCCCGGTTGCGGGAGAAAAGGGGAGAAGGAGAAGGAAGGGATCGCGGCGCTGCCGGACACCCTCACGACTTTTCGCGAGAAGATCGACTGGCTCATCCCCCGCTCGTTCGAGTCTTTGGAGTACGCGGTCCAGAACCGGGCGGACGAGGAGATCGACGCGGCGATCAACCTGCACGCGTATGTCCCCGCCGGGAAGTTTCTTTCGCTTTTCGAAGGAATCGATGTCAAGTTCCGGAGGTTCTATTACGGGTGGGAAGGCTTCAGCTCGATCTTCTTGGTCGATCCCGTGCTTCCGATCGACTCGACGATGGCGCTTCTTCAACTGGAGGCGAAGAGCCGCCTCGCCGAGCAAGTACGCTTCGCCGAGGAGCAGCTCCGGAACGTGACCGACAGCCTCGAGCAGGCGAGCGCGAGTCTCGAGCTCGGCGGGATGCGGAAAGGTCTCGCGCACATCGATTCGGTCGGGGTTTCTCTCTACGGCGCGGAGGTGGGGGCGTTCCCGCAGGATCTGATGGGGCTCATGCTCCGCTCGGACGGGATGATCCGCGTGATCTTCCCGGGCCTCCCCGGGGAGGGGAGCTGGGTTCGCGTCTCTCCGTACCACTTCAACAGAATGCTGCGGGCCGATCAGGCGGCGGCGGACGCGCCTGCCCCCCGATGAGCGAGCGGACCGCCGGCGGAGGGGATCCCCGGCGAGGGGAGGGCGCGGCCTCGCCTCGACCGCCTCGGCGCCGCGGCCGGGAGCGGGGACCGAGTTGACCGGGAATCGGAACGCGGGCCGAGCGGGGCTGCTTCTTCTCGCCCTCTTCCTCGCCGCGTACGTCCTCGACTTCGCGCGCGACATCGCCGAGAGAGACTGCTTTTCCTGGATGGATCCGGAGCAGTACTACTCGTTCGCCCTCTCGATCGTCGAAGAGGGCGCGGCACCGGCCCGAGGCTTCGACGTGGCCTCGGCGTTCCCCTTCTTCGTCGCGCCCTTCCTCGCGCTCGGCGGGAAGACGATCCCGGCGGCTCTCGCGACGAACATTCTCTTCGCGCTTCTCCTCGCCTTCGCGGTCGCCGCCCTCGCGCGCGCGGTCGGGATCCGCTCTCCCTCCGCGGTCCCCGTCCTCCTCGTCCTCGGCTCTCCCCTCCTCATCGGCCTCTCGCGGGAGCTGTACGTCGAGTTCGCCCTGACCGCTCTGGTGGCGATCGGCTATGTTCTCTGGTTTCGGGCCGAGGGGCTTCGAAGAAGAGGATTGGCCGTTCTTCTCGCGCTCTTCTTTGTTCTCGGACTTCTCGTGAAGATGACGTTTCTCCTCTTCTTCGCCGGTCCTTTCGCGCTCGAGGCGGCGCGCGCGTTTCGGTCGCGCGACGCGCGGCGGCTCGCCTCTCTCGCCGCGGTCTTCTTTCTTCCCGCGATCGCCGTGTTCGCCGGGATCCGGATCTTCTTTCCCGATTCGTTCGCGTACTACGCGTCGCTCGGCAACACCCGGATCCCGATCATGCGGCTGATCGGCCCGCCCGATCTCTTCTCGCTCGAATCGCTCGCCTATGCTTTCGTGCAAACCGCGCGGCTCGGGCTCGGCCTTCTCTCCGTGTTCCTGATCCTGCCCGTCCGGCATCGGAAGCGTCTCTTCGATCCGGGAGATCCCGCGGGCGACCGCTTTCGGGTTCTTGCTCTCTGGCTTCTCGTTCCGCTCGTTCTCTTTACGTTTCAAGTGGTGAAGGAGCCCCGGCACGCGGCTCCTGTCGCGGTGCCGGCGGGGCTACTCATCCTCGGGGCCATTGAGAGGATGCGCCGGCCGCGCGCGAGGAGCGTTCTTCTCGCGGCGGCGCTCCTTGCGTCGATGGGACAGTACCTCGCCTTGACGCGCGGCGCGGTCTTCTGCCCTTACCGGCTCACGGGGGCGCTCGACCCTCGAGGGGTGGAGGAGGCGATGGTGCGCGCGGATCCTGAGCGAGGTCCGATGCAGACGCCGGACGGACGGCTCGACATCAACCGCTGGCGTTTCACGAGGAGCCTCGCGCTTGCCGGGTTCGATCGGAACGAAGCGCTCGCGCTCGCCTGGCGATTCGGTCCGGCGGTGGTCTATGATCTCGACCTTCCTCAGTGGACCGGCGGGAGCGAGAAAGCCTACGAGCGCTTCGAGGATCTCTTTTACTTTTCGGCGCTCAACATCTACAACGCGCGCGCCGGCTGGCCGCGCTTTTTCTTCACGCTCAACCGCGAGGCGGTCGTGCGCCACGCGGACTTCATCCTGGCGCGGATGGACGAGGAGGGCGCGCGCGCGTCGTTCGAGGGAGCGGAGGTCGTCGGAAGCGCCGGAGCGAACGGATCGATCGTGCTTCTTGCGCCGCGCGAGCCGTCGCCGTTTTCGTATCGCGACCTCTATGCGCGCGAGTTCCTGAACCGCGCTCTCCCGAAGGATCCCAAGGAGCTCAACACGATCTACTTCTCCCTCTTCATGGGAGATCGCCTCGCCGGAAAGAACTCGCCCGCGGGGGCGTTGCTGGAAGGCTTCCCTCCCTCGTTTCGCCCGGGACGGGAGCGGCGAAACATCTTCTGGATCGCCCGTGACGGGCCCCTCCAAGCGTTCGCGGAGAGGCAGTACGGGGCTCATCTCGAACGCACCCGATCGACCCGAACGATTCCCTCCCCTTGATTCCCCGCGGGGTTCGATCTCCTTAACTTGTATTATTGCAGAACGTTATGCGGATTTCTCGGCCGCGGGAAAAAAAGGACGCCCCCGGTACGATTTTGGTTGACGGCCCCCCATGTCGATGGTACCATAGCCTCACCTTAACGATAGGGTTAGGGTCTTGGAGGACCGAACGTGGAACGGATGCTCAAGGTCGGTGAGCTGGCGCGCGAGGCCGGGAAGACGGTCCGAGCGATCCACATCTACGAGCAGATGGGTCTCATCCGTAGCCGGGGCCGGACCAAGGGTCGCTATCGTCTCTTCGACGAGAGCACGCTCGACCGCATGAACTGGATCAACCGGCTTCATCAGTTCGGTCTTTCCCTCACGCAGATCCGCGATCTCATCGGCACCGTGAACCGGTGCGACGTGGGATGCGATGCGATGGGGGTCGTGCGGGATCTCTACCGCGAGAGGTTGGGAAGGCTTCGCGACACGATGGAGATGCTTCAGGGTCTCGAGACCGAGCTGGAGAACTCGCTTCTCTATCTCGAGGCCTGCAAGGATTGCGCGCCCGGGAAGCCGAAGGAAGCGTGCGTGAACTGCCGGCGGGAGCGGCCGATCGGAAAGCCCGCTCTCGTGCGCGGCCTCCATGCGGATGCTGCGTGGAGCGCGCCGCGAGCGGCTTCCCTGTCGGCCCAGGAAAAACCCGCGGGGGAAACCGGATCCGCCCAGGCGGGGTGAGCCCGAGAAACCGATGGGATCCGAAAGAACAGGAAACAGCCCCTGCCGCGCGAGCGGCGACTCGAATACGAGACGGAGCGTGACATGAAGGCGAACTACTCGACTCGGTTCTCTCCGCCGCAAGAAGACAGAGCAATGACCCTCTATCTCAGGGAGATCCAGAAGATCCCGACCGTCCCGGAGAAGGAGAAGGGCGAGCTCGCGCGCCGCGCGCGCGAGGGGGACGAGGAGGCGATGCACACCCTCGTCCTTTCGCACCTTCGATTCGTGGTGTACGTCGCGAAGAAGTACATGAACCGCGGGCTTCCTCTCTCCGATCTGGTCAACGAGGGGAACATCGGCCTCATCAAGGCGGTCAAGAAGTTCGACGAGACGCGCAACTTCAAGTTCACCACTTACGCGGTGTGGTGGATCAAGCAGCGCATGCAGCAGGCGGTGATCGAGAACTCGCACGCGATTCGGCTTCCGATGAACAAGGAAATCCTGCTGCAGAAGATGTCGAAGTACATGAATCACTATTGGAAGACGTTCCATCAGGAGCCGACCGTGGCGGAGCTGGCCGAGGTTCTCGGGCTCTCCGAGTACGAGGTCTACAATCTGATGGGGATCAGCAGCCGGTTCCTCTCGCTCGAGGGGCCGGAGGACTTCGACGGAGAGAACAGCCTCGGCGACTACGTTCCCGACGAGAACGCGCTCTCGCCGGAAACGGAGCTCGTCGAGGGACACATGCGAGAGCACGTCCGGGAGGTGATCGAGAGCCTGGCCGAACGCGAGGCGGAGGTGGTTCGGCTCTACTTCGGCATCGACTCGGATCGAGCCTACAATCTCGAGGAGATCGGTTCGGTGATGAACCTCTCGCGGGAGAGAGTTCGTCAGATCAAGAAGAAGGCGCTGGAGAAGCTCGCCGCCGGCTCGCGGGGCGAGATGCTTCGCGCCTATCTTTCGTAACGCGGAACGGGGAGAGAGCGGGAGCGTACGTCCCGTCCCTTGCGATGAGCGCCCGGCGGTCGTGTACCCGGACCGCCGGGCGTCTTCTCTTCGGGGAAGCGGCGGACGGTCTTCCCGTCCGGCCTTTCACGAGCCCGCCGCTCATCGAGGCGCTCTCGTCGAGAGAGCGGCGGCTACTCTTCCTTTTCGGGGCCGGGTTCGTCCGCCTCGAGATCCTCGGGCTCCGCGTCGCCGTAGACGTCCTTCCGGAACTCCTCGCGGCATTCTTCACAGCAGAAAAAGTGGTTCGCGAGCCGGACTCCCTCTCCGCGGAAGTCGTCGCCGCACCATTCGCATTCCTTCATGATTCTCGCCTGTCCTTTCTCGTAAAACGGCCCGGCTTTCGCGAGCCCCTTCGTTTTCGCCGCGCAGGCGCGCCGCCGAGCGGCGGGCGCCGGCGTCGCAGCGGGATGATGGCATCGGGGGGCCGGAAGGTCAACTCCGAATCCGGCCGGATCAGGCGGTCGGGACGCTGTCGGTGAGGGCGAGATCCGGATCCACGAGGACGACGCGGCCCTCGGGGACCTCGGTCCAATCCTCTCCGGAAATCGGCTCCGTGGCGAAGGCCACGCAGCGGTAGGGAGCCTCGGCCGTCATCACCGTGTGCGATTCGCCGCACACGGTACAGACCGCCGCGCGGTCCCGCTCGAGGCGAAAGAGCTTTCCGCCCTGGCGGCAGGCGAGCATCACGCGGCGGTTCGTCGCCAGAAGCAGAAGACGGGAACGGATCTTCGATCCGGAACGGCCGGTCATCTCGTTCAGCATCGCGACGGTCTTGAGGAACGAGTCGTGGATGCGGTGGATCGGCGCGTCTCCGCCGATGGAGCCGGCGGAGCGCTTGAGATAAGAAAGGAATAGGAAGAAAGCATGTTCCGAATCGGTGGTTCCCTGGATCGCGCGGCGGAACTCGGGGTTTAGCTCGCCCATCAGTTCCCGCCGGAGCGTGAGGAAGTTCTCGATCGTTCCCGAATGGGCGAATACCCAGCCTTGAAACTCGAACGGCTGCGTGTTTCGCCGGTCCGCCCTGCCGGACGAGCCGGCGCGCACATGGGCGACGAACGCGTGGGTGGGCGTCGCGGCGGCTTCCGAATCGAAGGAGAAGCTCTCTTGGGTCCCGAGGGGTGTCCGGTAGACGATCGCTTCGTCCGACCGGAAGACCGCCGCGCCCCAGCCGGTCACCGGAACGCGATTCCTTCCGCCCATTCCTTGTTCGCGCACGAGCGCCTGCTGCGAGCGGACGAGAGCGCAGTCGACCCGGGTCGGCTGCGAGGCGAGGAAACCGTACAGACGGCACAAGGTGCGCGGCTCTCCAAAACGACTCGTCAGGGACGAGTCCCGGTGTCTCCGGGACCGCCTTGGAACGTCCCCAGGGCTCTTCTCACCCGGTCGTCCTCCGGGTGGCGCGCCAACCAGTCTTGCAGATAGCGGACCATCTCCTCTTCCCTCGAGGTTCCGGTGAGGGTGCGGACGAGAGCTCCAAGAACCATGCGGTCGTCGGGCAGCATCTCGTACGCGCGGATGATCGCGTCCGCCGCCTCCTCCTTCCTCCCGAGCGCTTCCAGATACTCCGCCTCCTTCACGTAGCTCAAGGCGTCGTCCGGCTCGAAATCCGAGCACCTGCGGATGTGGTGGAGAGCGGTCTCCCAGTCGCCCATCCCTTCCGACAGGAGCGCGAGCATGCGATGGCCCGCCAGGTTGTCGTGCGGGAAGGATCGGATCATATCCGTATACTTCCTCGCCTTCTCGAGCTCGCCCGACCTCTGGAAGAGCTGGGCGAGGTTGTAGAGGCAGGCGTTGTAGTTCGTGAGGAGCCGGACCGTGTCGGGGTCCTTGTAGACGGTCGGATCGTCGAGTCCGCGGAAGCGATAGACCCCCTCGCCGAAGTTCCTCTCCATCGCCTTTACGTCGATCGATTCCTGATCGAGGCTCATGTCGATCCGCTTCACCAGCCCCTCCTGGATCAGCTTGTCCTTGACCGTTTCTTGATCCGAGGTCGTGACGGTGATCGCGTAGTAGATCGGACGGTCGGCGATGTTGTCGCGGATGATGATCGGCATCACGATGTCCTTGATCGTCACGATCGTGCCGTCCGGCCGGTAGTATCCGCGCAGGTTCTGGATCTCGTCGTCCGAAAGGGAGATCTTGATCTTGGGCTCATCGTGTTTCAACTGGTCGATATACCAGGGAGTGTTGAGGAGCGAAAGATTGACGATGCGGACGTCCTTTCGGAAGTTGCGGACCTCCTGGATATACCAGAGGGGGAACGTGTCGTTGTCTCCACCGGTGAAGAGAATCCCTCGTTCGCCGAGCGCGACGAGCATGTTGTAGGCGAGGTCCTCGGCCACCCAAAACCTCGACCGGTCGTGCGTGAAGTAGTTCGTCCGGACGGCGCCGATCGGGACGGCGAGAGAGAGAATCGCCAGCGCGGAGACCACCGTCTCGCGAAGCTCCCTCCGCGCGAAGGGGCGCGCGAGCAAGGCACCAAGAAGCGCGCCGAATCCGACTCCCAGCAGCCAGCCGATCAGGACGAAGCCGGGCGTGTAGAAATAGTCGCGGTCTCGGACCTCGAGCTTCACTCCCCGAGTTCCGTCGGAGAAGTTGAGGTAGAGCGTCATCGCGATCGTGAACAAGAGGAAGATCGAGAGGAAGTAGAGCCCGATCTTCCGGTCTCGCCTCCAGATCGCGAAGAGCCCGAGGAGCGTAAGGGCGGAGAGAAGAATCGTGAGGGCGGAAAGCCGCTCGGGAAGCCATTGAGTCTTCAAGTGATACCAGAACCCGATGCGGTGGAAATCCCCGAACTGGTTCGCCCAGCTCCCCTTCCGGGTGAACATCAGCTCGAACATCGACTTGTCCGAGTACTGCTTCCGTTCGAGGAACATCTTGAAGCTGGTCCAGTCGTCCGGGTCATTCTCGTTGATCGCGGGATGCAGCGCCGCTCGGATCGGCACGTATCCGTAGAGGGAGTAGCCGAGAACCGCCGCGAAGAGGAGAAACCCCGCGAGCGTGAAAGTCTTCTTCCGTTCCGGCCGGGTCGAGAGGTACGCCGCAAGAAAGAAGACCGCGGTGCCGATCGGCGCAGCCCAGAGGAAGAAATCGAGCAGGTAGATCACTGAGGTGAGAATCACGAAGACGGCCCAGAAGGCCGGGTTCTTGAGACGCGCTCGGTCGGCGAGAAACAAGAGGAGGAAGATCGGCAGGATCGGAAGAAAAGCCTGCATGTGGTTCGTCGCGCCGAGGAAGAGGAGAAGCACCTGCAGGACGAGAATCCGATTCCCCTCGGGCGTGCGTGCGCGCTCGGCCCAGACGAGCGTGAGCCAAACCAGGATCGAGATGAGAAGAAGGGTGAGCCCGTAGACCTCCGCCTCCACGGCGTTGTACCAGTAGGTCGATCCGAACGCCATCGCGAGGGAGCCGAGGACGACTCCCGCGTAGATCGCGACCGAGTCGATCGCCGTCCTCTCGTGTCCGCTGATGCGGCGGAGGACCCGCGCGAGCGCGAGCGCGGCGAAGCCGACCGCCAGGGCGCTCGAGACCGACGAGAAGAGGTTCAGGAGGAACGCGGTGTCCCCGAACGGGATGAGGGAGACCACGCGCCCCATCATCACGAAGAGCGCGGCTCCCGGCGGATGCGGGATCCCGAGAATGTACGCGCAGGCGATGAACTCCCCGCAGTCCCAGAAGGGGGAGCCTCGCCCGGTCGTCAGGACGTAGATCGCTCCCGACACCAGCGTGACGAGAAGGGCGACGAGAAGGTCAAACCTCCGCCCGTAGGTGACCGTTCCGTCGAGGCGATCCTCGGCGGGGCGTGTTGTCTTGTCCGGTTCTTTGCGGGTCTCGCCGCGCGGGGCGCCCTCTTCGCGCCCTCCGGCTTCTCGATTGTCTCGTTTCACGGGTCTCCTGCTCGCATCGTCGGGTTGCCCCGCTTTTCTCCAACAGCTTTCGCAATATACCACAGGGGGGCCGCGCCCCCAATCGTTTCTCGCTCTTTCCCCGGCCGTTCCTTGACACCCCTCGAGGACGAACCTAGACTGACGGGAGCGGCGGAGGCCGCTGATGTTGGAACTCCCAAACCCGCGCGAGGTTCGCCGCCGGAAAGCGGGCGCGCCTCGGGAGCGAAAAGCCGTCCCGCAGGAGGGGGCGATGAAAACGGACAAGGAAGAAATGCGGCCGGTCTGCCCGCATTGCGAGAAGATGCTCGAGCGGCTGGTCGAGGTGAAGGGGAAGTGGCACGAGTCGGTGCGCGTCGTCTGCTGCCCCCTCTGCAAGAAGATCCTCGGCGTGTGGGGCTCCCACTAGGCCGAGCCGCGCGCGACCCGGGCGGGGCGTGAGAAGAACCCATCGAGGATACGGCGATCATGATTCGGCTCTACAACACGATGACCCGGTCGGTCGAGCCGTTCGAGCCGCTCGATTCGGGAAAGGTCGGCCTCTACACGTGCGGCCCGACGGTCTATCAGTACGCCCACATCGGGAACCTGCGGACCTACGTGTTCGAGGACGTGCTGAAGCGCGTCCTGACCGAGGCCGGATACGAGGTTCAACACGTGATGAACGTGACCGACGTGGGGCACCTCGTCTCGGACGCGGACACCGGCGACGACAAGATGGAGAAGAGCGCCGCGAAACAGGGGAAGACGATCCACGAGGTCGCCGACTTCTACTGGCGCGCCTTCCGCGAGGACATGCGGCGGCTTCACGTTCTCGAGCCGGACGTCTGGTGCAAGGCGACCGACCACATCGCGGAACAGATCGATCTCGTCCGCCGCCTCGAGGAACGAGGCTTCACCTATCGCCTCGAGGACGGTATCTACTTCGATACTTCTAGGTTAAAAGATTATGGACGGCTCGCGCGCCTCGATCGGGACGGCCTTCAGGCGGGGGCTCGCATCGAGATGGTCGAGGGGAAGAGGAGCCCGACCGATTTCGCGCTCTGGAAGTTCTCGCCGAAGGAGAAGAAGCGCCTGATGGAGTGGGAGAGCCCGTGGGGGATCGGGTTCCCGGGGTGGCACATCGAGTGCTCCGCGATGTCGGTCCGCTATCTCGGAGATCGGTTCGACATCCATTGCGGCGGCGTGGATCATATCGCCATTCATCACACGAACGAGATCGCCCAGGTGGAGGCGGCCTACGGGCACGAGTGGGTTCGCTGGTGGATGCACGGGGAGTTTCTCGTCCTGCCGTCGAGGGAAGGGGAGGAGGGGGAGACGACGAAGATGGCGAAGTCGGGCGGCAACTTCGTCACGCTCGATTCGGTGGCGGAACGGGGGATCGACCCGCTCGCGTACCGGCTCTTCTGTCTGAACGCGCACTACCGCGCGCCGCTCACCTTCACGTGGGACGGGCTCGCCGGCTGCGCGAACGCGCTCGACCGGATCCGGAACCGCGTCGCCGAGCTTCGGAAGTGCGGGGCGGGGACCGCGGCGAAGGCGCACACCGATGCGTTCTTCGAGGCGTGCGCGGACGACCTCAACATGCCGCGGGCGCTCGCCGTCTTCTGGGACGTTCTTCGCGACGAGGATCTCTCGCCTCCGGACCGCTACGCTACGCTTCTCGATATGGACCGCGTTCTCGGCCTCGGTGTCGAGAGCATGGAGGAGAGGACGGCCGAGCTCGACGCGGAGACGGAGGATCTCGTTCGTCGCCGCGATGAGGCGAGGAAGAGCCGGAACTTCGCAGAGGCGGATCGGATTCGCGACGAGCTTCTCTCCCGCGGGATCGTCCTCGAGGACACGCCGGAAGGAACCCGCGCCCGCCGAAAGGGCAGGGAACCAGGCTGTTCCTGAGACCAGGAGATCGAGGGCGAGGGAGAACCGGGCGCTCTTCCACGAGCGCGCCCCGCCGGAGGTAAGCGTCCCCTCTCTCCCGAACGCGCACCCACCGACGGTCTGACCGGAGCTCTGCAACCAGAGCCCAGCCGGCCAACCGTCCCGGCCCGGCGAAACCGACCGGGCGAGTCTCCTCACGGCTCGCGGCCGGCGAAGTCTGTGCCCGAAAAGACGATAAGCCCGCCCCGGCCCGCCGAAAAACACCCGCGTTTGAGAAGCCCCTCCCATCCGACCTCCTCCGACATGCGCCCATCCTCCGGAGAGAGGATCCGCCGCCCCGGTCCGACCCCACAGCCGGCCCGAACGGCCCTTCCATGCCCCCTTCATGCGTGACGTACACAACGTCGCAGGATAGAATTCCCTATGAGTTAAAGTTCCGGGGATCTCGCGTTTCGAAGGAATGGGGGGCCGGGGAGTGGCTTCACGAGCACCGGGGAGGAATCGCCGAGTCTCCCGAGGATCGAAAGATGTCCCTTCTTAGGAATCGCCCTGTGCGCCACGGATTCGGAGGGCGACGATCCGAGTCAGCACGAACGTGAGCCACAATCCGACGATCGGAACGATCACCCGGAACTGCCGCTCGTAGGCGCTCAAGAACGAGCTTCCTAGGAACGCGAGCGAGGCGAAAAGAAGCAACAAGCGGATCTCGTGACCGATTCGTTCGCGGGCACGAAACGCCGGATAGAGACTGAGGACCGAGAGAACAACGAGGAACATGTTGGGCACGAGGTAGAAGTAGGTGGACAGCTTCTGCGGCGTGTAGGAGAAAGGATACGAGAATAGGAGTCTCCCGACGTTGGCCGACCAGTTCTCGGCGATCTTTCTCGGATGCCGCGCGAAGTTTTCGAGAGCCCGTTTCTTGAACGCGTCGTCCCTCTCGAGATGGTTCAGCTTCGAGATCTCTTCGAAGAACGCCCCGTGGTTCTCGGCCAGCTCGGGAATCATTCTCACGTCCCGATCCGAGTACCAGTCCCCGAGCTCGTTCGCGTGGGGGCTCGACAACCAATAGAGGGACATTCCGCCCGAGTCTCCCCAGCAGAAGAGCCTGCCTGTGAGGGAATACGTGTAGGCCAAGTACGGCACGCAGAACGCGAGGGCGAGCGCAAAGACCCCTCTTGTCTTCTTGAGAGCCGGCGTCCGACGAAAGAACCCGAATACGAGCGACCAGAGAAGCATCGCCGCGAGCACGTAGCCGAAGAAGATCTTCGTCAAGGCGAGGTACGCGAGGAACCCGGAAGCCAAGAGAAGCGAAACCCGCGACCGCGAGTCGGAACGGTGAAGTCGGCAGAAGAACAGCATGAAACCCGAGACGAGGAAGAGACCGAGCGATTCCGTGAGAAGAGCGTTCGATTGTCGTACGAGGGGCGGATAGACCCCGAACAGATACGCGAAGACGGTCGCCTGCCGCTCGGCCGCGTAGAGCCGGATCGCGCGATGGAAGCAGAGAACGGCTCCGAAAAGAAAGAAGGCGTTGAGGATCTTAGCGAGAATCAGCGGCAGTTTCAGAAGGACGAAGGGCAAGAGAACCAGGGGATATCCGGGGCCGTTCCAGAGACTCGCGTCGTCGGCCGGCGAATAGTACCCGCGGGCCAGATTGTTCGCGAACCAGAGATAGCGAGGCTCGTCTCCTCGCAGTTCGTTGTCCGAGGTCGCGAGGACGATCATTAGGTACAGGAGCAACAACGGCGCGAGAAACGCGGTTCGCTTCACCGACGTTAGATCCCCTTCCGTGCCCGCCTTTCACTATCGAAGCCCCCTCTTTCTAGAGGGAATCGATGTCGAGGTCCGACCGAGCCCATTGTACCCGATTACGAATCCGTCTCCTCGCGAAAGAACCGAACGATCGCGCCGCTCGGCGGGGAAGCGAGAGGCCCCCGCCGCGTCTCCGATCGGGTCGAGGCTCACCTCACGAGCAGAACCGAGCACGGAGCGTAATGGGCGATCTAGTTCCTGTGACAGGCTACCGAACCCAGTTCCCGCCGGAGTTGCGTAGCCTGTCATCGGAACTTTCCGAGGAGAAGAGGGGCGGGAACTTTCTCGTTCCGGACGCGGAGAGCTACCGCGAGCGCGCGACGCCAGAGCGGGCGCAAGGAACGGCGATCCGGCATTGCGAGCAGAGCGGGGAGAGCGGCTGGCAGATCGTTTGCCCATAAACGACGAGCATCCGGTTGATCCGCTTCCAATCGCGCTTCGGGAGCTTCGCGCGAAGCGCGGCCTCGGTTTCATCCGGAGTTCGCGTGCGCACGTATCCCCAGCGGTT